>JAEEGL012004590.1_pt1 | contig 17243 bp, 15 predicted proteins | sample 9134231 | NCBI WGS metagenome assembly JAEEGL01 (sample SAMN16246548, study PRJNA631951) | gut metagenome | biome: gut microbiome; feature: rumen; material: fiber-attached | host: Bos | place: Iran: Karaj | collected 2018-10
AACCCGGCAGGTCGTTTGCTATTTCGTACAGTAATTCCAACTCGCGGGCATTTTTATCCTCACCCTCTTTCACATGACACTCCGGGAGGGAGAGGACGATTCGGTAGGCAATTAGATCCCGTATCCGTCCGATCTGTTCCTTGATCTCCGTTTCGGAGGGGTAGGTGCCGGTCTTCACATGATGCTCATAGATGTATTCTACGATGTTTCCGTTAATCTTTTCCTCCAGACGGATCAGCGACTTGATTCGGCCCTTGAATGTGAAGGCAAGAAAAGGATACCGATCGGCCATGTGCTTATAGAACTCCCGGATTCGCTGGGACTGGGACGTCAGGAAATCATTGTGCTCAAGTAGTTCGATCTCCTGCAAGAGGAAGTTGCTGTGAGCCAGATCGACGGCGTTATGCTCTCTCACCGCTGATGCTTTCAGATCGGCAGAGTAGTTGTGCAGGATTTTCAGGACGGTGTCGCCCTTGTATAAGTAATCGTTTAGTGAAATCATGTTTACCCCTTTCCAAAGCAAAAAGGCATCCCGGAGAATTCTCCGAGACGCCTTTGCCTCATCGTAGGTTATGGTATCATATTCGTAGGTGGATGTCAAGCACTCACGCCCACCATATGCAGAAGGGCAGCTGTCCACATCTAGTACTTGTCAAAACAGAACAAATGTTCTATAATTGGGATACGGAGGTGGTGACAGGTGAAGGAGAGAAAAGCCATAGATGCCATCTGTCAGCACTCGCGTGACGGAGACATTATCCCCATCAAGATCCGATTACAGGACGAGGATGGGGTGTACCAGGAATATAAGATTCAGAGATTCCGCCCGCTGGAGGTCAAGACAGAGCAGCGGACAGCGGACGGCGTATATGTTTCGGCGATGGTGCAGGTGTATGAGTGTCGTATTATCGTGTTTCAGAAGGAAAAGACGATACTCCTGTACTACCGAAAGGGTGACGGGATATGGTCGGTATACATTTAGAATCCCATCGTGATCAGCAATCGCTCGCCCTTCAGGTCGTGATACAGGTTGCATTTTTGTTCGCTCATATCAACAACCTTGACAATATTACTCAAGAGTCCGTCTTCATCGAAGTCCGATGAGATATCCCGGCCTTTTTCCAGTTTTTCAGGTGAAAAATGTATTGTTTTCTCGTTATCAAACGCCGCCGTGTAGAGGATATCCGCCTCCACGAGATTCTGAAAAATATGACTGCCGTAAGACAGCTCCGGATTGTAGCCCGCCTTTTTCTCCTCGATCTCACATATGGCTTCGAAAGCACTGATATCTGAAAAAGAAACCGGCACACCGAGCTCCGGCGAAGAAGTCCCGATCCGCCCGGGGACGAAAAGCATCATGTGCGTATTCAGATCTCTATAATGCCAGTTGATGCGACCGATCATTTTCGCGACAGACGGTTTATCAGAGTAAGGCATTTCATAATACCGAACAGGATCTACATAGACGATGATATCAAGAGGGACATCCCTTGACAGTCCCATAGAAGTCCCCTTCGTCTCCAGAAGAACCCGCTCCGGATCCATATCCTCCGGCAGGGTAACTCTGGCCTGATCGTCAAGCACCTGAAGAGGACGACACTGCAGGAGATTGATCAGATACTCGCCATCCTCAGATACATTGATCGTAAACTCAGTATCCACCGGGTATTCATATTCGGCCTGGATACTGTGCATCATCCGTTGCATCTGATTCATCAGCGTTTCATTTTTCACGATCCCACGACACGAGATAAACCGTACCTGTTGGTTCCGTCCCATATCGCGAAGTCTTCGCTCCGCGTCGGTATCATGCTCCAGGACGAGGTTTGCCAGATAGGCAGGCAACTCCGGCTCGATGGCTTCAAGGGGCAGCTGCTCCAAAACCCGCTCGGAATCCTTTATGACTTCCAACCGCCTCTGCGAGTATGCGTGCCTCTCCGACACACTTGTATAAACGGTTTTCTCAGGCATATCCAGACTCACAAGCCTCGGGTATGACCCTTCCGTCCGATCGACTGCCGATGTGCCGAGGCCCATGACCAACCGTAGCATCCCGGCCTTCGGATCGATACTTTCCAGGAAGCGGTACGGACTGTAAGAATATCCGACACCGGCCACGCAAGGTAAATAAAACGTACCATAAAAAGCCCCCGACACCCTTTGGACCAGGAGTGCCATCTGCTCGTCTCTTTTATCGAGTCCGCGCCTTTTTCTGTAATCAAGAGCTGACAGATTCATCGAGCTGGCATATACCGTTTTGATCGCCTCTTCAAACTCCTCTACACGATCCTCTACGGAGCCTCGGTTGGCACAGAATACCGACTCGTATTTGCCGGCAAACGCATTTCCGAAACCATCCTCGAGAATACTGCTTGATCTCACGATGAACGGATCCTGTCCGTAATACTCGACGATCCTTGCGAACTGTTCCCTCATGATGGGGGAGAAGTACCCGTTTTTCAGATGTTTAGCGAACTCCTCCGCCACCTCGAAGTATCCCTCCTCGGTTCTCTGCCGGATTCGCACATCCCAGAAGCCGTTGTCAACGATATAGGTATAGTAGACATCCGACCCGACATAGAACGAGTCATGCGGTTCCAGCACCTCATCGATATCGGGCGCCAGGTTTCTCACGATGGCGCGTGCAAGGAGCATCCCGCAGGCCTTTCCGCCGATCATACCCGTCCCGATCATATGGTCTCTGACTTCAAAATAATCCTCCGGCTCGAAGTGCTTCCTTACCAGTTCCCGCATTTTTTCATCACGCGTCATCATGATATTGCACATCTGAGCGCATTCATCCGTGATACGTTTTCCGGCCCGATAGGCATCTCCGGTTCGGTTAAAAAAACGATCCCACGAATCGGTGTACTGTTCGTCCGATGCTCGCTGCGCCTTTTTCAACGTCTTATAAAAACGGCTGGCTTTCACGCCGTCCAATATGGGGCGGAAACTCCCATTCTCCGGATTGTAGATATGTGGACGAAACATCGTCTCGGAGTTCCGATTCCATACTTTCTCCGGGCGCACGTAGATATTTTTCTCGTCGTGATAGACATCGAAAAACAACTGCGTTGTGTTGATGATCTTGTTTACGGCGTGCACTGAGTGCTTTCCTCGTATGATCGGGAAAAATGCGACCGTATCCAGAATAAAAAGAAACGGACAGGTCACACGGAAAAAATTCCCCATCATCAGGTCTGTCGCCCACGCGGTCTGTAATTCCGAGAGACAGTCAAAGATATAGAAAGCATCCTTCCCCGCCTTTTCGATTTCGTTATGTATTTCGACGGTAAAGGTCTCGAATCGATGCGACAACGGCACATGGATGGTATGCACCTTGGGAGTGTCCTCGATAAGAGGAGCGTGCTCGGCGAAGCGGAAGTAGATAATGTTTCGTTTGTCCTTAATCGCCTGCTTCAGATACGGTTCCATAAATAGTTTGAAGTCGTCGAGGTCCTCGACTCTCCAGACGACATTATCCCCGAGACGGATGTTGTCAAGTGCCTGATCCATCTCCGGAATTCCCGATTCTATCCTGTCAAATGCAGCCATAGTATCCCCTCCATTTTCTTTCCAAAGCAAAAAGGCATCCCGGAGAAATCTCCGAGACGCCTTTGCCTCATCGTTTATTATGGTATCATATTCGCGGGTGATTGTCAATTTTTTTAAAAAAAAGAAACAGTTGCCTATACGCTTATCCCGGGTTTCGCCGCAGCAACTCCCGACCGTGCTTTCTGAGCCAGGTGTTCCAGTGGTCGTACTCCGGGAAAACACGGTATATCTCGCGGTAGAATTTCTCAGAATGGTTCATCACTTTTCGGTGACACAGCTCGTGTACAACGATGGCATCGAGCACCTCCGGCGGAGCTAACATGAGCAGGCAATTGAAGTTCAGATTCCCCTTAGCCGTGCAGCTTCCCCAACGGGTTTTCTGATGACGTATCGTGATGCGTCCGTAGGTGACACCGATCAGAGGCGCATAATGAGCGACGCGATCAGGGATTATCCGGCGAGCCTCATCGTGAAGGGTCTGCAGTTCCTCTTCCGTCAACTTCACATTCGGCTCCGCCGCTTCTTTTTCTTTGGCTGCTTTTACTCTGGCCTTCGCTTTGCGGATCCATGCCTCTTTCTCGTCAACAAAGTAACGAATATCGCGCATAGAAACCCATCGAGGTGCTCGTACGAGAATTTCTTCTTCGTTTGTCACCTCGATGGATATGGTTTTTCTTTTGCTTCTGATCACCCGATAGGTGTCCGGTTGAATGCTCATCATTTCCTCGCTTTCTGATATTACCCATTTGAATTCGAAAAAGCCTACTGCCAAGCGCTTCATGCTCCGGTAAAATCTCAAAAAAATCTAAATGATCTATCAAAACGATTCCAAGCATATTTAATGATAATACTGAATAAACTCCAAGTCAAGACTTGTGTTCGGCAGATCTTTCTTAAAATAATCCTTGCATTTCCAGCCGTCTTATGCTATAGTACGGCTCAAAGCCCCGCTAACCTGTGCTAGTGGGCAGCTCTATTCTGTTTCTATTGCCGGGTTTTGCCCCGCAAATCGAAGACAAGTACATAGCACAGTATAATTGATGTCGTGAAGACGTTTTTGATCGAGCATCCGGATTTTGTTGAGATTTACGCCAGAGCTTGCGAAATGTTGGCTGACAAGGAGGGACTGTTGGAGATGTTAGCAGAATTATCGTATGAAGAGGATATCGTTGGAATCATCAACGCCACCAACGAGGGGCGAGCCAAGAAATACGAGGCGAAGATCCAAAAAATGGAAGCACAGCTCAAGGAGAAAGATGAGCAGATCCGTGAGCTGAAAGAACAACTCGCAAGATCCTCAAAAGAATAGGTGTTTCCGAGCGCCAAACGAGAAACCTAAAGGGGGTATTTGAAAATGACGTACGAAAAGATTTTTAATGTAGTAGTGGAATCGACATCCGATGACTGGCTCTACTCAAACGGGATGGGAAGGATCCTTAACAAAAAAGAAGTAAGGATCTCCCTTGTAAGAGAAGATGACCAGGCACTCGGCCTTCCCAAGCCGGAGGACAAGCTGATGAATTCTTATGAGAAGGGTGTCGGCGATGTTGTGTCCTATAGGCTGTACTACGATGATGTTTTGGTTGAGCCGCTGCGGTTTGCGGAGATCAAGGAGAACAACGTATTGGTTCCGTGCCCATACTTCTATTCGCTCAGTCGCTTCGGCGGGGTGATCATGACTTCCCTAGAACGCGCGGTGGGACTGGCGCTCAATCCAACCACAAGCAAAGCCGATTACTTCGGATTCCTTGAGACAATCCATATGTATGTGGATGACGATGATCGGAATAAAAAGATCAAGGACTGGATGATGAAATAACCGTTCGGTCATCAGAAACGACCGCTCAGACCAAATCTATTGCAATCCATATAAAAATACTCTATACTGTGAATCGTAACAAAGAAACACGAACCAAACATATCACACAAGGAGGTAATTGTTATGATGAAGAGTATAAGTAAAAAAATAATGGCACTTACATTAGGAGCATTTTTGGCACTTGGCATCATGGGAGTCAGCAATGTACCGGCAACGCAGGCTGCGGTAAAGAAGACCGTTTCCGTCGAGAAGAAGGAAGCGAAGAAAAGATCTTCTAAACTGGTCGGAACATGGAAGTGCAAATATAAGTTGAGCGGTGACACGATCGTTGCTGTTTATAAATTCAAAAAGAACGGAACAGGGACCTACACCTTGTTAGGTGAAAAACTGAAGTTCACATACAAGGACAATGGAAAAACGCTCACCATCCGATTCAAAAATGCGGACGCGGACATGAAGCTTAAATACAAAATCAAAGGAAAGAAATTCACCTACAAAGATGTTACCGGCAATACCGTTGTATTTGTTAAGCAGTAACTACATACAGTACGAATTTATATCAGGGGCAGGCACGGTTTCAAAACCGATGCTTGCCTCGATTAGATTTCAGGGATCAATTATCGTCGCTTTAACCCCTTGAGGTACTCCTTCTGCTCCGGCGTGATGCGATAACTCTCCACGGCCTTCTGGATCGTCTTGTTGTGCGTCCAATCGTCCAGTCGGTTATCCTCGATGTACGGAATGATCGCGTCCCACTGCTTGGCGAGCGCGGTCGCGAAGTACCAGGCGATCATCATGTTGACGTAGTATTCTTCCGAACGGACGCCGGCAACCATGTCCGGATACTCCGTAGTGAAGTCCTCGTCCAAAAAGTGCATCATCAGCATCTTGATACCGAAGCGGATTGTATAGGTCTCCGATGACGCGATCCATTCGCGGATTATATCAAGCAACTCTATGCGATGCTTTTTAAAAACCTTCGGTGACATCTGATCGCAAGTGGCCCAGTTGTCAACATAGGGAAGGAAGCGCTGGACTTCGGCGAGACACAGATCGTAGTCCCGTATCTCGGAGATGATAAAGGCGTGCAACTGATTCTCATCGAAATACGTATGCGGCAGGTCCTCAAGAAAAATATGGATATCCTCCCGCTTGTACAGTTTTTTTGCATAAGATCGGAGTGCCGGAGTGCGCACTCCGATCATTTTTTTATCATCGTTTGACGGGATCAACCCGCCCTGAAAATCACGATATTTCTCGTCCTGCAAGCGGAACAGTTCGTTTTGAATTTCTTTTATCATATGGCGCCCTCCGGGTGATTTTTCAATTGAATACAATCATAGTCAAAACCAACTTGATTTGAGAAAAATATATCGGATATTCTACAAAATGTCAACAGGGTTCTGCATTATGTCAACAGTATTCCTCATAATATCACCAGCAAATTACCCTTTATGTAATATGTATTGGATATCAGACACCCGTCAAAACCAAGATTCTCCTTGCCATCCCACCCTCGGAATGGTATACTTAAGGGGCATGAATATAGACTAAGTCATTGGTAACCCAAAGGCGAGGAGGTCATATATGGGAAAAACGATATCGAAGCTTACAAAGCGTCTGCTTAAGGGCGTAACTATACTCGCGATTGCCCTGTTTATCGGTGTTTTTTTCGTGAGTGGCAACGCGCAGGCGAAAGTCAAATACTATAAGATCAAAGGCTGTTGGGTAGGATTTGACAAGTCAAAAGCCAAGATAACCTGGCACGGCGGGCTGTCCTATATCCCCAAAAAAGTAGCGGGTAAGAAAGTGAAGATCATCGGTCGGGCTGCGTTTTGTAACAACAAAAAACTAAAGACCGCCAAGATTCCTTCCTCCGTGAAAAAGATTGAACGATACGCATTTGGCGGATGTCCGAACCTGAAAAAAGTGGTATTCCCTAAAGGCTTCAAAATGAAAAAAGGTTATGTCCGGGATAAGCTGATATTCTGGGATTCTAACCAGCTTAAAACCGTTGTGAATAACCCCGATAAAAAATGGGCGCAGGAGATCAAATCCTTCAAAACACTTGAAGAATACCTGAATAAGAAAGGTGCCAAGTATTACCTTGATAATGTTCGTGAGGCGAAGAATCAGTGGGTGCCCGATGAGACCGGAGACGACCGTCACGACTACACCGATGAAGAGTGGAACACCGTTGTGAAAAAAGCCGAGGAACTGACCAAGGGCTGTACAAGCGCCAGAGAGAAAGCGAAAAAGATCAGCAAATGGATCGAAAAGAATATCGAATACGATACGGTCTGGATGAAGCGGTTCAAGGAGTGGAGAAAAACCCATGATCCTGACAAAGAAAAGTTCCCTCTGAAAAAATACACAGATGCTTACAACCTGATCACCTGGAATAAATCCGATCAGGACGGAAAGCGCAGAACAACCTGCGGCGGATACGCCAACACGACACAGGCGATGTTCGCGGCGGTGGGAATCCCCTGTGTGCATGTCCGGAGAGACCAGGCAGCGGACGAGGATATAGACCATGTATTTAACGCGGCTTATATAGGCGGCAAATGGATCTGGATTGATAATACCTATACCGATGCCAGTCTGAATTATTTTGACTGTCAGATTGCAGGTTTTGCCGCAAGCGACCACCGGTGTGACCAGCTGAATTTGGACTATATATCCAATCTTTTGAAAACCACTAACATGGCCGCGAATAAAACAGGCGCGAACAAAACGGCCCACCTGGCAAAGAACGGATTACTCAGTCTTCTCCAGTGGCACGACACCTCGGAGCAGGTCAATGTCGATGGCAAGCAATGGTTGATCGACAGGGCGTCAGGACGGATCGATCGTTTCCCGCAAGGGTGGACCGGTCCTGAGATTCCCTCGGAGATCGATGGGATGAAGGTTAAGTCGATCGACAGTTATGCCTGTACATATAGGGGTGATATCCGGGAGTTGATCATACCGGAAGGAATCACCAAGATCGGAGAGGGCGCTTTCCGAGGATGCTCACGTCTGGAAAAACTCACTGTCGCCAAAAGCGTGAAGACGATTTCCGATTACGCCTTTGAAGCCTGCGATGAACTGGAAACCATCAATTACAAAGGGAATAAGAAAAAGATCAAGTTCGGCAACTACGCGTTTGCCGACGATTTTTTTCTGCATCCGGATTTTTCAACCGCGTATAAAAAAGGAATCTACTATAAGCGGCTTCACGAAGTGGAACTGACCGGTGACTTCGCGAAGGACATGGTGGCAGTAGCCAAGTCCCAGGTTGGATACCACCATGGGAACAACGCGGATCAGATGCACGGCTACAATAAGCTCGGTGGCGAATACTACGCGGAATATAACTACTTTACCGGCTCGCCGGACTGGCAGTGGGGCATGAAAGGCCTCGTAAAGGAAACGGATTATAAGTGGGGCTACGGCGGATGGTGCGGCAACTTCTGTGAATGGTGCATCGCGCTGGCCGGCGTTCCGAGTGAATGCACAACGCGTAAGAATATAGTCAAGTGGAAAGACACGGTATATGCCGGAGGAAGCTACGAAATAAAAGCCGGCGATGTGATGCATTTTTCCGCGGGACATTATTGTCTGGTAACATCCGTGACGGTTTCAGGAAACAAGGTCAAGATAAAAACGTTAAACGGTAACCCGGACGTATCATGGAAAACCTATTCGCTGAATAAAAAAGACGGGAAAAACTCAGAAAGTCATAACTATGATTTTGATGAAGTCTATCCGCTTGATGTTTCAAAAAAAGCAGACGTAAAAACCTTCACGGTTTCCTTTGATAACGACGGCGGAACGGGTGGCTTTGCAAGTAAAACTGTCTACGAGGGAGCATTTTTCGGACTACTTCCGAAACCGACGAAAAGTGGTTACAAGTTCTCGGGATGGTATACCGGCAAGAACGGAACCGGTAAAATGATAACTTCATACAGAAATGTGTGGCTTGACGGAGACCTCACGGTATATGCGAATTGGGAAGAGGGTAGCGAGCCCGGATATATGGATATCAATTCCTACAAAAGCAAGGCGCCCAAGCACAGTTCCATCGATTCAAGGTTCGCGAGAATATACATTGAAAAAAGTTCTTTTTCATATAAGGATTTGAAAAAGAAGGCGCAAAAAACAAAAATTAAAAAGAAGAACGGCAAAGGTAAAATGACGTTCAAAAATGTGACAACCGGAAGCAAAAAGAAGTACATCAAAGTTTCAAAAAAAGGTATCGTTACAATCAAAAAAGGAGCGCCAAAAGGGACCTATGCGGTCCACGTCAAGGTGGCCAAATGGAAGACGGTCAATATGTCACAAGCCACGATGTATATAACGGTCAACTGACCTATATGAATACGTTCAAAACCAATAACCTTTTGATAAAAATATGATGCGCGGTACCTTTTTCATTGACAACCGCACATGTTTGGGGTAAAATGGAAAAGCTATGGAATTAGAAGGAATTAAGTTGATGCATGACATCAGCGTTACCGATTATAACGATCTGCGCGGGAGCGTGGACTTCTGCCTGATCCGTGAGAACCGCGCGAAGACGGCACTTACCAACGCGCTGTATAAGGTGATCGCCTACGACGGTGAGCGCCCGGTCGGGATGACGCGCGTAGTCGGAGACGGCGGCTACGTCTACTTCATCTGCGATGTGATCGTGCGACCGACCTATCAGTCCCGGGGGCTTGGACGACGTCTGATCGAGACGACACTCGCCTGGCTGGAGACGCAGGTTGGCCCCGGTGAGACCATCATGGTGAACCTGATGAGCGCGATGGGGAAGGAAGAATTCTACGAGAAACTGGGCTTTCATACGCGTCCCTTTGGAAACCATGGAGCCGGTATGAGCCGGTGGATCGAGGGTGCTTAACAGAAAAATGGCCCGGCACGAGGAGTGAAGGCATTTTTATAAAGCAACTGTCAATTTCATAAACGTGTTCGCCTTCTTCGGCATCTGATCCAAGAGGAGATGAGGTCGAAGGAGTACAAGCGCTACCGAAAGGAGAAAAGAACATGGGTAAAATCTTATTTACGTCCGAGTCCGTCACGGAAGGACATCCGGACAAAATCTGTGATCAGATTTCTGATGCTATTCTCGATGCGATCTACAAGCAGGACCCGATGAGCCGTGTGGCCTGCGAGACCGCGATTACCACAAACTTTGTATGCATCATTGGAGAGATCTCGACGAGTGCCGATCTGGGACCGGCGGATTTTGAAAAAATAGCCAGGGATACGATCTGTGAGATCGGGTATGATGACCCGGCCAAGGGATTTGACGGCAAGACCTGTGAGGTGATCGTCCGTCTGGATAAGCAGAGTGCTGATATCGCGCTCGGTGTGGACAATTCCCTTGAGACCAAGCAGGATTCCGACGCGGACGGCGTCTTCAACAAGACGGATATGGGGATGACCGATGCCGAGATCGACAAGATCGGTGCCGGCGACCAGGGAATGATGTTTGGATTCGCGACGAATGAAACGGAGACCTACATGCCGTATCCGGCGTTCATGGCGCAGTCGCTTTCGAAAAAGCTTACCGAGGTTCGCAAAAATGGGACGCTTCCGTATCTGCGTGCCGATGGCAAGACGCAGGTGACGGTTGAGTACGATGAGAATAAACAGCCGAAGAGAATCGATGCTTTGGTTATCTCCACGCAGCACAGCGAGGATGCCAGCCAGCATCAGATTCATGAGGATATCCGCAAGTATGTGATCGATCCGGTGGTTTCTTCTGACCTGATCGATGATAAGACCAGAATCTATATCAATCCGACCGGTCGTTTCGTGATCGGCGGACCGAATGGTGACGCCGGACTGACCGGCCGCAAGATCATCGTAGATACCTATGGCGGTATGGGACGTCACGGCGGCGGAGCGTTCTCCGGCAAGGATCCGACAAAGGTGGATCGCTCCGGTGCGTATGCAGCTCGCTATGTAGCGAAGAACATCGTGGCAGCGGGACTGTGTGACCGCGCGGAGGTGCAGTTGTCCTACGCGATCGGTGTGGCATGGCCGACATCGGTTCGTATTGATACTTTCGGCACAGGCAAACTTCCGGAGGAACAGTTGGTAGATATCATTTTTGATAACTTCGATCTGCGTCCGGCCGGCATCATCAAGATGCTTGACCTGCGTCGCCCGATCTATAAGCAGACCGCGGCGTATGGCCACTTCGGCAGACACGATATCGATGTACCTTGGGAGAAGTTGGATAAGGTCGAGGCATTGAAAAAGTATTTGTAATACGTTGGCGCGAGAGCCGACGCTCTCGTGCTTTTCGCCCTTGTAGTTAAATGGATATAACAGCCCCCTCCTAAGGGGCAGTTGTGGGTTCGATTCCCGCCAGGGGTACTTAAAAAAGGAGACATTATGTTCCACAAAAAGAAACAAACCACACAAAATTACGATCCGGCTGTCGAGAAGCCGGTGATCAAGGCCAGCATCTGCACCGGAGAGCAGACCGCTGGCTTTATTAACCTGCAGACCAATCAATACCGTGATGACATGCTGATCCGCGGCGCCGAGGATCTGTATCAGTTTAAAACCAAGTACGGCATTGAGGGCGAGTTGGAAAAGATATACTGATTCGTTATGTCGAGCACTTTGTGAAAGGGACAACTCTTTTTCTGAACAAGGAGAATGCCGGTGTATAAATTCTTAAGAAAAGAGAATACAACCTGCGTGAACGGTTTTTTTATTCTGATTGTTTTTATCAGTCACCTGCGCACGTATATGCAATTGCAACCGCGGCTGGAATGGGCGATGGGAACGCTGTCTCAGTTGATGGTTGCGATGTTTTTATTCTACTCCGGCTTCGGTGTGATGGAGTCGATTCGCAACAAAGGGATGGACTATGTAAAGGGCATGCCGGTACACCGCGTTTTCCATGTGATGGCACTCTATATTCCGGCCGTTCTTCTCTACGCGCTTTTGGATCTTATTTTGGGAATCCCGTTTACGGCGGGACAGTTCTTTTTGTCATTAGTTGCCTGGTTAAATCTCGGGAATAGTAACTGGTATATTTTTGTTATTATTTGTCTTTATCTGATCACCTGGCTTTCCTGGCTTGCCGCCGGACAGATCGCGAAGGAAGGGACCGCAAGGCAAAAGCATCGGGACACATGGGGACTGATTATTACCATTCTTCTAACCATCGGTCTTGTGATCGTGCTGAAGCAGGTTTCTCCGGACTACTATTACAATACGATATCGGCCTATATTTTCGGATTGTTTTTCTCACAAAAAAAGGATGTTATTCTTCGCCTCTGCGGTTTCGGGAAAAGTGGAAAGCCGGAAGGCGCCGGCGGGATCATCCTCTATATTGCCACGACGACGGCCATGGTTGCCGTTACCATCGCGCTCAGAAAATACATCCAGCATGATTGGAACTATCTAGTCTTTTTGGTCATGACGGTATTTTTCTGCATGGGAGTGGTGTTGCTATCCTTCCTCGCGCCCTTCCCGGACTATGTCTTTCGGTGGTTCGGCGAGCGGCTCTTCGAGGTATACATCCTGATGCGGATTCCGATGATCGTGCTGCTACGCGTGCCCGGATGGGAAGAGGGTGGCCTGTGGTATGCCCTGTGCAGCCTTGTGATCACCGTGATTCTCGCGTGGGCCTACCATGCGGTGGCGGGATGGATTCGTCGGTTGAAAAAACGATTGCGACCACAAGCGAGCCCTCCGGCTGACAAATAACGGCGGTCATATTCGGACGAATCGGTTGCAAAACGAGCCGGAATCGTGTATAATGTGAAATCATATGTTAAACTCGGAGGAGGAGTTCACGATGAAAGAAAGGACAAAAAGAGTAGCGCGAAGATTCGTCACTGTCATGCTTGCCGCGGCGATGGCGGTCAGTGTGACGCCGGCGATCCGGACGGAAGCCAAATCCAAGGCGCCGACGATTTCTTCGAAGTCCATAACTCTTATTGAAGGGGATTCGAAGACCCTGACCGTCAAAAAGGGCACCTACAAGATCAAGTCCATCCGTTGGTCGACATCGAAAAAGAAGGTGGCTACGGTGTCTTCGAAAGGAAAGGTTAAGGCAGTGGCACCCGGTACCGCGAAGATCAAGGCAAAGGTCAAGGTAAAAAAGTCCAAGAAAAAGACGAAAAAATACACCCTGCGCTGTAAGGTGAAGGTAAAGAAAGCGGAGGTCACGCCGGAGCCGTATGATGATACCGGCGTGTGGTATACCGCTGAGGAACCGGTGATCGATGAGCATTCCGCTCTTATTTTTGAAAAACTGGCGCAAGCGTATGAAAAATCAGCCTACACGCCGGTCGTGAAGCTTGCGTACCGCAAGGTTGAAGAAGGTCAGGAGTTTCGGTATTATGTGAAGGATGCCGGAGCTGCCACCGACAAAACGCGCCATGTGATTATGGACGTTCTGGAAGCGGCTGACGAGAGCGTGAGCATCTCTAAATTGTATCAGATGCCGGATTTGACAGGGGCGAGCGCGCCGGATTCATGGAAGCCGTGCGAATCTGTCGTAATGACGGACGAAGAGAAGGTGTTATATCTGGGAGAACTTGCCTGGGAAGATGGCGTATCCTGTCGGGCGTTGGCGAGAATCGGGACGCAGGAAGTTAAGGACGGAAACCTGAATCTTATTATCATAGAAAAGCACGTGGTTGTGCCGGACGCTGAGAAGGGATACGTGATGGCGGAGATCCTTGTCAAGCCGGACGGAACCGCGACAGCTGAGTTCTTTGCTGAGGTGGATATGGATCAGGTGATCGATCCGCCGAAGACATCGGCGTGAATTGATATAGTAATCAAGAAAAACAAAAAAGGAGGGAACGAGCATGAAGTTAACCATCAAGAGGACGGCCAAAAAAGCAGCAGCCGTCGTATTGGCCATGGCCATGGCTTTCTCCGTAAGCCCGGTAGTGAAGGGTGAGGCAAAGAAGGTCAAGGCGCCGACGATTTCCAAGAAACTTCTTGTACTCAAAGAAGGCGATTCGGCGACACTGAAGGTAAAGAAGGGAACCTACAAGATCAAGAAGACAACCTGGAAGAGTGCGAATAAAAAGGTTGCCTATGTGAGCAAGAAAGGTAAGGTGACCGCCGGTGATGTGGGCAACACGAAGATCACGGCGACCGTAACTACCAGGAAGACCAAGAAAAAGACCAAAAAGTATACGCTGACATGTAAGGTTGAGGTAGAAGAGCAGCAGTATGAACCGGAGATCGAGCCGGGTGTATGGTATTGCAAGGATCCGGAGATCACGGAATCGATCCAGGCTGTTGCCGATCAGCTCAACAGTGAGATCGTAGGGGCAAGTTTTAAGCCGCTTATCTGGCTGGGATACATGATTGATACCGATGGAACTACCACGTACAGAATCCTCTGTCGCAGGACGAGGACGACGGAGCCGGCGAAGACGGATTATTGCATCGTTGAGATCCTGGAGGGCATGAGTGGTGTAATCTTTACCCATAAGACTGTCGACATCCCGGATGTCGGACCATATAGAGAAGTGGGCGATACTGTGCCGGGTGCCTGGACTGAGTGTACGGGCGATCTTATTCTCCCCGATGAAAACCCTACAGAAAGATCCATCCGGATGGCTCTTGAGAATCAGGGGCTCGCCGACGTGGATTATACAGCGATTGCCAAGATCGGCGTTAATGCAAGCGCAGGGGCATACTGTGTTATCTGTTCGACGGTTGCTTTGGAACCGTATGCTCCCGTGAATTACGCGATCTTCTTTGTAAACGTGGATCATGCTACCGGAAAGGTTACCATCGAGTCTGACAGCACCAGATATATTGACATGTATAAGACGGAAGAGTAATTGATCGAGTAAAGTCAGTCAACAGCGTTTTTTGAATTTCGTTTGAATCGAAAAGGCGGGTCATGCAAGGTTTCACTTGCATGGCTCGCTGTTTTATTGTATAATAGACGATAAATCCTGAGAGGAGGCGTAGATATGGAGTATTACGGAACACTTGGCAAAGCATGTGATGACAAAGAGATATTGAGAAAAATGTTCGCGTACGGCATGACCGGAATGCGCCTGAATCTCGCGCACCAGTCATTGAGTGAGGCATCGCTTGAGATCGGGCGTGTCTTCAAGGCGGCAGAGAGCGAAGGCGTAACGACGGAGCTCCTCATCGACCTTCAGGGACCGGAACGTCGGATTGGTGATCTGAAAAAACCTCTTGAAGTAAAGGAAGGTCACAAGATCAAACTCGGAATTGACGAGGAAGTACCATTATCGCCATTGGTGATGGAGGCCATCGAAGCGGGACAGGAACTTCTGATCGATGATGGTAAAGTCAAACTGGAGGTGCTGAAAGTTCAGGAAGGCACAGTCAAGGGAGCCCCGAAGGGTGACAAGCAGAAGATGACGGCGGTTTGTAAGGTGCTTCGCGGCGGACGACTGATTTCCAGAAAAAACATCACCATCGTAGATGAGGCGATGAACGCGCCTACTCTGACGGAGGCGGATAAAAAGCAGCTCCGTCTTGTGAAGCAATATGGCGTGACAGGCGTCATGCTTCCCTTTGTTCGGGGAGCCGGAGATATCACCCTCCTCAAGGAGGAACTGAGAAAAAGTGACGCCGATGATGTGAGGATTTTTGCCAAGATAGAAAGCAAGGAAGGGTATGAGAAGATCGGAGAGATTGCGGAGAACAGCGATATGATCGTTGTGGCTCGCGGTGATCTGGGGAACGCCTTTCCGCTGTGGGAGGTGCCGCGCGTCCAGAAGGAGATCGCGCAGGTGTGCCGGCATGAGAATAAACCGTTTTTGATAGCGACGCAATTTTTGCATAGTATGGAGCACAGTCCCGTTCCGACACGCGCTGAGGTCTCGGATATATACAACGCGGTTCAGGATGGCGCATCGGCACTGATGCTGACCGGAGAGACGGCGATCGGTGAGTTCCCGGTACGCGCCATGCGGTATCTGACGAAGACCGCAAAAACGGCGATGATGACCTCGGATCCGAGAGTCAAGGAATTGCTGGACATCAGTTAGAATAACAAGAGGGAGGTTTACCATGGCAGATAAAGGAAAGTATTATTTAACAACAGCGATTGCGTACACATCCGGAAAACCGCATATCGGCAATACCTATGAGATTGTGTTGGCGGACGCGATCGCACGTTTCAAGAGAGCGCAGGGCTATGATGTGAGGTTTCAGACAGGAACCGACGAGCATGGTCAGAAGATCGAGCTGAAGGCAGCTGAGGCGGGTATCACGCCGAAGCAGTTTGTCGATGAAGTTTCCGGTGAGATCAAGCGGATCTGGGATCTGATGAATACGTCCTATGACCGGTTTATCCGTACGACGGATCCGGATCATGAGGAGCAGATCAAAAAGATATTCAGGAAATTATACGAGCAGGATGATATCTACAAGGGCGAGTATGAAGGTATGTATTGTACGCCGTGTGAGTCCTTTTTTACACCATCCCAGCTGGTTGACGGCAAGTGTCCGGACTGCGGTCGTGAGGTACAGGCGGCGAAGGAGGAAGCGTACTTCCTGAGATTGTCCAAGTATCAGGACAGACTGGCCAAATATATCGAGGATCATCCGGAGTTTATCCAGCCGGAGTCTCGTAAAAATGAGATGGTCAACAACTTTATCAAGCCGGGACTGCAGGACCTGTGCGTCTCCCGTACGAGTTTCAAATGGGGTATCCCGGTAGACTTCGATCCGGGCCATATTGTGTATGTATGGATCGACGCGCTCAGCAACTATATCACCGGTGTGGAGTATGACGCGGATGGCAATCACGGCGAGTTGTATCGTTACTGGCCGGCAGATCTCCACCTGATCGGAAAGGATACTCTGCGTTTCCATACGATCTACTGGCCGATCATGCTGATGG
>JAEEGL012562121.1_pt1 | contig 17243 bp, 38 predicted proteins | sample 9134231 | NCBI WGS metagenome assembly JAEEGL01 (sample SAMN16246548, study PRJNA631951) | gut metagenome | biome: gut microbiome; feature: rumen; material: fiber-attached | host: Bos | place: Iran: Karaj | collected 2018-10
ATTGCATTTGGTAAAATTTGTGAAAATGTATTTTTTAAATCACTTTTCAATTGTGAACTGTTTAACATAAATATTCTATATTTAATTTATATAAAAATAATTTTTATCATGAAATCATTGATTATTATAGGTATAATTCTTCTTGTTTTCTTTATAAATTTTTTTACTATATTATTTATTTCAAATAATCAACAAAAGAAAAAATATAATAATGGTATTTGTCCTAATTGTGGTGAACCTTTAGAGAAATTTAAAGAAGATAAAAATTTAGGAAGAGGATATATTTGTAAGAAATGTCAATATACTACATGGGTAACAAATAAAAAAATTGATAAAAAATTGAATTCTTGATTTTTGTTACTATATTATAATAGGTTTCTGATTGACCTTAACAATCAGTGGTGGTGACCTTCAAGAAAATATCTTGATTGTAAAGTTAAATAAATTTAAGTTTTTTAAAAAATGAAAACACAAACTTACACAAAAATTAACACACTTTACAAGAGGTATCAGAACCTTGGTAAGGTAGAACTTCCTAACAAGGCTTGGATGGCTTTCCAGAACAAGATTATCGTTGGAGATTTTTCCGATGATTATATGGAATACATCAAGGGTCTAAAGTTCGACTGTTTCTCTAAGATTGACGGTACTAACTCTAAGATTGTTTATCTTCCTTCTACTGGAGAATGTTTCTGCGGTGGTAAGACTGACAATGCTGATACTGTGGGTACCGGTCAGAAGGCATTCCTTGATGCCGAGATTGAGAGGATTAAACCTATTCTCGCTGAGTTATTCCCTAAGGAGAGTGCAAAATTTGCGCCTAAGATGAATGACAAGAATCAGATTCAGTATTACCATCGTGAAGATGGTGGTGAAGTTTTAAATATCAATGAAAACTATGCCGATGGTATTAGAATGTTTGGTGTAAAACTTGAAGAGGTTCCTGTTTACATTTATGGAGAGTTCTTCGGTAAGAAGATTCAGGCCGGCGGAAACTATGATAAGGATAAGAATCGTTTCTCTATTTTTGATATCTGCATGCAGGGTTGGTGGATTCCAATTGACATGCTCAATGAGTATGCAGTAAAGCTTGGATTCACCGTTGCACCTTACATTGGTCAAATGACTATTGATGAGGCAGAAAAGATGGTCATGAAGGGATTTAAGACTCTAGTACCGGATGTTTCTAATCCCGATTATCTTGAGGAAGGTATTGTTGCTCGTCCTATTGTTCCTATCAAGGATCCTCGTGGACGCCGTATCATTGTCAAGATTAAGACTTGTGACTACAATGATCTTAAGGTTGCAATCGATAAGGTCGGTGAGGATGAGTACAAGAAGTTCCATGAGTGGTACATGGATAATAGGGAGATGATTGAGACTTTGGCCAAGAAGTAATAACAGAATTAATCATGGTTTTGAAAGGAGATGTTGTGAAATATCTCCTTTCTTTTTTCTATATTAAATTGAAATATATTTAATTAGATATGATAAGTATTTTATTTTTGATGATATTATGTCATATTATAGATGACTTTGTATTTCAGCCAGTTTGTTTAAGTAATTTAAAACAAAAAAATTGGTGGGATGAACATTGCCATGGTAAATTATATAGAAATGATTATAAGATGGCATTATTTATTCATTCATTAAGTTGGTCAATAATGATTAATTTGCCATTAATGTTATTATATTCACACAATGATTGGATAATAGCTATAAGTATATTAATAAATATGGTAATTCATTTTATTGTAGATGATTTAAAAGCAAATAAATGGAAGATTAATTTGATTACTGATCAGACAATACATTTAATTCAAATTATATTGACATATCTTATATTAGTTATAATATTATGAATGAAGAAATAAAACAAATATTAGAAGAATATAAAAAATCTCTATTAGAAGAATTAGATATATATGTAGAATTGGTTGCAAAAAATGCTAAATGGAGACTTGAATATTGGAAAAAACATAAGAAAGATTTAGAAGGTGTACAGCAATATGATCTAGTTTCAACATTTGATTTACCAGCATATTATGCATATGGAAATGCAAAAGATATAGTAGAAGAAAAATTTAATGAATTAATTAAGAAGTATGAAACTAAATAAAGAATATACGCAAATAAGTGTTTATAATCTAAAAGATTATGATCAATTAAAAGGTAAAGTAGTTGATAAGGTTGCTTTCTCAGATAGAGGATATTCTGATGAAAATATATTTATCATTACTTTTACTGATAAGACATTTATTGCAGTTGGCGTTCATTATAAAGATTTAGATGCTGGTAATGATGAACCACAGATTGAGAATTTTTATGTGACGGATCCTAAATGCGTAAATGGAGGAGATTATCATTGTCATACATATTTTCATGATGATGGGACTATTACATTTGATGAATGGATAACAATTTTAAAAGATTTTGGAATCTGGGAATTACCTGAAGATGAAGTCGTTAAAATTATTGAAGAAAATAAGAAAAGAGAAGAAGAACGAGAATATCAATATTATTTAAAACTTAAAGAAAAATATAAAGATTATGAAAGTACAAATTAGACATTCAATTTTCGAAACGAATAGTAGTTCAACACATGCCATTGTAATTCTTAGTGATGAAGAATATAAACAATATCAAAATGGTGAACTTCTTATGTCACGACATGGTGATTTTATTACAGAAGCAGAATATGATGATATAATTAATAATGCAAAAAAACGTGCTATTAAACATATTAAAGAAGCTTGGTCAAATGAACGTTCTTGGGATTATACTAAACTTCATACACATTAGAAGCGGCTCTTGAAAATGCCAATTTTGATGATTTTATACGTGATGCTACTTATGAATATGATTATGAAAATATGGATATTATTCATACTGAAAAGGATGTTAATGGTGTAAAGGTTCATGCGCTTTCAGTATATGGTTATGATTATTAAAATTTAAATATTATGAAGATACAAATTAGAAGAAATGTTTTTGAGACAAACTCAAGTCATGAACATTCTATTTCAATTGTGAAAGAGGATGATTGGGTAAGATGGATAAAAGGAGAGGTTATGGGAAGAATTATCAATATTGATAGAAAATCAGGATGGGGGAATTTTGATAGTGAAATGTTTATTTGGGAATTTTCAGCAGATAAAGATAAATGTGCTTTAGATAATCAAATGCTTCTTGATGAAATTAAGAAAACAGGAATAGAAAAAGAAGAAGAATATAAGAATAAATGTCTTAATCATAAGAAGCTTGTTGAAAAAAGATTGACTGATGAAGAGTTTGAAGCTTTATCAGAAGAAGAACAAGACAAGTATGAAGATAATCTTTATATGGATAGTCTTTATGAATTTGATGAAGACAATTATAATTATTGGAAAGATCTTTATGAGAATTTAACTCTTGATAATATGCATGATACAATCTCAATGGTTCTTGGAAAATTATGGATGACATATGAAGATTATAAAAGAGATTGGATTGATTATGATTGCGTTAGCCCATGGGAACATGAATATGAAGAATTAGGTTTGCATGCATTTGGTAAATATTTTCACAGTTAATTATGAGTGATACTAGATTACATAAAGAAAAAGGAAAGACCAGAAGAGGTATCTATGGTGATAATGTACCTGATATTGTCGATAGATATTTTGATAGAAAATGTGGTAAAATTGATGATAAATTAGATAAAAAAGAAAAAATAGAAAAAGAACTTAGAAAACATATTAATTATGAAGACACAGATTAGAAGAGGGGCATTTGAAACGAACAGTAGTTCAACGCATGCAATTAATATATATAGAGGAAGCGATTATGAAATTCCTAAATCTATTATTGTAAGACCTGGAGAATTTGGTTGGGAGTGTACAACATTTAATTCTCCAGAAGATAAACTTTCATATCTTTATACTTGGTGTGCCTCAAAATGTCATATTTGGGAAACTAATGAGGTAACTGGCCATTATGAAAGTCATTATGATTATAAAAAGCTTAAAGATTATCAATATAGGATTAAGTCAAAACTTGAATCTCTTGGTGTTGAAGAAATTGATTTTGAAACATTGGGCGGGTGGAGCTATGAATATGGTTATATTGATCATAGTGAAGATTTATATGATAGTGATTTAGAAAATATTCTTGAAAATTATTTTGAAGATTTTATTTTCAATCATGTTTCATATATTGAAACTGGAAATGATAATGATGATTCTGATATATGCGAAGATGGAAATGCAGACTTTTCAATATATAAAGGTAATTAATTATGGGTAACATAATTGAAGAAATATATGGAATAATGAAAATGGAGAATTATAGTACGCATAATGTATATATAAATTTAGGTGCATCTAATCATAGTAAGGATGAACGTTCTAAAAATGATTTTTATGCTACTCCGCCGGTTGCAGTACATAAATTATTAGAAGTAGAACAGTTTAATCATAATATTTGGGAACCGGCAACTGGTATGAATCATATTACAGATATACTTGAAAAAGCTGGATATAATGTGAAAAGAAGCGATATAGAAAAAATGGTTGATGATGATAAAATTGAAATTATCGATTTTTTGAATTCTGATATCATTTTTGATGGAGATATTATTACTAATCCGCCATTTAGCCTTGCTTCTCAATTTGTAGAAAAAGCATTAGCCTCCATAAAAGAAGGTGCTAAAGTTGCAATGTTTCTTAAAATACAGTTTCTTGAAGGAAGTAAAAGGTATTGGTTGTTTAAAGAAAATCCGCCTAAACGTGTTTATGTATCTGTAAACAGATTAGGTTGTACTAAAGATGGTATATTTAATGAATCAGGTAATGCACCAAGCGGCATTTGTTATTGTTGGTATATTTGGGAAAAAGGATTTAAAGGAGATCCGGTAATTAAATGGTTATATTAATATGCATCCTTATAAAGTATTTTCAGATGGTGTAATTGAATGTGATGGACAATTATTCTTTGATGATAGGGATTTCGGAAGATATTGTGAAGAAACAGAATATGCTGAAGAATATTGGCGGAAACAAGAAGAAATGGAAAGAGAAGAAAGACTAATGGAATTAGAAGAAAAATTTGGATTATGAGAAAAGAATTAATAGTTAGAAGAAATATTTATACCGGTAAAGAGCATAAATTGATATGGTCTGGTACTGGTAAGTTATATGAATTTGTTCCTGCTGAACCATGGATGCCGATATATCTTAATTATTGGTGTGATGATGAAAATGATCCTAATCATAGAGTTATTCAATCATTAGATTCTGATGGGTTTGGATTTCCACTTTGTGTAGGTGATATAGTAGATGATATGGAAGTTGCCGCAATATTAGAAGTAGATGATAAAATATGTGTAATGTTTAAATAAATTAAAAAATTTTATATTATGGGAAATTTGTTAGTTATTGTTATTGTAGTTTATGTTGTAAGTCAAATTTATTTTAATATTGACTCTAAGATTGTAAATAAAAAAAGGTATGATGAGGGTCTTAAAAGGCATAATGAAGAAAGAGCTGAAGATTTAGCAATTTCAGATAAAACTCTTACTTATGAAAAAGAAGTAGAAGTTTTAACAGTAAGAATGGGTGAATTAGCTACTGATTTAAGAAATTGGCAAATTGGTTATAATGATTTAAAAGTTAAGTATGATGCTAAAGAAGCTGAAGTTGAAGAATATAAACAAAAACTTGAAGCTTTAGAAGCAAAATATTCTAAAGGCGATGAAGTAAAGAAAGAAAAAGATGAGGTAAAAGAGCCAAAGAAGAAAACCAAGAAAATAGAAAAAGTAACAGATAATACTAATATTGATTAAATAGTTAGTTAAAACCTTGAATTTTTCAAGGTTTTTTCTATATTATAATGTAAACAAAATAAAATATTATGAGTCATTACAATTTTAAATTTGGTCAGTACATCGTTAAGAAGATGCGTCCCGTGAAGGATATTACCCCTATTCCTATGATGGGAATGATTATGTATTCTCATAGTGATACTCCTGTTTATGGAGTATTCCGTATTGACCCTTATATTAAGGGAGATTATGAGGCACCGTTTGAATACAAGGTTATTCTTACTCCGGTTGGTAAGTCTGCAGAAATTTTCCTTGATAATGATTTCTATACTTCTGACTTGTGGGACACTAAACCTGAAATGATTTTTGATGATTTAAATCTGGCAGAAATGTTTATTCGAGATTTTTTGGAGGACTAAGATATGATGACTGATTGTTGGATGGATCCTTATGGTAATGTCTATTATGTAGAAAAGTTTAAGCATAGCGACTTTGCTGAAAAGGAATTATTAAAGGGACTTCCAGAAGGTTCTGATTGGCATGATATTCCTGATCTTGATAGATCATATGATGATACTCTTCAAAAGAGGGGTTGGGTTCGTTTTACTACTACAATTGATAGATGGTCTTGTGAGCATACTATTGATTATGAAAAGATGTTTCCCAGACCTACCAGAGCTCAGATTGATAAGATGTGGGAATTAACTGGTTTTAATTATGATGATCCAAATACTTGGAGTCATGTTTGCTGGCAAGAAATGTTAGAAAGAGAACTTAATAAGTAAATATATGAATAGTTTTTGGAGCCAATTTAATACAACTGCTTATCAGAAAAGGCAATGTCCTGATTATGATTTTGCAGTAGAATATAAAGAACGTCTTCTTGTAGCCGGGTTTTCTTATGCAGAAGTTGTTAAAGAATTTGGAAAATATTATGTAAAATATCGTAGATATTAATTATGTTTATTGAAGAATTTTTAATTGGTTAAGTTATGAATTTCCAGAAAGCATTAGAATACCTTAATAACGGGCGATGCGTCCGTAGAAAAAACTGGGCAAAGACATATTGTGTTATTCTTAAAGATAATATAATTCATGCTTATGCTCATGTTTCCGAACAGTGGAAAGAAGTTGAAAAAACTACTATTGATGATAGATTTTTTACTTATAATGATATTATCGCTGATAACTGGGAAGAATATAAAGAGTTTTATAAATCTAGTAAAGAAACTAATGAGAAGACTTATGGTGGATTTATGGAATTTAAAGGATATCTTTTGTATAAAACTCTTGTTGGTAAGAAGTTCTTTTATGGCGGGCTTCGTCTTCCAGCTAAGGTAACTAATTATTTTGATGCTGAAAGATTCATCTGTCGTTATCTTAATCCTATAATGGTTAAGTTGAATCTGTATAATCCTAATGAAAATTGGTATGAACAAGGTGAAAAGGAATTTTCTGAAGATGTAAAGCCAATCATTGAAAAAGTTATCAAAGAAAACTGGTCATTTGATATGAATGATCTTCCCAGACATTTACAAGATAGTTTTTAATAAATTAAATCTATAGAATTTTTGAATTCTATAGATTTTTTTCTATATTATATTGTAATTAAAACAAATGAACTTATGAAGTATTATATTTCTAGACTAAATTTTTGGCACAAGAACAAATATTATAATGATTATACATTACTTGAAAATGGTAGACCTCTATGGTGTGAAGCATATGTGAATAATTGTGATGACCCATATGCAAGGATTGGTAATGAAAATATTATTCCCATAATGCTTGAACATTATAATGAATATTTGAAAGATAAACGTGTAAGAAGGAAATATGGATATGTCCGGTAAAAATAATTTCAATAATACTAAAAATTTACAGAAAAAATAAATAAAATTATGAAAGTTGTAGCTGAACATCTTAATCCTGAAAGAGAAATTAAAGAAGGAGTTCTTGTAAGGTGGCCGGAATTTCCGGATAGACTTTATATTGTCAGAGAAACTGGTGTAAACTATTGTGGACATGACAATTACTGTAAACTTGAAAGTATTGACCATAAGTGGAAAGCTTGGGTTCCTATTACAGACCTTGAATGGGATGATGTTGATTACATTGAAGTAGAAAAATAATTATGAAAGCAAAAGAAAATAAATTAGGTTTATTTAAGCGAATAAAACTTAATTTGTTTAGTATTTGTCCAGAATGTGGTTCTAATATTACATCATCTTGGTACTCATTCTTAGACATGAAATATGTATGTAAATGTGATAAATGTGGTTCTATATATAAATAAAAGATAATATGTCTACTAAGATTGAAGATATAATGGATAAGGCTCTTCTCGACGAAATGATTGAGAAGAAGTATGTAAATGTTCAGAAGCTTGACACTGGAGATCCTACTACAGATCTTTGGCTGCTTAATTATTCTAAATCTTGTCAGATTGAACATATGTGGAATGAGGTAACTATTCAGTGCCGTGGCCTTATCATCAATATGTTCGGTACTATTAAGGCTCGTCCATTTATTAAGTTTTATAATATGGAAGAGCTTGTTGAAATGGGTATTGAAATTCCTAATCTTCCATTTGATGCTTATGAGAAGATGGATGGTTCTCTTGGTATTATGTACTGGGTAAATGATATACCTTATCTTGCAACTCGTGGTTCTTTTACTTCTGAGCAGTGCAAGCATGGTACTGAAATTCTTCATACTAAGTATAAGAATATGTGGGATAGATTTGATAAGAACAAGACTTATCTTTTTGAAATTATCTATCCAGAAGATAAGCATTGTATTGTCTATGGTCCAGATGTAGATGATATTTTCTTACTTGCAGTTATTGATACTGATACCGGTCTTGAGACTGATTCTATTGATAATTATCGCGATTGCTTAGCAGTAACTAAGCATTATGATGATATTAAGGATTGGAAGAATATTCGTGAGATGTTTGATGGCGATAACCGTGAAGGGTTCGTTATCAGATTTTCAAATGGATTTAGAATGAAGCTGAAGTATGAACAGTATTTTAAGATTCATTTCCTTCGTTCTATGCTTTCTAAGAAGCTTATTTTTGAACATCTTATGAATGATACTATTTCTGAAATTGAAGAAATGATTGGACAGCTTGATGAAGAGAATCAGATTTATTATCATAAGATGCAGAATGATATTCTTGCAAGATATAAGGAAATTGAAGATACTATGTTGAGCTTGTATCGTCCTTCTACTGATTTTAAATCTCAGAAGGAATATGCGGCATGGGTATTTGGTGATCCTTCTCATAAGGGTTATACAGGTATGATGTTTGCTAAGGATAAGGGTTCTGATTATTCTCCAGCTATTTGGAAGATTATCAAAAATGAAATTAAAGAAGAAAATAAAGAATTAAATAACGAAGACGATGAGTAAAGAGAAGTATTATAAAAATTTTGAATCAAAAAAGCAATTTGAGAAGTGGCTTGAAGATATGATTGATAAAATTGATTTTGATGAAGTATTTTATGTAGAATTTGCATATAAAAATGAAGATGATGAATAATGTATATAAAGATTATAAACCATTTGATGTGGTAATTTATAAACCTACTGGTGAACGTGGACTTGTAAAGTCTACTAATGATATTGGTGCATTTGTATTATTTAGAATTCAATCTACAGCTGCACTTTGTAAATATGAAGATTTAACTTTAGAAGATAATGAAGGATGGCTATGAATGAAAAACAATTAAGAGGAATAGAGTTTTATTCCAAAAAAGATTTGATAAATTGGTTGGAAGCTAATGCCAAATATATTGATTGGGATTTTGAAACTGTTAAATTAGAATTTTATTGGAAAGATGAAAACAATTAAGGACAAATTTGTACCTGATGATCTTTGGTATTTTGTTTTAGCATATCTTAATAGAACAAGATATCAACCTATTTATGATAGGCATCTTGAAAAATATGATGAAAAAACAGGTTTTCCATTATTTACTATGGAATGGCTTCCTAGTGATATTTTTGAAATCTTAGCTCATGAAGCGGTATTATATTATATGCAAAAAATGGAAGATATTACTTTAGAAAATATTGATAAATATGGCGATAAATAGAAAAGATAATAAGCCGAAAGAAATTATCAAAGAAGTAGAAAAAGTAATTGATAATTCTAAAGTATTAGATGCATATTCTAAGTCTATTGATTTGGCGGCAAGTGGATTTGCTGAAAAGCATGCTAGGAAAAATGAATTAAAAGTAATTAATGCACCTGGTTTTGATTTTGGCGTACGTGTATTGGCATATGAATTAGTTAAATATAATATAATATCTTGTGAAAAAATGTTTGATTTTTTAAAAAAGAACTGTTATAATGGGTATAATACTAATATAGGCGCTTGGTGGATAGATAAAAAATGAATTTTTTAATGCTTAATACTATATTATATATGTAAAAAGCAAAGCAAATATGAAAAATTTTCCAGTTAAAGTTGATGGTAAAGAATATTGGATTTCTCGTTCCGTTGCAGTTGCAGTTTCTCTTTATACTTTTATTGATGGAGAATTATGTATTTTAGCTAATAAACGTGGTGCTGGACTTCCTAATCATACAGGACAATGGAATGTAATCAGTGGTTATGTTGATTATGATGAAACATTAGTGCAAGCATGTTATCGTGAAGTGTTTGAAGAGACTGGAATGAATATTAAAGGAATGGAATTGAAAAGAATGGATATTGAAGATTCTCCACTTCGTGAAGGTCAAGTAATTTTATTCCGTTATATTGGTTTTTATTATAATAAAGAAACTAAAGTTACTTTGACTAATAAATATTCAGAACCTAATGAAGTAGATGAAATTAAATTTATTCCAATTAAGGATCTTAAGAAATATGAATGGACTAGTAAAAACCATATGGAGAAAATCAAAGAATATGGTAAATATATAGTTGAAAATCATTCGGCAGCAAGAGCAATTAACAGAATGATTTGGGAAGGAGAAGAAAAAGCAAAAACTTGGATTAACTATGTATACGAATAATGAACTTAATGATTTGATGTTAAAGGTAAATAGAATTTGTTTTGGTGATAGATTTAAAACAAAATTCGTAGAAACCTTTAAGTATTTGCCTACTGGACTTACTTATCATATTGAAGATATTAATAATCAATTATGTTTTACATTAATGATTAAGTATTATGGATATGAAAGTTCAGCTAATAATGGTATTTCAGAATTTTCTGATGCTTATGATTTTGATGTCGGTCATAGACCAATTAGTGATGAAATAAAAAAATTTGTAAAAGATTATTTTTTCCACTATGAACCAGTATTTTATAATAAATATATGAAGACAGCAAATATAATGTAGAAAAGGAAGCTTAAGCAGCTTCCTTTTCTTTTAAGTTTACTTTTTCTATTTTACAGAAATTTTTAGTCATATCATATCGTTTATGATGATCTAAATTAAATTTTAATTGTCTATAATCAATAGGTTGCTGTTTAGCTAAAAAATTATCTACTATATCTTGGTTAAATATAAAATTGCCTTCATTATCTTTTTTAATATAAATAACTGGGCTTTTTTCATATTTACCTTCAAGTTTTCTACCAAATCCAGCTGAAAATCCTATCCAGACATTATCTATAAAATCATTAAAGTTTTTATATTCATTATTTAATAATTTGGTCATTGTTTGATAACAATTTTGATGCCCAGGTATCAATACTTTTTCTTCATCTACATATCTATTCCTTATCCTGTTATTTATTTTAGCGGTATCAAGATTACATAAAACCCATATAATAGTAACATTATAACCTAATGTTTTTGCCCTTAATGCAACTTCAGTAATATCAGTTATTTCTTTTGATACCTTATCGAATAAAAGGTTTGGAAGAATCTTTGAATTTGAAGCTTCTTTATCAGGATTATATTTATTTCTAAATATCATATCAATTTGTTTTTCTTTCCAGCCATGTTCCTTTACTCTCATATGTAATTCAGAAACATCATTAGGATTACTAAAATCAAAATCTTTAAGTTCATCTTTAAGTTTGCCCTGATGAAGAAGTTTTTGATATTTAATCTTTAAGTCATCTACATCATATGTTTTAAACTGGGCATTTATTTTATTTTTTATAAATCCTTTACCTGATCCTGGTCCTCCGGCAAGTATAATACATTCACCATAGTTAGAATTTGATTTACCATTAAATCCTATAACTTGATTTTCTAAAATATATTCTGTAAGCGTTTTCATATATTAAAATATATATAATTTTCGTATTTCATCAAGAGCATCTTGATATTCTTGTTTTGTATAAGAATTTATATATTCTTCAAGATCTTTATAATTTTCTATATATTCTTCAGCAACTTTCATACTATCAAATATTTCTTCTTGTTTTGGAGTAAGTGAACGGTTATTAAAATAACAATATATTAATAAACTTAATAAATCTTCTTTATTCTCTACTTCTATAGAATATAAATAAAAATTATTTACACCTCTTTGTTTTTTAGAAATTCCGAATCTGATAATATTACTATAATCATGTAAATGATCTTTCATTCTATATATATCATCTATTTGTACCCAAAGTTCAAGTTTTACAGGAAAATTTAATTCTGTTTTTGCATCTTTATTTAGTTTAAGTTTTTCTGAAATATATATATTAAGATTTTGCATAACTATTACTATATTAATATATATAAAAATAAAAAAATGGAATTTGTTAAACATAAGAATATTTGGAATTGGGGTGATTCAATAATTATAATCACATCAGATGCTTATGGTGTAGTTACTGTATCATTTGAAGATCGGGATCCAGATGTTGCTTATATTAGTGGGTTAAGTGTAGTTAATGATAAAAGGAATCAAGGTTATGGTTCTATACTATTAGAAGAAGCAGAAAAGGAAATTAAAAATAGAAATTGTAAAGTAATATATATTGGATGTGATCCTTATTTATGGGTATATTCTTGGTATAAAAGAAAAGGATATATTTATGATGGAGAAGAAGAATCTGATAAAAATTTAGTAAGATTAAAGAAAGAATTATAATGGCAAGGCAAAAGGTAAAAACAATATTTAATAAAAATCATATTACTATAGAGGAAATTGAAAATCCAGAATTTGCTCCATATAGTAAAGATATTATATTTTATGAACAGAGTTGTGTAAGAGGTCCAGGCGGTATAAGTTATTGGTGGGATAAAGGAATAACGCATAAAAAGATAATTAAGAAAGAATCTCCGCTTGGTTTTTATTATACACAAGAAATAACGGAGACAAAACATTATGCTGATAGGAATAAGGGAGATGTAAGTGAATGGACTTCCATAATATTTAAACATGAAGATACTTTATATAGAGTTAAGTTTCTTACAAGATGGAATGATTATTATGTAAGAGATACTGAAGATTCTATAAGACCATGGGAAGTACATGATAAAGATAAATCATTGAATGATAATATGTTAAATGCATTATTCAATGATATGGAAAATTTTTTTAAAAAGATTAAAGAATATAATATTACTACTATAGCAAAAAGTACTGATTGGAGATCGGAACGAAGTAGATATCATAAAAATATAGATGAATTCAAATATGAAATATATAAGATTCTTTTTGGTAATAAAAATGGTATAAGATTTCAAACTGATACTGAAAAGATTCTTTCTCATGGATTTGATTTAAAATATTCATTTAGAAAAGATAAAGAACAGAAATGAAAAAATATATTGTAATAACGAATATTTGGGGTAAAAAACGAAGCATTTATTTCGGAACATTGATGGATGTCTTTAAAGAGGAAAAGGAAGAATTCGATACAATGAAAGAAGTAAATGAATATGTTTCTTTATTTGAAGGGGTTTGCTCTCAATATGAAAGGCCAGAAAAGAAACAGAATGAATATAGAGGAAGAGAAATTGTAAAAGATAAACTTGGAAGAAGTTATCATTATGAATTTACTAATGATGAACAAAGACTTTGGGGATATGTAATAGCTGATACTGAAAATCTTTCTATTGTAAGATGGGGTGGTTTTGAGATGTTGAATATCAATAAAAGAATGAATAAACTTGAATTAAAAGATAGATTATTCAGAGGTCCAGATGAAATTCCTAAGAATTATAAGTGGGATAATGGTGAATATGAAGGGTGGCTTCAATTCCGTTGGGGAGATGGTAAAAATGCCATTGGATATGTTGAACCAAAGAAAGAAATAAAAGAAAAAGATGATAAAGTAATTGAATTAGATGATTATTCATTTACTGATGAAATAGAACAGGAATTTTTAGATAAAGAAGAAAAAGAAAGATTAAAGATATTACAGGAAAGATGGTAATTATTCGTATTGGCGAAGGTAGAAGTCCTTCTGGTAAAATACTTGACAAAGAAACACAATGGCTTAATATATCTTCATTAGAAAATAAATTAGATGCTATTAAAATAGCAGAAGAAACAAAAAAGAAAATTTATCTTTTAAATAGTCACAAAAAATATGAAGAGATTACATTAGCTCAATTAAAAGCTATAAATATATGAAAAATCATTTTGAATATAATACACTTCTTACAAGACAGAAATTTAAAGAACTTGGTTTCTTAAGAACCAAGGGCCTTTGTTGTATTCCTGGATGTAGAAAACAGGCTGATGATGCTCATCATATAATGGATAGAAAACTTTGGAGTGACAGTGGATATTATCTTTCTAATTGCGCGCCTGTTTGTTATCAGCATCATATGGATTGCGAGAAAGGTATATATACTCCTTATCAAGTAATGAAATTTGCTGGTATTGATATTAAATATCTTCAGAAACCAGATACATTAGATTGGCTTACCGATGCAGAATATAAAGAATTATTTATCAATGGAGAAATAAATAAATGGGGTAAATGAGTAGAAAGAAAAAAGATTATGGAATAATGGTAAAACAACCAAAAGTACATACTATTTATGGTTGTTCTAATCCATATGTAAAAGATGGAAGTATGTGTTGTGATGGTAATTGTCAAATATGTAAATATCAAACTATAGTAGGAACATATAAAGAATATAAATAATGAAAGTTTGGGTAATATTAAATAAAAGAAAAGAATTCAGATACTTTTATAAATGTCCAGAATTTTCTGGTAAGAATGATACTTCTGGACATTATGAAAGAGTAGATACATGGCCAAGTGATATTGATTATGCATGTAGGGATTATCAATGGGTACCTGATGAACCAAAAATACCTCCATTTACTTGGTATGTAAGACTTAATTATAAAGAAGTCGATTATGGTAAAAGATTACCAATTAAATTAGTTCCTCCTATCAGAAGAAAGATAACTACTCCAAACAGTGAACCGTTTAGTTTAGATTTAGCTTATGAACCTACTTTTTATGAAATTTAAAAATATAAATATAATATATTATGAAAGAAATGAAATCAGTAGATGAAATAAATAAAAAAATAGAATCATTGGAAAATCAACTTGATTCTATTAATAATGAAAAATCTAAAATTAACGAAGAGATTAGGAAACTTAAACTTGATCTTATTAATTTACCATGGGAAGGAAAGTATATCAAATATGTTGATGAGTTTGATAGTACGCCAATTTATATGAAAGTAGAATGGATTAAGCCTAATCCAAATCATGGAGATAATATACATACATATTCATATATATTCAAGGGATTTGGTTTCTTTGGTGAATTTTTTGGGCATGATGATAATACTGATTTTGATTGGTCTTATTGGTTTGAATTTAATATTTCTGGAAATTATGATAATTTTCGAAATAAAATTGCAAAGATTAAGGTAATCGATCAAAAAGAATTCAATGAAGCATTTGAAAATATGATTAATTCGGTAAAAGAATATCACTATAAACACTATTCAAATAAAGAATAGTGTTATTATTTTTTTCTATATTATATTGTAAAAATATCTAATTAACTTATGAAGAACGTAGGTGTTATTTCAATGGGGATCAAGGCCCCGATTATCCGTGAAGGTGATGATCTTGCCAAAATTGTTGTAAAGGCAGTTCTTGATACAACATTTATTGAAACAAAATATGAAAATGTAGAAGATTTAGGAACTAAATCAGGGACAAGAACTGAAAAAAATAATATATATGATATCAATGATGGTGATATTATAGGTATTACAGAATCTGTTGTAGCAAGAAGTGTTGGTAACTATGTAACCATTGATGAAATAGCAAATGAATTACAAAATAAATTTAAAGATATAGATAATTATATTCTTGTAAATCCTATTTATAGTCGTAACCGTTTTAGTATGATTCTTAAAGCTATTGCAAGGGCAGCTAAAGAATCTGTGGTTATTTATATGCCTGATGCCGATGAAGTTGGTAATCCGTCTGGAGTAAATCAATTTACCGGTGTAAATATAAAAGAATATTATACTGAACTTGTAGAAGCAGAAGGAAAGAAATGTGTTATTCATGAAGGGGAATGGATGAATATTTTCAGTAGATTAAGTAAGGATGTAACTATTTATTGCGGACTTCATGATTATAATCAGTGGAAATCAGATTATGGTGATGAAACACATATTACATTGGCTGATATTTGTTCAGATAAATGTGAATATGGACTTCTTGGTTCCAATAAGGCAAATGAAGAAAAATTAAAATTATTTCCAAGTAAAAAATCAGCTCAGACTCTTGTCGAAAATATTCAAAAAGAAATGTTGAAAAAGACTAATAAAACAGTCCAGGTGATGGTTTATGGTGACGGGTGTTTCAAGGATCCTGTTGGTGGTATTTGGGAATTTGCTGATCCAGAGGTTTCTCCTGCTTATACTTCTGGTCTTGCTGGTAGACCTAATGAAATTAAGATTAAAGCATTTGCTGATGGTAAATATGCTAATCTTTCTGGAGCTGAATTGGAGCTTGCTATTAAGGCAGAAATTAAATCAAAGTCTACTAATCTTATAGGTAATATGGATTCACAAGGTACTACGCCAAGAAGATATACCGATTTACTTGGTTCATTGATGGATCTTACATCAGGTAGCGGTGATAGGGGTACACCTATTATTTTGGTAAAGAATTATTTTAAAAATTATAGTAATTAATTATGAAACAAACTAAATTATTTAAAGCTAGTTTACCTCAACAAGTAAAAGAAGGTGAAAATAGTTATAGAATTACATTACCTAAATATAGTAGGTATGTAACTAATATAAGTAATACATTATTTTTTGAATATCATAGTGATGATGAAAAAGAACTTGAACAGGCTGAATTAGTAATTACAATACAAAAATTCCATGAAGCTGATGTAGAAATAAATATACCTGCTGGGTTTTCATATTTATGTTCATATTATGACCCTCTTGAAAAAGTATATTTATTTGTATATTTTCAAGATACTATGGGTAGTATATTAGGAAATTTTATGGGTATGTTTGGTGGA
>JAEEGL012579159.1_pt1 | contig 17243 bp, 12 predicted proteins | sample 9134231 | NCBI WGS metagenome assembly JAEEGL01 (sample SAMN16246548, study PRJNA631951) | gut metagenome | biome: gut microbiome; feature: rumen; material: fiber-attached | host: Bos | place: Iran: Karaj | collected 2018-10
GAACTTTACTAAGAGCAGCACCAAAGAAGCAATCACCAGCACCAGTAGTTTCAATAGTATTAGGATTTTCATATGCTTTAACAAAAACATCTTTTCCACCATAATAACCTCTTGCACCATCAGGACCATAAGTAGCAAAAACTAATTTAGTATGATATTTATTTATTATCTGATGTACTCCTTTATCATAATCTGTTTCTCCTGTTAAGAAAGTTATTTCATTATCTGATATTTTTAATATATCTGCAAATTTTAATCCATATTCCATCCATTCTTTTGCTTTCTTTTCACTACTCCATAATGGTGGTCTGTAATTTGGATCAAATGATATTATACATCCTGAATCTTTTGCTATTTTTATTGCTTCTATTGTTGCATCTTCAGCTGGTTGATCAGTGAAAGATAAAGTACCAAAATGGAAAATTGTAGAATTTTGAATTAAATCTTTATGATCTTGAATATCTTCTTTAGTTAACATAATATCAGCACCAGGTTTCCTATAAAATGAAAAGTCTCTATCACCATTAGGTAATTTTTCAACAAAAGCAAGAGTAGTATGAGTTCTTTTGTCCAGTAATAATCCACTCATATCAATATTTTGTTCTTCAGTTCTTTTTTTTAACATTCTACCAAACATATCATTACCTACTTTACCAATAAAAGCAACATTCTTTCCTGCTTTCTTCATCATTGCTAATAAGTTACATGGTGCTCCTCCTGGATTACATTCATATAATGGATTCCCTTGATCTGATTCTCCTACTTCTACCCAATCTATTAATAATTCTCCTAATCCTACACAATCATATTTCTTTGACATTTTTATATGAGTTTTTATTTTGCTTTTCTATATTTATATTCGATTTTTTATATATTTTGTTTTTATGTTTTTTTTTTTCGCTCTTATTTACAGGAAATGATTATTTTTTTATTTTTTTAAATAGAGATTTTTTTCAGGTTTTAATTTTGGATAAAATTTGATTTATTTGGCATTTATTGATTTTTTATTATGAGGGTTTATTTGGGAAAGATGGTTTATAAGGGCTGATTTTAACTGAAATAAAAGTTTTGTTAATATAAATTTTGGACACGTGAAGTCATTGATTAGATAAATAATAATTTAATTTTTTATATATTATTCATATGATTTTTAAAAAATTGAAATTTCATATATTTTTTTTATTTACCTTTTAAAGGTGATATATCTTTTTTTTCTTATTCATATTATCAAAGATTTTTAATTAAAAATTGGCAATAGAAAAAAATCAATGAATCCTAATTATTATTAAAAGTATCAGTTATTTTTATATTTAATATTTAATGTCATTATTAAAAAATTAAATTTTATTTTGAAAAAAATTAATTTTAATATTTTTTGAATAAAAAAAATTTAAAAAGATATAATGGATCTCCCAATAAATTTAATAGTATTTATATTAATATTTAGTCTGGTGACTGTAATAACATATATCTTCTTAAATAAACTGTCTAAAAGTGATTTAACAATAAATCAAAATAGAACAGAAAATATAAACAATAATAATACTAATAATAATATAAATAATAATGATAATAATTATAATAATAGAAATCATAATTTAAATATGGGTAATGATATAGATCCAAATAAAAAATTAACAAAAAAAGAACAAGCAAAAATGTTAAAAAAACAAGAAAAAGCAGAACAAAGAGAACAAATAAGGCAAATGTTAGAAGCAAAAAAATTAAAAGAAAAAGAAAAAGAAAGAGAAATGTTAATAAAAGAGAAATTAAAAGAAGAAGAAAAGAAAAAATTAGAAGAAACTTTACAAAAAGTAAAAGAAGAACAACAAAAAAAAGAAGATGAAATATATAATCAGTGGAGAGATATGATAAAAATAGGAGAAGAAGGAGAAGGAAGAAGAGATTTTTCAGATGAAAATGTTATAAATGAATTTTTAAATTATATTAAAATTAGAAAAGTAGTTTCTTTAGAAGATTTAAGTGGAGTTTTTAAAATATCTCCAAATGAATTAGTTGAAAAATTAAATCAATTTGAAAATGAAGGAAGAATTTTAGGTATTATTGATGATAGAGGTAAATATATTTATGTTACTGAAAAAGAAATGAATATGATTGAAAATTTATTTATGAAGAGAGGAAGAATTAATAAAGGAGATTTAATTAAAGAATGTAATAAAATTATTAAATTTGAACCTACTGAAGAAAATAAAATTAAAATTGCTCAAGAACAAAAAGAAATGCTTGAGAAAATTGAAAGTGAACTTAATATTAAAAAATAAAGACAAAATTTTTTTTACTTTTTTTTTTTTTTATTTTTTTCTTTTTTTTAATATACTTATTACTTTTAATTTTGTTTATAAAAAATATTTAAATCAATTTATATAAAATTGTTATTTCTTCCATAATAAATATTCATATGTAATTTTTTTGAAAATTAATTTTGAATTTATTCATTTATAAGCATATTATTTTTATTATAATCAAGACTACCTTCAAGAATTCTTTTAATGTCTTTTAAATTTGAAGTTATTTCATTTTCCTTAGTAAAGGAATTTTTAACATTATTTTCTTCTTTAATTATTTCAATGATTTTTTCAGTAATTTTATTTACAATAATTGAATAATGTTTAGTATTAATTGTAAAATAATAAATTTTTTGAAATTTATTTCTATTTGTAATATATTTATTATCTATCTCCAATAATAAATTTCTAATTTCTGCTAAATTCTAAAAAATATAATAAAATATATTTACTTTATGATTTATTTGATCTAAATCTCCATTACTAGAACTGGGTGTTGTATTATTTGATTTATCTTCTCTTGGTATTTTTATAATATTATCATTTATTTGTTCAATTTTATTATTAAATATATTATCTTTATTTTTATTTATTATTTCATTTCTTTGTTTCTTATGTCCTAACAATTGATCATTATTTTGAAAAGGAGTAAAATTAATATTCTTTAATTTATTTTTATTATTTTTTGTGAATGAATTTAAATCTAAATATTCTCTATTTAATGAATAATCTATTAAAAATTTTCTGGATTTATTAAATTTAATTTGACCTTTTATATTTTCATTATATTTTTTTGAACTTTGAATTAAGTTTTCTAAAATTAAACGAGGATTTAAAAAATTGTTATTATTTTGATTAATTTTTTCGGAATGGATTTCTTTTGGTTTTCTTATTAGTATTCCTTCAACAGAACTTTGTATTTTGGCTATTTTCTCAAAATTTATTGTTTTATGAGAGTCTATGTTTTCATCTTTCATTTTTATTTTTATTTTTTTAATTATTTCATTTATTTTTTTCTTAAATAAAAATGAAATCTTTTTTAAGTTTAATTTTTAATAGTATTTATTAATAATTGTATAAAATTATAATGAATCAAATAAAAAATTTACATTTTTCCCCTTGAAAGTTTATTTATAAATATGTTTTATATATATAATATTAAATTTATTTTTTTCAATATGAATATTTAAATTTGAAATAACAAACAACCAATTAATAAAGAAATAAATTTAATACCTTATACCAAAAAAAAAAGAATTCATTAAAATTTATTCATAAACTACCTTTAATCAATTATTATATAATAATTGATTAATTTATAAAAATAATCATTCATTTTATTTTCCTTTTTATTTAATTATTACAAATTGAATTATTTTCTGAATTTATAAATAAATTTGGTTCAATATCAAAGTTTAAATCAAAATTTTTATTCATAGAGAAAATATTATTATAATCATTTTCAATTCCTTTTTCTTCTTCTTTTTTATTTTCAATGATTAAATTTCTTTTTAAATTTTTCATTTCAAACAATAAAGCAATTTTTTGTCTTTTTAATTTTTCGATTTCTTCTTTAATAATTTCTTCATCAAAAGAAGTAGTTGAAATTGAAGGAGAAGTATTATTTGTTGAAGGAGATATAGTAATATTCTTTTGATCATTTAAAAAATGTGGAATACTAACTTCTTCAATTTGAGTTTGAAAATTATTAATTCTGATTTCATCATTCATTTCACTTATTGATAATTTTATTTTTCTACAATTTTCAGTTTTTTCTCTTTCATTTAATTCGTTTTTTATTCTAATATATAAACTTCTAAAATTTGAGTTTTTAGTTTTTTGTCTACTTCTTTTAGTAAAATAAGAATATATAATATCTAATATATTTCTTAAATCTGAAGTTGATGTATTTTGAATTTCTGAAATTTCGAAACCGACATTTGAACCTTTTATTATTTGAGGTGGCTTTCTTGTACCTATGTTTTATAAATATTTTTCTATTTTTACTTTTTTTTCCCATTTTATTTTTATATATTTTATTTAGATATCTTATTCAATTTATAGTTATTGTTTTTTTAATTTTTTCATAAGAAATTAAACATTAATAAAATGTTGATGATTTCATTTATGTAATTTATTTTTAATTTTAAAATTAATTAATAAAACTTTAACTGATTTTATAAAAAAATTATTTTTTAAAATTAAATTATTAATTTTAGATTATATATTCTACTTTTTTTAACAAAATAAAATATTAAATTAAATTTTTAATGTTATATTTCTTAATATATTATTCTTAATTAATAAAGTAAATAAACAATTAATTTTTAAATAAAAAATAAATTGATTTCAGAATTCATAAAAAACAAATTAATTTAATTTAAAAAATAATAATTAAATTAAAATGTCAGATAAGGAAAAAGTAAAAATAAAATTACTATTTGATAAATATGATGAAAATAAAAATGGTGTACTTGAAAAAAGTGAATTTTTAAAAGGATTTAAAGAATTAATTAAATCATTAGGAGAAGAAATGTCAAAAGAAGAAATAGATAATATTTCAGAAGATGCAATTTCAAATTTTGATTTAAATCAAAATGGAAAAATTGAATTTGATGAATTTTATCAATTAATTTCATTTTTAAAAAATGAAAAAGGATTAATTCTTTAAAATATATATTTATAAATAATTAAAAAGGAAAAAAAAGTTATTTTGAACAATTATAATTTTATAAAATACAAATAAGAATAAAAAAAGTATAAATATTAATCAAAAAAATAACTTACAATTTAGTTATCCAAAAAAGATGTTCCAATAATAGAATTATACTTTATTGCTTTAGATTTAATATTTATTTTTTGAAAAGTTGTAGAAAGAATAGAATTAATTTTTGTATTATCATTTTTTTGATAAAATTTTTTTATACAAGGACTATTAATAATATCAATTAAATCATCAACTTTTTTTTTAATTCTATCATTTTTTTTCATATTTGATTTAATTTTATGAATTTGTTCTATTTTTCTTAATCTAGAAGGATAATTTTGAGATAAATTTTGATGAAGTAAAGAATTTAAATTAAAAGAATTTTGATTTAAAAAACTTCCTCCTCTATTTTTATCAAGAAATGAATTTCTATTATTACTAAAATTTAATATTTTTGAATCACTTTGTGTACTTCCTTGATTTTTAGAATTTAATTCATTCACATATTCTTTTATTTTAGAAATTGTTTTATTTGTATAATATGAATTTTCAAAGAAATTTGATTTATTTCTTCTTTCAACATTATCAAATTTTTCAATAAATAATTTTTCTAAATTTTGATTTTTAACTAAGTTTTTATTATAAATTTGTTTATTTGCAGGAAAAATATTTTGTTTTATTTTTTGTGAATCATCATAATATTGATGATTAATTAAAAGAGAAGAAGTTCCTTTATTTTTTAATAATCTTTTTTCGAAATAAGTAAAATCTTTATCAGATTTATTAATCAAATTATTTTCAATATTTTCATCATCATTAAATTTAGGATTCCAAATATCAAAATAATTATTATCCCAAATAATATCATTATGATTGATTTTTCTTCTTAAATCAAATCTAAAAATTTTAAGAAAATCATTGTCTTCTTCATTTTCTTCACTACTATCATTACCTATATTTTCAACAATACTATCCATACCAATACTATATACATTTAACATTTTTATATTATTATTATTTCCTGCAGTATTATCATAATTTAATGATAATGAATTAAAATTACTGTCTGATATATTACTTATATTTTTATTTGTGTTTATATTTGTTTCTGGACATAACGCCACTATATTATTTACAAGAGAATTTGTTGTGTTAAAAAGACTTTTTGTCGAATTTTTTGGAATGTGAATCCCTTTTAAAATTTGCTCATTTTTTCTTCTATTTATACTTAATTCTAATTTATTTACAAAAGAATTTTGAATTATTTTTTCATTATTTATACATAATAATTTATAATAATCACTCATTAAAAAATTTTTGATTTCTTCTATTAAATAATTCTTTTTTATATATTCAGAATATTCAATAATAAGTTTTATTAATTTATCTTCTTCACATTCTTTTTCAATTAAAGAGTCATTTATTATTTTTTCTAATTCTTGAATATCATAATTTGATGTTTGAAATAAATATTTCTCACTTAAAATTTCTCTTGATAAATGAGAAAAAGCAACTTTATCATTTGAACAATAAATACAAGAAAAAATAGGTAAAGGCGTCAAATTTAATTCATCTTTATTTCTTTTTTTATTTCTTTTTTTAATTATTTCTGTATTTATTATTATTTCATCATTACTTTGATTTTGAGACTCATTATATTCTGATGAATTAATTGAACTTAATATTGAACAATTATTATTAAAATTTTGTGGTATTTCATTAAAATTATTATTATTATTAAAATTATCATTTTCTCCTATTTCTGAAATAGAATCTAAATCAATAAAATCATCATTTAAGTTATTTAATTCCATATTTTTATAAAATTAAAAATAAAATTTAAATAATTAATCATATTAAATATACCCTCTAATTATTATATTTACTTAAAAACGATTAAAAATAATTAAATTTATTTAGTTAAAAGTATTTTCCATATTATAACTTTTAGTATTTTTATTACCATTGGTATCAAAAAAATTTCCACTTCCATTCATAAATAAACCATAAAAATTACCAGCCCATTTTTCTTTATTATTAAATAATATTTCTCCATTTCCTTCTCCAATTTCATTAAAACTTCCTTTAATTTTATTTCCATTTTTCAAATAATAAGTTCCTTCACCATTTATTTTATCATAATTAAAATTCCCAACATATTCTTTTGTTTCTTCATCTGAAAAAAGTGCTCCTTGATTTTCTTTCATATTATTTTTAAAGTATCCAATATATCTTCTTTTTTTATTTGGATATATTAAAACTCCTCTTCCATGTTTAAAACCAATATTATTTACTTCTCCTACATAAAAACATCCATTATCATCTTCATAAGAATTATATTTTAAAAAAATAGAATCTTCAGTTTCTTTAAAATTCATAAAACTTTTTACTAATTCAGGATATAAATTTTTTATCATATTTAAACTTGTATTTTTAGCATTAATAAAAGTATTACTTGAAACAGTAGGTTTTTGCTCAATAATATTATTTTTACAATATACATATTCTTTAATTGTTTTATCATTAATATTAATTAAAAATCCTTTTCCATGTCTTAATCCTTTCAAAAAATTACCTTCATAATAAGTTTGATTAGGATAATAAAAGACTCCTTTTCCATTTGGTAAATTATCAAAAAATTCTCCTGAATAAGTTCCTCTATAATGATATAAAGTTCCAAAACCGAATTTTAATCCATTTTTAAAATTACCTTTATATATTATTTCCCAATTAACATCATATATTGTTCCTTCACCATTAATTTCATTATTTTCAAAATAACCTATATAATATCTTTCCTTTGCATTATTATATATTATACATCCTTTACCACATTTTTTATTATTTTTATCTACTTGACCATGATAGATATTATTATTTGGAAGATTAAGAGTTATATATTTTAATTCACTTTTAGATTCACGATAACATTTTAAAGAAAGTAATTTTCTTTTAATATCTTTATTTGATAATTTTTCAAAAAATTCTTTATTTGATTCTATATTATAATCATCTATTACAGGATTTTTTTTTGATAATAAATTATTATCTTTATATGTTATTAATTGAGATATACAACCATTTATAAAGAAAAATTTTCCTTCTCCTTCAAATTTACCATCTTTAAAATTTCCACTCCATGAAGTTCCATCATCATAATATAATATTCCTAAACCATTTGGAATATTATTTATGTGTTCACCATAATAAATATATCCATTTGGATAATATATTTTTATATTTGATTTTTTATTTAGATTATAATCATTATCTAATTCACCTGTAAATATTTTCTTTTTATTTTTATCAAAAATATCAAAAATTCCAATTGGAGAATCATTAAAAAAAAAACCTAAATAATATTTATTGTTTTTAAATAAAATTCCCCTTCCATTTTTTTTTTTCTCTGAATTAACAACTCCTAAAAATTTTATTCCTCCACTAATATTTAAAGTTAAGAAATCATGAACATTATTATTTAAACTTAAAACTTTTCCTAACATAAAAGGTTCTTTTTCACTTAATTCTTTAGTTCTACTTAAATAGAAATTATATTGCTTTGCTTCTTCTATTTTTTTATTATTATTTCCAGGTTTAACAATAATAGTACTAACTATTTCATTTTTTTTAATAATATTATTTCTAATATCATTTATTTTTTCATTATTATCATTATCATTTGGATTAGAAAATTGATCTTCTTCACCTTTATATTCATATCTTCCAATAACATGATCTTTTTCAAATTCAATATATAATTTTCCTCCATCTTTTTTAGTAAATAATCCTACTCCATCTTTCATATCATTTTTAAATTTACCTTTCCAAGAACTTCCATTTGAATAATAATAAATTCCAATTCCTTCTTTTTTATTTGATTTAAATGTTCCAATATATTTTTCTTTTTCAGGATAATATAATTCTCCTTGTCCTTCTCTTAATCCATTATTAAATCCACCATAATATAATTTATTATTATCTTTATCTATAATTAAACCTTTTGTATCCATTTGACTATTTGTCCAATAACCTATATATTTAACTCCTGATAACCAAATAAATATTCCTCTTCCGTGAAATCTCTCATTATCAGTTCTTATTTCTCCTATATATGTTCCTGATTTACCATTTACTGTATTAGAATGAATTTTTATATTTTTATCACTTTCTCTTGGAGGAAATTCCTTTAACATTAATTCTAATTCTTTCTTATAATTTTTCAATGCATCCTTTAAATTCACTGGTTGATTTATATCGCGAACAAATGTTAATGAACTTTTTCTTAATATTTCATTTGAAATTTCTATAAATTCATTTGATTCAAAAGAAGGAATTTCCCAAATTGATTTTTGAGAAATATATTTATATTGATGAGTTCTTATTCCAATAGTATCAGAAATATCATTTGATAAATTAAAGCTTAAAAATCCATCAAATTTTGGTGAAGAAATTGAAGGACCAGAATAATTATTTGATAGACGTGAACTAATTGAAATTGAATAACAATTAACTCCTAAAATTGCAATTCTTTGCTTTGGTGGAATAGTTATATCATATTCTTTTTCTTCATTAAAAGGAGGAAACAAATCTCTATCTCCTGTAATAGTACAATTTAAGCATTTATTACTGAAATTATAGACCACCAAACCTGAAAAACCACCTAAATCCATTTGATTTATATGATAATCTTGATTCTTTAATAAATGTGGATATTCCACTTCATATGCACTTAGGATAAAATATTGTGTAAACAAAAATGTTTTATCTAAACCCATATATTCACAAACTAAATTTGTTTGATTTTCACTTGTTATTTGAAGTGAATATGAAAAATTAGTATCTTTAACTTTATTATAATCTACATATGTAATTAAAACATAATATCCTTCATCTAAATCTTCAATATAATTTTGACTATTCCATCCATGACTAATCTTATAAGTTTTAATTATTTCCCTTTGACTATTATATTTCCCTAAACTCAACCCTAAAGAATGATATTCATTTTTTACTTCTCGGTGAAATCTCTTTTGTTTGAAAATAACTCTAATGGAGATTTTTCCTTTTTTACTTAAATGAAAATTAAACACATTAGGATATTGAAAATATTTATCATATTCAAAATGATAATGTTTGAAAATAGAATCAAACATTAAATGGCAAATTGAAGTATAACTAAAATATTTTTTAAAATCCTCAATACTCATCCAAAAAATACCATCTTCCTTATTAACCATTTTAAAATAATTGATTAATTCTTTAGTCCAAGCATTACTGTTATCACTCCATTTTCCTTTCCATTCTCCGTGTCCCCAAGGATTTCTAATCATAACTAAATAAATCCCTTTTTCTTCCCATTTCTTAGCTTGAATAACGGTATAAGCATGATTACCTACAATTCCCATCTCATCTTTTTTTGATGATGCTGTCATTAACGTTTTTGAATTTCCACTTTCTATTAATTTAAACAAATGTTCTGTTGGGATTAAAGAATTATAATGTTCTTCACAAGGAAGACCAGTTAATATTTCTATAGCTTCTGAAGTGAATCCTCCAATTATATTTGAATAACCTCCATTTACTTTGGCCCATACTTTTTCTAATATACATGCCCAGTAAATATTTTCATATGGATGAGCAAAGACACATCCTCCTGAACACGGTAAATAATCATCTATAAATACTATTTGCCATTCTCCATCTAAAAATAATATTACTTCAATATATCCATATTTATTCGGCTCTGATAATCTAAATTTTTCTCTTAATAAATATGGAAATGCTGATAATGCTGCTAATGAACTTAAAAAATAACAATCTCCTATGCTTCCTTGAGATATTTCTTTTATGTAAATTTTATCGCCAAATATTTTCATGTCTTCACTTAATGTAGATGCTCTTTTCCATTCTAAACTTTTTGCCCATTGTATTCCTAATTCTTCTGCTGATGATTTTCCTTCTGATTTATCTAAGTATTCTCCTTTCTCATTCTTTGATAATAATGAATTTAAATTTGGGGGAAAATATGGATCAGTATATTTTACTTTTAATTGACTTATTTTTGGAGGAAGTTGATTTTTGAAGTACTTATGTATTTTTGTTGGATCCATTGATTTTAGCACTGACATTTTCTACTATTTTTTATTTAAATTGTATATAAAATAGTTTTTATATATTATGAAGCTGTTTTTATCATTAATTTTTTTAAATGATAGAATTAAATAATTAATTATTAATTTATTTATATTAGTTATCTTATTAATAAAGAATATATTAAAAATTCATAAACAGAATAACTCAATTTATAAAATCAATCAAATATTAATGAACAAATTTACAAATAGAAAAAACTCAAAAATATTTAAATTTTAAGACTTATTATTTCAAAAATAAAAGTCTTTTTAAACGAATTGTAATAACTTCAAAAATGGGTAATGATAACATTGTTTCAATTCTCTTAATTGAAAATTAAAATTATATTAAATGTGTTGACCAATTCTTTTAGATTTTGGGATTATAAAATTATTTATTTTTATTCTTTTTTAAGTTGTTACATATTGTTGAATTGAATTATCTTTTTTACAGTTAAATATTTTTTAAAGAATCATAAAAAAATTCCAAATAATAAAATTTTTCACTTTTAAAAATAAAACAAAAAAAAAACTTTGAAAAAATTAAAAGATTTATTTTTTCATTTTATCAGTTTCTTCTCTACTTTTAGTCCAAGCTTCAGCAATCATTTTTTTCATTTCAGGATCACCATTTTGATACATTTCTTTCATCATATTCATTAAGCTTTCATTAGGATCAGCATCTTTTTTTAAAGGACTTTCATCATCATCATTTTTTCCAAAAATATTTTTTTTCTTTTCTAAATTATCCCAAAAATCACTTTTATTTGCTTTAGCAAGATAAACAATTAAACTATTTTTAGTTTGTTTAACATAAGATTCTTCTGGATTAATATCTTTACTTAAATTAAAACAACTAAATCTATAATTTTTATTTTTCCATCCAATAATACAAATATCAAAAGATTTTTTTGTAAATTTTGATTTTATATTTGATGAATTAAAATCTTTTATTCCTTCAAATCCTTCTGTTAAATATAATTTAACATATTTATCACTTGATGTATCAAATGCATATTTACTTATCGAATTAAATGACATATTAAATTTATTTATATCTATTTTATTATCCTCTGAATTTTCTTTTTTTTCTTCTGTTTTTTCAGTTTTTGAATCTTTTTCCTTTGTTGATTCTAATTTCTTTTTTTCTTCTTCCATTAATCTTGATAAATTGTTTTTATATTCTTCCAATTGCCTTTTTATATTCGGTCTTTGTGATATTCCTATTAATTTATCTAATTCTTCTATATCACTTTTATACATTTCTAATACTGGAGATGAATCCATTTTTTTTTTTTTGTTTTAGAATATTCTTTTTTTAAATTTTTTTGCTTTATTTTTTTTAATTTAAATTCTTTTATTAATTATATTCTTTTGTTTAAATTATGCCATTTTAATTAATGAATTTTAATAGTTCTTGAATATTAATTTCTTTTTATTTTTTTTATTGATATTATTTTTTCAAAATATTTCTTTCTATTAATATGTATTATTTTTTGATACATTTATATTAATTAGATAATTCATATATAAATAATATTAATAAACAACATTTAATAATCAATAAATCCTATTTCTTCAAGTTCTCTACAATACACAAATTTCCCTTAATTCATTATTATCATTATGATTTCACATATAGATTTAATCAAAGACTAAAATCAAATAAAAACAAAATTTTGGATAAACAAGTGATCAATTAAGTACACACATATTTTAAATTTGGTAACATAAATTATGATAAATTAATCTAATAATTGCATTATTATATTTTTTTTTTAAATTTTTCTATTCTGTTAATTTCATAATGATATCTTATTTCTTGTATAGATTAAAAAAATATAATATTTATTTATTTTTACTAATTATGTAATATAATACCAAATTATTATATTTTGAAATACAAAAAAAAAAAATTTTAACTATTTATTTTTAAAATATTACTCATAAATCCTCCTTTTTTGACGTTTTTATTTTGTTCTTGATTTTCTACTTCTTTGTCCTTTTGATTATCTTCTTCTTCCTTTTTCTTTTCTTCTTCTTCTTTCTTTTTAATTTCATCTTCTTCCTTTTTATTTTTTTCTTCTTCTCTTTTCTTAGATAATTTAGTAGCTAAATTAGCTTTTCTGGAATTTTTTCTTTGTATTTTTTTAACATTAGCTCTTGTTTTCATAATAATATAAATATAATAACCAATAATAGCTAATAAGAATACAATTCCAATAATAGTGAAGATAATATACATTTTTTTAACTTCTTTAAAACATTCCTTTGAATCTTTACATTTACCATCATTACAACATGCTGTTTCTCTACATTCAAAATCTGTTTTACATTCAGAACCATCTGTTATGTAATTATCATGTGTTTTATAATGAATATTATGATTTATTGAATATTGACATTGAATTAAAGATAAAATTTGACTTAAAAAAATTAAGAAAAAAACCATTTTATTTTTCATTTATTATTTTATTATATATTTTTTATAATTAAAAATAAGTAAGTAAAAATAATTTAAAAGAAGAATAATATAAAATGAAAGTAATTAAACAAAAATGAATATTATTAAAAGTGTAAAAAAGATAATTAATTATTAAATATAAAATTCAATTTAAAACAAAGATAACTCTATTAAAACGTGGAAATAAAAATATATAATTTCTTGAATATATTTACAAAACAATTCATCCTCTTAACAATTTCAACACTTCCATATTAAAAAAATTAAAAAAAAAAATAATAAAAATCGAATAACTTCCCTTTTTTCAAAAAAGAAAAAAATGCTTTTAAAAAAATAAATATATTTAAAAATAAAATATATAAAAAGTTAAATGTCGAAACAATCTAACGTAAAAGTATACTGTCGAATTCGTCCAGAAAATGAAAAAGAGAAGCTTTCAAAAACTCCAATATGTATATTTCCCTTAAATGAAAGTACCTTAAAAATATGTTCTTCATCTCCAGATCAACCAAAAGATAATAAATCTCAAGAATTTACATTTGATTCTATATTTCCTCAAAATTCAACTCAAAATGACATATTTAATAAATGTGCTCTTCCTTTAATAAAATCAGTATTAGAAGGAATAAATTGTACTTTATTTTGTTATGGTCAAACATCAAGTGGAAAAACATATACAATGGAAGGAATAGATAATAATAAAAATTTACAAGGAATAATACCAAGAACAACAGAATATATATTTGAGCAAATTCCAAATTCAAGCAAGGAAATAGAATTTAATATTAAATGTAATTATTATCAAATATATAATGAAAAAATTCAAGATTTATTAGATACAAGAAAGACAGATTTATCAATAAGAGAAGATAAAAATAATAAGGGAATTTGGGTAGAAGATTTAACTGAAATATGTGTGAGTTCAGAAGAAGAAATGAATGAAGTATTTTATACAGGAAGTCATAATAGAACAGTTTCAGCAACAGAAATGAATAAAGGAAGTTCTCGTTCTCATTCTTTATTTGTTATTACTATTTTTCAAAGAAATATTATTACAGGTTCTACTAAAACTGGGAAAATTCATTTTGTTGATTTAGCTGGAAGTGAAAAAATGAGTAAAAGTGGAATTGAAAAAGGAAAATTATTAAAAGAAGCTCAAAATATAAATAAATCTTTAATGACTCTTGGAATGGTTATTAATGCTTTAAGTGAAAATGCTAAATTTATTCCTTATAGAGATAGTAAATTAACTAGAGTTTTACAAGAATCACTTGGTGGAAATTCACTTACTAATTTAATTGTTACTATTAGTCCAAGTTGGATTAATCAAAGTGAAAGTTTAAGTAGTTTAAGATTTGGACAAAGAGCTAAATTAATTAAAAATAAAATTATTGCTAACACTCAACAAAGTGTTAAAGAATTATTATTAAAATTAAATAGTGCTTATGAAAGAATTAAAGTCTTAGAAGATATTATTGATAAGAAAGGTTTAGATGAAAAATTAAATAATTTAAATGATGAGAAAAGTGGAAAAAAGAAAAATTGTGAGGATTGTATGAAATTATTAACTCAATTATCTTTTTTAAATGTTGAATATTTAAAAATGCAACAAGAATTTGAAGATAATAAAAGAGAAAATGATAATTTAATTGAAGAAATTAATGAGAAAAATAGAGAGATTTTTACTTTAAATGATAAAATTATGGTAATGCAAAATAATATTAAACAATTAATTGAAGAACATAATAAATTTATAAGTGAAATTCAAAATTATATGGGGAAATATTCTTCTTTAAATAAAAGAATATTATTTTCAATTGAGAAAAATGATTATAAAGAAGTTAAAAAATTTACTAATTTAGCATATAAAAAATGGAATGAATGTATTAATGAATTAAATATTGAAAATAATATTTTAAATAATAGTGATAGTAATAGTTTTGAAACAAGTAGTAGAAGTTGTGGTCAAATGATAACAAATATTAATTTCCAAAATACTAGTAATTTAAATTTGAATATTAATAAAAGTTTCACACAAAGAGAAAGTAATCATGTTCTTGATTTAGAAGAAAAATTATTAAAAATTAATAATTCAAATGATATTAATTCACTAGAATTAAAAAATAAAATTAATCAATTAAATGAAATAATATTTAATAAAGAAAATCAAATAACCCAATTAAATAAAAAAATAGATGAATCACAAGAAATAGCGAAATTATTAAATGAAAAATTATGTAATTTAGATATTGAATTTGATAATTATAAACAAAAGTCAATGAGAGATTTTTCATATAAAGAAAATAAAATAGTGGAATTAATAGGAAAAATAAGTGATTTAGAAGATGAAAATTATAAGATATTACATTTAAATAAAGATAATATGTCTAAGAAGAAATTTATAGTAATGGAAAAACAAATTCAAACTTTTGCAGTTGAAATGCAGAAATTATTAACAGAAAATAAAAAAGTAACTAGAAAAATTAGAGAAAAAGATTCTCAAATATTTTTATTGGAAAAAGAAATAAAAGAATTAAAGGAAAAAAAATTAGAAGAAATTCCAGAAGATACATATTTTAATTTTGAAGGAATTCCAAAAATTAAAAATAATAAAAATGATACTAATGATGGTTTTCTTTCAGTTTTAAATACTAATAGATCTTTTAATAGTAATATTGGAAATGAATCTTTTTCTATTTATTCTTTTTTTAATAATAATAATAATAATAAAATGATGAAAATGATAAAAGGAGGAGAAAAAAAAAGAACAGGAAATGGTTTTTTTTCTAAAATGATTGATAATAAAGATAATAAAAGAGAAGCTGTTAAACAAATTAATATTTTAAATCAAAGAAATTTAAAAGAAAATTTACAAGAAAAACAATTTGAAAATGAAATGAAAATACTTGAAAATGATAATCTTTACTTAGATACTTTAGAATCGTAAAATATAATTAAATTATTTTTGTTGATGATGTGATAATGAATTTATAAATCAATTAATTTAAAATTTTATATTATAAATAAATTTATATATTTATATTTAATTATTATTTTTTTATAACTGGAGTATAATCAGCTCTCATAATCAGGATCATAACAAAGTTTAAAAATTTTAATAAAAAATATGGAAAAGTATAAAAATAATTAAAAAAAAGGAAAATTAAAATATTAAAATTTCCATTGACTTTATCATCTTTTGTTTTGTCATCATTTTATACTCCAAAAAAATTTTAGAAAATTTTTTGATAAGGTATATAAGGTATATACATATAAATTATTGAACATATATAATGTTCCTTTTAATTGTTTATTTATATAATATACCTTATAGAACTTCTTTAGTTTATAAAAACTAAAATCAATAAACATTGATAATAAACCTTCCATTAATTTAAATATAATTTTTATATAATATATTTTTAATATTTATGAAAAGAATAAAAAAGAATATTATATATGAACAAACTATTATAAATATGCTAATCTTTAATATTAAATTTGATTGGGGATTGGGGATTGGGGATTGGGGATTGGGGCTTGGGGATTGAGGCCAAACTCCAATCCCCAATCCCCACCACCCACTCCCCACCCCCCATCCCCCATTTTCTTTTTTTAATACAACAAAATAAAAA
>JAEEGL014129689.1_pt1 | contig 17243 bp, 14 predicted proteins | sample 9134231 | NCBI WGS metagenome assembly JAEEGL01 (sample SAMN16246548, study PRJNA631951) | gut metagenome | biome: gut microbiome; feature: rumen; material: fiber-attached | host: Bos | place: Iran: Karaj | collected 2018-10
ACATACGGATGTCACGGGTATAATACTGGTGCCCTTCGGTTCGGACTATGCACCGGAGCTTAAGAACCTGCATATCATGAGAAGACCTCAGACGACTATCAGCATGGTGATGGCTATGAATGACAAGGAGTCGTTTAACGGACTTTTGGATGAGCACAGAGCATATGCGATAGATTTCATAGCGCCGGATGCAAAGGTTCTGATAGTGGATGACAACGAGATAAACATTACGATCGCAAAGGGTCTGATCGGACCTACAAAAATACAGTGTTATGAGGCGTTAAGCGGCAAGCAGGCCGTGGAGATGCTGGAAGATGAGAACTTTGATATCATCTTTATGGATCATATGATGCCTGATATGGATGGCGTTGAGACTACCAAGGTTATCAGGGAACTGATCCCGTCTGCGAAAGATACACCGATAGTTGCGCTCACCGCTAACGTTATGGAAGGTGTCAAGGATATGTTCTTAGCGTCCGGCATGAATGATTTTGTTGCAAAGCCTATAGATATACGGTCCCTGACAAAGTGCCTGAAAACCTGGATCCCACCGGAAAAGATCAGGAAGAGAGAGGCGGAAGAGCAGCCACAGGACACACACAAGGTCATGTTTGACGGGCTTGACTGTGAGACGGCTATTGCAGCGCTCGGGTCGGTGCAGCTGTTTGAAACGGTTGTAAAAGAGTATTACAAGCGATCTGACGAGAAGGCCGAAGATATCAAAAAAGACCTTGAGAATGAGGATTGGAACGGTTATACCATAAAGGTGCATGCTATAAAGAGCTCATCAAGACAGATAGGAGCGCTTGAACTGGGCGATATGGCGGAAGAACTTGAGATGGCAGGCAAGGCCGGAAATACTGAACTAATAAGAGAAAAAACACAGGCACTGCTCGATAACCTGAAAATCCTGACCGATAAGCTGGCACCGTATTTTGCGGAGGAGGACGTACCTGCGGAGGCATTGCCGCCTGTCACGGGAGAGGAACTTACAGAGATCCTGGGCAGGATCGATGCTGCCTGCGACGACCTGGATATGGATGAGATGGAAGCGCAAAAGAACGTTCTGGCGGGATACAGCTACTCTGACGAGGTTGGTGCGGAAATACAGAAGCTGTGCCGTGCGATCGATGACCTTGATACGGATCTTTGCACTGAGCTGACGGCAGAGATAAGAAAGCTGCTGTAGTGTATGTTTTTATAAAAATACTGGATAAAAACAAAAATAGTGGTATTATATACATAGTTAGAAAACAAAAAAACATTGACGGCGAGGCCTACCAAGCGGGAAATGTTGTCGAAAAAGTTAAATTTATAGTTGATCACAAGCGATTTAGATGCTTTGCGACAAACTGAGCTGAATTTTGGGACGAAAAATCCCTTTGTGAAAGCAAAGAAGCTATGAATATGAACATCAGATAACAGGAGTGTCCCTCGCCGAAAGCGAGGGATTTTTTATGTTAAAAATTGCGATTTACGGAAAAGGCGGAATAGGAAAATCTACAATTACATCCAATCTTGCTGCGGCTTTTGCGGCAATGGGCAAGAAAGTTGTGCAGATCGGATGCGATCCGAAAGCGGATTCCACCATCAATCTTTTACAGGGCGAAGCACTGACTCCTGTAATGGATTATCTGAGGGAACATGAAGATTCGATCACGGATCTTGATGAGATATCAAAGAGGGGATTCGGAGATATACTCTGTATAGAAACCGGAGGACCGACACCCGGTTTGGGCTGTGCAGGACGCGGCATTATAGCAACATTTAACATTTTGGAAGAACTTGAACTTTTTGAAAAGACGGATCCCGACGTGGTTTTGTATGATGTTTTGGGAGATGTGGTATGTGGTGGATTTGCGGCTCCCATAAGAGAGGGATATGCCGAGAAAGTTCTTATAGTAACAAGCGGTGAGAAGATGGCGCTGTATGCAGCGGACAATATAAACCGTGCCGTAAAGAACTTTGAGGACAGGGGATATGCCAGTGTTTACGGGCTTATTCTGAATCATCGCAATGTGGAAGGAGAGACTGCCAAGGTTGAAGCTTTTGCAAAAGAGAGAGGCCTCTCCATAGTGGGCGAGGTCCCGAGATCGGCAGATATCAACAAATGGGAAGACCTGGGCAAGACGGTGATAGAAGGTGATCCCGGCTGTGAGACCTCAAAAGTTTTCACAGAACTTGCAAAAAAACTCCTGCAAGCATAATCGCACTTGGGAGCAGATAATCACAGGGTATTAAATATGGATATAACAAAAATTGCAAACAGAAAACCTACATATTTCGCCGCAAAAACATTGTCCGACCGAGGGAAAGACAATCTTCCGGATGAGCTGAAGTCAAACACGCATCTTATATACAGTTCGCCTGCTGCTTTAGCGTTTAATTCACCCGGGGCGGAGGGCTTTGGTGTAAAAAGAGCGGCGCTCTCCATACCGGAGTCGGTGATGTTGGTGGTATCACCCGGGTGCTGCGGTCGCAACACCAAGCTGGTCAGTGATCTACCGGGATACGACAACAGATTCTTTTTCCGGGAGATGGACGAGACCGACATTGTCACCGGAAGACACCTGGACGGCATCAGCAAAAAGATAAGGGAACTCTACGACAGTCTTACGCCAAAGCCAAAGGTTATCGTGATATGTATAACCTGCGTGGACGCTCTGCTGGGTACAGACATGGAGCGTGTCTGCCGTAAAGCCGAACAGGAGGTCCCGGTGCGCGTCATACCGAGCTATATGTATGCTCTCACCAGAGAGGGCAGGAAGCCGCCGATGGTGCATGTACGCCAGTCGCTGTATTCCGTTTTGGAGCCGGGCAAAAAAGATAATAAGGCCGCAAATATCCTGGGATATTTTGCGCCTCTTATAAAAGAGAGTGAACTGTATGATGTTTTACATTCGGCGGGCATAGAGTCTGTACGTGAGATATCGACCTGTGAAAATTTCGATGAATTCATGGCTATGTCATCGGCCAATTTTAACGTGGTGCTGAATCCGGAGGCAAGACCTGCGGCGCTGGACATGGAAGAGAGATTAAAGATCCCATGCATCGAACTTGTGCGCCTGTACAGACCGGAAAAGATCAGAAATCAGTACAGGGCGTTCGTGAATATCATAGGCGGTGATCCGCTTGACGAAAAACATGATGAACTGTGTGAATATATTGCCTCATTCAGAGAAAAGCACGGTGAGCTGTCTTTTGCGGTAGGTGAGTGCTTAAACGGTGATCCGTTTGAGCTTTCGCTGATGCTTGTCGAGCAGGGCTTTAAGGTTAAAGAGATCTTCGGGACGGTCAGGGATGACAATTTCATATATATCCGAAGGCTTGCGGATATCTCTCCGGAGACGAAGATCTATTCCAATCTGGAGCCGACCATGATCTATTATGACGGCGAAGGCGACGATGTTGATGTGGCTTTGGGAAAGGATGCGGGCTATTATCATCCGGATGTGCCGAATCTCACATGGAACTCGGACGTTCAGCCCTTCGGTTATGCCGGGGTAAGGGCTCTTTTTGAGGGTATAGATGGCGCCCTGGATAAAGTGCAGAACTTAAAGCATGAGTCTGAGGGCATAAAATACGATACGGCGGTGGTTACCGCAAAACAGTACGATTCGGATATGCCGGATGCCAATCCTTTTGCACCGGATCAGTCGGGAGCGGTTTCGGTATTGTTTGAGCTGGGCGGTATCCAGGTTGTGTGTGATGCCGGCGGCTGCACGGGAAATATATGCGGTTTTGACGAGCCCAGGTGGTTTGAAAGAAAGAGCGCCATATTCAGCGCGGGTCTCAGGGATATGGATGCCATCATGGGCAGGGATGACAGACTGGCATCAAAACTGGCCGATGCCATTGAAAAGATAGATGCCGGGTTTGCGGCGATCATCGGAACACCGGTCCCTTCGGTTATCGGTACTGATTATGTTTCACTGAAAAGGCTTGTAAAGAGAAAGACCGAGCTCCCGGTGCTCACGGTAAACACCAACGGCTGCGAATACTATGACAAGGGTGCGTCGAAGGCCTATCTTGAACTGGTAAAGGAATTTGCGGGAACGTCAGATGCTTCCGGCGGGCCATTAAACGCTGTGGGCATCTTCGGTGCGACACCGCTTGATATGCCGGATCCAGATACGGAAGCTAAGCTCCGTGAATATTATAAAGCTCAGGGATATGACAATGTTTTCACCTACGGCAGGGGTTGCGGACTGGATTGCGTTAAAAAAGCGCATCTGGTCAAAAAGAATGTAGTCGTTGCGGTTTCCGGGCTGGAAGCGGCGCTATATATGGAAAAGAAATACAATATACCATATGAGATATATAATCCGTTGGCAGGGGAGAATATTTCAGTGGATGTGACAAAGAAGATACTGGTGATACATGAGCAGGTTGCGGCTTCTTCAATCAGGCAGAAGCTGGAAAACATGGGTGCTTCGGATGTTACGACAGCAACATTTTTTATAAAGAGTCCTTTGGTCTCAAGGGAAAAAGATATAAAACTTCGCAACGTCAGAGACCTGCGTAAATTGGAGAAGGAATCTTTTGATATCATCATCGGAGATGCTTCGATACGGAAGTTCATGCCGGACTTTTCCGGTGAATTTGCAGACCTGCCGCATTTTGCACTATCGGGAATTTGAGGATGAGTACAGCAGCATTTCAGTCAAAACAAAATAATATACTCACTCGCCGATACCGCATTTACGGCATAGTGCAGGGGGTGGGCTTCAGGCCGGTGACGGCAAGGCACGCCGAAACCGCAGGTGTGACAGGCCGTGTTTCCAATAAGGGATCTTTTGTGGAGATCACGGCACAGGGCGGCGAGCCGGAATTGTCGCGGTTTGAGGAACTGATAAGGACAGAACCTCCGAAGCGTGCAGTTATCTTAAAGATCGACACGAAAAGTGTTCCGGACGAAACTGCCGTCTTTTCGGAATTTGAGATAGCAGAGTCGGAAAAAAGATCCGGTGAGATCTTTGTCTCGCCGGACATCGCCATCTGTGATGAGTGCGCCGAAGAACTTTTCGATCCGGCAAACAGGCGATATCTGCATCCGTTTATAAACTGTACATGCTGCGGTCCGAGGCTTACCATTTTAGAGAGCCTTCCCTATGACAGGGAGCGGACCAGCATGAAAGAGTTTGAGATGTGCGAAAAGTGCGCGAGTGAGTATTACGATCCCGCCACCAGACGCTTTGATGCCCAGCCGGTGTGCTGCAATGATTGCGGACCGGAAGTCTATTCGCTGGAGATCGGGGAAGGAGTTTCCGGAGACGCGAAGACCGGACTTTCCGCGATAACACGGGCAAGACAGGTCATCACATCGGGAGGAATCGTCGCCATAAAAGGAATAGGCGGTTTTCATCTCTGCTGCGACGGTACAAACGAAAATGCGGTAAAGCTCCTGCGAGAGCGGAAAAACCGTCCGTTTAAGCCATTCGCCCTGATGATGAAAAACATGGAGACTGTTAAGCGCGAGTGCGAGCTTCCGGCTGATAGTGGGATATGTGATGAAAAGACGGTTGAAGAGATCGTGACCGGTCATCAGAAACCGATCCTTCTCATGAAAAAAAGAGAAGGGGGATCCGCGGCTCCTTCCGTTGCACCGGGGAACCCGAAGATCGGCGTGATGTTACCCTATGCGCCTGTGCATCTTTTGCTATTTGATCTGCCCGGAGATGGTGTTGAAAATATGCCCGAGGTTTTGGTGATGACCAGCGGCAATGTGTCCGGGGCACCTATATGCAGGGATGATGAGGAGGCCGGAGCGGAGCTCGGCAATCTGTGTGACCTGATCCTTTCGCATAACCGGAAGATACGGGTCAGGGCAGACGATTCGGTAATGGACATGTACGGCGGTAAACCCTATATGATACGCCGCTCGAGAGGATATGCGCCGCTACCGTTTATGATGTCGGTTGACGAGGATCGGCGAAAACACGGCAGTGTACTGGCGGTAGGCGGCGAGTTAAAAAACACCTTCTGCATTACAAAAGACGGTCTGTTTTATCCGTCGGCGTATGTGGGAGATCTGGCGGATCTTCGTACGGTCAAAGCACTGAAGGAGACTGTAGACAGGTTTGAAACACTTTTGGAGGTTCAGCCTGAGGTTGTGGTATGTGATATGCACCCGGGTTACAATTCTGTGACCGTTGCAAAAGAGTACGGAATACCGGTGATGCAGATCCAGCATCATTATGCGCATGTTTTGTCATGCATGGCGGAAAATGATTTTTCGGAGCCTGTGATCGGCGTTTCTTTTGACGGGACAGGATACGGTACGGATGGGACCATATGGGGCGGAGAAATATTGCTGTCGGATGTTCACGGGTTTGAACGTTTTGCGCACATATCGTCTTTTGATCAGCCCGGAGGAGATGCTTCTTCCAGAGAAGGCTGGCGTATCGCAGGTTCTATCATCTATAAGCTTACCGGCGATAAGGAACAGGCGACAGAATATACAGAAAAGTTCGGACTGTGCAGCGCCGTTGAAGCAAAGATGCTGTTTGCCATGACGGACAGAGGGATCAACACCGTAAGATCAACGAGTGCGGGACGTCTTTTCGATGCTGTCAGCGCAATGCTGGGGATAAAAAGATCATCGACGTTCGAGGGTGAGGCGTCCACAGCGTTACAGTTTGCGGCAGAGGAGTATATGGATAAGGCCGGTGTTTCGGTTGAAGCGGCGGTTGAAGGAGACAGCTGCTTAGCAGACGGTGGGGAATTTATGGTACACCGGGATGCCGAAGATATGCCCACCGACCGGCTGTTTGGCTATATTATGTCGGAGCGGCTGAAAGGCGCTGATGCAGGATATCTGTCATACGTTTTCCACAGGGAACTCAGTCTTATGATAAGAGATGTATGTGTCAGAGCAAAAAAACAAAGCAATGTAAACACGGTCGCATTAAGCGGCGGATGTTTTCAGAACACGCTGCTGCTTGGTATGACGGACAGACTTTTGGAACGCAAAGGATTCAATGTCCTGAAACATTCCATGATACCGCCGAATGACGGTGGCATCGGGATAGGGCAGGCGTTATATGGTGTGTATAACTGCGAATAGTATTTTACATAAAAGAAAAGAAAGGACAAATGACATGTGTGTAGGATTATCGGCAAGAGTAATGAGAGTTGACAGAGGAACCATGCTGGTGGATGCATCGGGCGCAAAACGTGAGGTTTCGGCAGAATTGCTGGATGATGTTGAACCGGGAGATTTTGTGATGGTTCACGCAGGCGTTGCTATCGCAAAGATCACGGACAATGATGCGGAAGAGACAGATGCCCTGGCTCAGCAGCTGTTAGGATAGTTATGATAATATTATAGGAGGACTCAATATGTCAGATATAGATTTGGCGGAGCTGATAAGATCTTATGACGGCCCGCCCCTTAGGATCATGGAAGTATGCGGAACGCATACGCATGAGATATTCAGGCTTGGCATACGAAAGATATTACCGCCGCAGGTAGAACTCATCAGCGGTCCGGGATGCCCTGTCTGCGTCACACCTACGGGATTTATAGATGAGGCGCTTATGCTGGCGCTGGAAAAACATGCAACGATATGCACATTCGGCGATCTTGTGCGGGTTCCGGGTTCGGAAATGTCTTTGGGAGATGCACGCCAGAAAGGCGCAAACGTGAAGATAGTTTACTCGCCAATGGATGCCTGTGACTATGCGGAAAAAAATCCGGATGAGCAGGTTGTTTTTCTGGCTGTAGGTTTCGAGACTACGACGCCGGCGGATGTTTTGGCCGTGAAAAAGGCAGCAGAGGCAGGTCTTAAAAACTTTTCCATATTGACAGCCACAAAGACCATGCCCAATGCGTATCAGGCACTGAAGGGAAGCGCGGATGTTTTCCTTTATCCCGGACATGTGAATGCGATAACGGGAACGAAACTGTGTGAATCGCTGACAGAGCAGGGCGTGAGCGGTGTCGTGGCCGGTTTTACCGCAAAAGAACTGTTGCTGGCATTGGCGGTTGCGATAAAAAAAGGCGCGGAGGGCAAGCCGTTTTTCGAGAACTGCTATCCCAGAGTTGTCACCAGAGAGGGCAGCGTAGAAGCGCAGAAGCTGGTTGAAGAGATGATGGAACCCTGCGACGAAGAGTGGCGCGGACTTGGCGTGATACCGATGTCGGGAACCAGACTCAAAGAAAAATACGCTGATTTTGATGCCCGTAAAAAATTTGATCTTCCTCCCATCAAAGGCAGATCAAATCCTGCATGCAGGTGCGGTGAGATCTTACAGGGTAAGTGCAAGCCCACAGACTGCCCGGTTTACGGAAAGGTCTGCACACCGGATCATCCGGTCGGAGCCTGCATGGTGAGCGGTGAAGGCGCCTGCAGTGCATATTATCGTTACAGTGAATGATTAAGGAGAGAACATGGAAGAGAGAGTAACACTGGCACATGGTGCCGGAGGAGTAAAAACCTCAGAGTTGATCGACAGGATATTTAAGAAAAATTTTGATAATCCGTTTCTTACGGCAGATGATGCGGCTGTGTTGCCGGCACCGACCGGGCGGATCGCCATGACAACAGATGGTTTTATCGTGTCACCGGCATTTTTTCCGGGAGGAAACATAGGAAAACTTTCCGTGTGCGGCACAGTCAATGACCTGGCATGCATGGGCGCAAAGCCCCTGTATCTGACCTGCTCTTTTGTGATAGAGGAGGGCTTCCTCATGGAAGATCTTGAAAAGATCGCGGAAGCTCTTGCAAAAACCGCAAAAGAAGCCGGCGTAGCTGTTGTTTCCGGCGATACCAAGGTGGCAGGTAAAGGACAGGTTGACGGTGTGTTCATCACAACAACCGGCGTTGGCGAGATATTACCGGAGGTTTCTACATCGGGTGCGCTGGCAAAACCGGGTGATGCCATCATAGTGACAGGAGACGTAGGCAGACATGGCTGTACTATATTGCTGGCCAGAGAAGATTTCGGTATAGAAGCTGATGTGACAAGCGACTGCGCTCCGTTATGGAATACGGTTAAGTCAGTGACAGAAGTTACAAAAGAAGTACATGTTATCAGAGATGCCACTAGAGGCGGCGTTGGTACCGTATTGCATGAGATCGCTGCACAGAGCAGTGTGGGTATAAAGATCAATTCGGCGGATGTTCCCGTGGATCCGGCAGTAAAGGGAGTATGCGGATTGTTGGGACTCGAGCCTCTCTATCTGGCATGCGAGGGAAGACTGGTTATATTTGCTCCAAAGGAGAAAGCGGAAGACATTGTCACAGCGCTCAGAAAAGAGAAATATTCGGAGAATGCAACGATCATAGGAGAAGTCACAGCCGATAATGCCGGCAAAGTAGTCATGGTGACAGAGATCGGAGCACAGACGCTGCTGTCGCAGCCGACGGGAGAGCTTCTTCCACGCATCTGTTGATACTAAGGTTATTGTGAATAGTAACCGACAAGGTTACGGAGGGGTTTTATGGAGACACGAGTTGCAGTTATTTCGATAATTTTAGAGGGTAATGAAGCTTCGGAAGAGATCAACCGTCTTTTGCATGAAGCCGGAAGATTTATAGTCGGCCGCATGGGCATTCCCTACCGGGAAAAGAATATCAACATCATCAGCATAGCAATAGATGCGCCGCAGGATGTTATCAGCACTCTGACGGGCCGCATTGGAAGACTTCCCGGAGTCAGCACAAAGACAGCTTATTCCAACGTTATCACACCGGCTTCATAGGAGGGCATTATGCTCGAGTTCAACCCGCCGGCACACGGCACATGGAATATCGTACATATCGGAATGAATGTCCCTCAGTCGCACCAGATCTATGTATGCGCGAAAAACTGCATGCGCGGTGTAGTCCTGACGGCTGCCGAGATGAATGCTTCGGACAGGTTTTCTTTTGTGATCCTGAAAGAGGAGGATATCATAAAAGGCACTGTGGAGGATATCACGATCCGGGGCACCATCGATGTCATAAAAAAACTTCCGAAACGCCCGCCGGTAGTGTGCCTCTTTACAGTGTGCACCCATCATTTTCTGGGATGCAGCTACAAACATATCTATGACAGCCTGAGTGCGGAATTCCCGGACATCGATTTTATCCGCGGGTTCATGGATCCCATCATGAGAAAAGAGGGAATGTCGCCGGATCAGAAACTCAGGCTTAACATGTACAGAGTGCTGGAGCCGCTGCCCGCGGACTCTGAAAAGATATCTCTGATAGGCAGTAATATTTGTATCAGCGAAAGTTCGGATCTTTATAATGTGGCGGAGATCTGCGGTTTTAAGGTGACGCAGATGCCGGCGTTACGCACCTATGCGGAATATAAAAACATGGGTAGTTCATCATGTTTTGTCGCTGTAGTGCCAAACGGCAAAAAAGCGGTGGAGAGCACAGCTTCAAGGCTCGGGCGGAAAGGCGTGTATATGCCGTTATGTTTTTCGTACGAAGAAAACCGTGCCGAAAACAGGGAGTTAATCAGGGCTCTGTTTGAAATAAAAACCCGAAACAGCCAGACTGTTGATGGGGTGGCAGATACCGATGAGATTGATACGGAGCAGATGAGTATCTTATCGGTACTCGAACGATACGAAAACGAACGCACAGAAGAATGTGAACAGAAATACAGGAGACTGAAGGATGTCATAGGTGATGCACCTGTAGTGATCGATCACACGGCTCATCCGAGACCTTTGGGCATGGCGAGATTTCTTCTGATACACGGGTTCAATGTGAAGGGCATCTATGTTAACGCTGTTTCACCCGAGGAGGCAGAAGATCAGGCATGGCTTCGTGACAACGTTCCCGACATGGATTTTGAGATGCCGATAGAACCCGGCATGAGAGTCAGAGAGCGCCTTTATCGCACTGAAGAGAACGAACCTGTTAAAGTCCTCGCCATCGGCGGACAGGCAGCATGGTTTACAGGGACGAACTATTTCGTAAACATGGTCGAAGGCGCAGACTTGCAGGGCATTGACGGCATGGCAAGATTCGCGGATATGATGGAAGACGCATGGTTCCACGAAAAAGATGCAAGAGACCTCATACCGCGAAAAGGTCTGGGGTGTGAGAGCTGTATATGATAACTGCTCAGAATGGGAGGGCTGTATAATGAACAGATCATACAGGATCCTGCCCTGTTATACCGGTGATGTGTCCGGAGCGGCATCGGCGGTATATGAACTTGGAGGCATGGTGGTCATACATGATCCTTCGGGGTGCAATTCCACATATAATACTCATGACGAGACACGCTGGTATGATAAGGACAGCCTGATATTTATAAGCGGATTATCACAGCGGGAGGCGATATTCGGCGATGACGAAAAATTCATAGATGACATTGTAGATGCGGCGGGTAAGCTGAAGCCGGAATTCGTAGCAATAACCAGCAGCCCGATCCCTTTTATGAACGGCACTGATTTTAATGCTATCGCAAAGATCGTGCAGGACAGGACGGGAATATTTACATTTCATGTGCAGACCAACGGTATGCATGATTATCTGGTGGGTGCGGGGAATGCGTTTGAAGCGGTTGCAAAGCATCTCACCCCTGCCGGAAAAGATATAGAACAGAGAAAAAATGAGCGTATTAAGATAAATATACTGGGACTTACACCCTTGGATTTCACGAGTTCTGCGGCGTCCACCGTCAGAGAAAAACTTGCGGATGCCGGTTTTGAGATCGTGGCTTCATGGTCATACGGCTGTACGCTTTCGGATATAAAAAGATCGTGCCTTGCGGACGTTAACCTTGTGGTATCAGCCACAGGATACAAGGCGGCTCTTACATTGAGAGAAAAATATGGGACACCTTATGTTTGCGGTTGTCCGACGGATACCTTCGAAAATACCATATATGATATGATAAATGAAACCGCTGTCGATAAGAAGGACCGGATCGCGTATAGAGAGCCGGCAAAGGCTGATACAGACGGTGTAGGCGGTTTAGAAGAAGAGTCTGTCACAAAAAACGCAGAGGTGATCCTGATAGGTGAACCTGTTATAATGTCATCTATGGCAAGGACTTTGGAGCAGAAATACCATGTAGTCACAAAGGTGGCATGCCCGCTGGAACTCAAAAGAACGGATGCGGAAGTTGTATTGAGAGACAGTGATGTTTTATGTGACGGAGAAGAAGAGCTGGAGACTGCGATAAAAGGAGCATCTTTTGTCATAGCGGATCCCATGTATGCACATATCCTGCCGGAGGGCGCAAAGCTGTTAGGCTTGCCGCATCTTGCTTTTTCGGGGCGGGAGTTTGTTTGGCAAAAGGAATATATAAAAGACATTTTCAACGTGTTTGAAGATGGAGAAATGGAGTTGTTTCTAAAAGGGGATGGGTATTACAGTACACAAGATCACAGAGGTTCGGGGGTTACACCTGGGCAAAAAGGAGGAGAAAAATGAGTATGAATGATACGCCATCTGCAGAGAGGATCCACATTGGTTTTTTCGGCAGGAGAAACGCAGGTAAATCCAGCATATTGAATGCGGTGACAGGACAGGATCTTGCCGTTGTGTCGGACGTGCCCGGTACCACTACCGATCCGGTCAGCAAAGCCATGGAGATTTTGCCGTTAGGACCTGTCGTAGTAATAGATACGGCGGGCTTTGATGACGAGGGAGAGCTGGGAGAACTTCGCATAAAGAAAACTTCGCAGGTATTAAACCGCGTTGACGTGGCGGTGCTGATCGTGGATGCGGTTAAGGGATTGACAGAGACTGACAAAGAGCTGATGACTCTATTTGCAAAAAAGAACATACCGTGGATCGTTGCGAAAAACAAGTCGGATCTGCTGGATTCAGCCGGAAATGATGAGCGCGGCGCAAAACAGGCAGCTTTTGACGATGACCATAATTACACGGAGATCTTTGTTTCCGCAAAGGACAACTTCAACATATATGAACTCAAGGAAGAGATCGCAAAGACAGGAAAGATCGCGGAGTCAGGAAAGAAACTGGTTGCTGATCTTATCGAACCGGGTGATACGGTGGTACTGGTAATACCTATCGATGAGTCCGCACCAAAGGGAAGACTTATTCTGCCGCAGCAGATGATGATAAGGGATGTTTTGGATCGTGGCGGAGTGGCTGTCTGTGTAAAGGAGACAGAGCTTGCCGAAGCAATATCATCTCTTACAGGCTCGGGCAAAAAGATCAGTCTTGTCATAACCGACAGCCAGGCATTTGAGTATGTTTCGAAGGTTGTGCCGGAAGATATCATGCTTACATCTTTTTCAATTTTGATGGCAAGATATAAAGGGCTGTTAGATGATTCGCTGGTCGGTGTGCATGCGGTCGAAAAACTGAAAGACGGTGACAAAATCCTTATCAGTGAGGGCTGCACTCATCACAGGCAGTGCGGCGATATCGGCACCGTAAAGATTCCCGGGTGGCTTAAGAAACATACCGGAAAAGAACTGGTGATAGAGACCTCGTCGGGAACCGGTTTCCCTGATGATCTTTCCGGATATGCCATGGTGATACACTGTGGCGGCTGCATGTTAAACGAGCGTGAGATGCGCTACCGCATGAAGTGCGCAAACGACCAGAACGTGCCAATGACCAACTACGGTCTTCTGATCGCATATATGAAAGGGATTCTGGACAGATCGGTAGAAGTATTATCCCGTTGATGATGTTCCCCTCGAGATGCTTTCTTTGAAAGCTGATCGGGGGTATAATAATATTGGAGAATTAGCTAAATGCCACACCATGATTTTTTCAGCCTTACAGACACATTGAAAACCGAAGGAAACCTGTCTGACGATGAGTTTGCGTTTCTGCTTGAAAAGACGCTTACCGACGAGGAAGAACAGCATCTTTACACCGCAGCGGACGAGGTCAGAAGACTCACATACGGCAATGAAGTATATCTTCGAGGGCTGATAGAGTTTACCAATTACTGCAAAAACGATTGCCTTTACTGCGGCATCAGACGCAGCAATAAAAATGCGGACCGCTACAGGCTGAATGAGAGTGATATATCGGACTGCTGTGCCAAAGGCTACGAACTCGGGTTTCGAACCTTCGTGCTTCAGGGCGGAGAAGATCCCTATTTCACAGACGATAGGATTTGTGGTATTGTAAGAGGGATAAAAGAGAAATATCCGGACTGTGCGGTGACGCTGTCAATCGGTGAAAAGGAGCGGGCGTCCTATCAGGCGTATTTTGATGCGGGTGCGGACCGTTATCTTTTGCGGCACGAGACTGCTGACTGTGAGCATTACAAAAAACTCCATCCTGCGGAGCTGTCAGCGGAACACAGGCAGGAATGTCTGTATGTTTTGAAAGATATAGGATACCAGGTGGGCTGCGGCATTATGGTGGGAAGCCCGTACCAGGAGACAAAACATATCGTAAAAGATATACGATTCATGCAGGACTTGCAACCGCATATGATAGGTATCGGGCCCTTCATACCGCATCACGACACACCCTTTGCGCAGGAGAAGCAGGGGAGTTTAAAGGACACATTGAAACTGCTGTCATTATTGCGTCTTTTGTTCCCGAAGGTGTTGCTGCCTGCGACGACTGCGCTTGGCACGATACATCCGCTGGGGCGTGAGATGGGCATAAAAGCCGGTGCAAATGTTGTGATGCCGAATCTTTCACCTACGGCGACGAGAGAAAAATATCTTTTGTATGACGGAAAGATCTGCACCGGAGACGAGGCGGCTGAGTGCAGCCGGTGCATGGAAAGGCGCATGGAAAGCATAGGATACAAAGTGGTTGTGAGCCGCGGAGATTATAAGAGTTAAGAGGGAGGAACGATCATGACGAAGTCATGATTTGTAATCGTTCCGACCGATATGGCAGGATTCGTTTACGAATCGTGCCGATACCAGAGCTCAGATGGGAGGACAGGTATGAAAGAAAAGAGATTCATCAGACACATGCTTGCGGTAATGCTGTCAATAGCAATCTGTACCGGCTTGGTTTTTGCGGATTCGGCGGTAACATTTGCGGCAGAGAAGACCGTGACCGGAAGTTTTGAGGACGGAGTATCCGGCGAAACGTTCAGTATTGATGCGGTTTATGACGATGCTTTTTTCGCCGGGGATTCAAAAAAAGAGCAGCGGGAGCTTTCAAAACTGTCGATGTTAGCCGCTGCAACGGCATACGATAAGACAAGCGCTGCAAAGCTCTTAAAGAAGTGCGGTTTCAAAGGTAAATATACGGAAAACACAGTCACAAAAGATGATAATGACTATGTTTCCTATGCAATCGGACATAAAAAAACTGACGACTGCACGGTAGTCGCCGTGTGGGTAAGAGGAACCGGAGGAAATTACGAGTGGATCAGCAATTTTAATCTCGGGGACGGAAACACACACAAAGGCTTTTCGACGGCAGAAAAACGTCTGTTCAAAGATGTAAAAAAATACATGAAGAAAAACAAGATCACATCTGATGTGAAGTTTTGGGTAACCGGACACAGCAGGGGTGCGGCAGTAGGTAATCTTTTGGCAAAGCGCCTTACGGACAAATACGGAACAGGAAATGTTTTTGCATATACATTCGCCACGCCGGCGGTTTCCACACTTGCATCGGCTAAGTGCGAGAAGAAATATAAAAACATATACAATTACATTAACACCGGAGATTTCGTAACGGCAGTTCCTCCGCAGGAATGGGGATATTACAGATACGGACATGATATTTATTTTGCAGCTTCGGATGATGATGCGGTAAAGAGTGCTTTTTATGACATGACATCGGTTGAATACGGCGGATTCAGCGAGGCAGAGAAGCAGGAACTGGTAAACGCATTTCTTGATTATTGCGGCGAGGACGTTTCGGCTTATTATACGGCAAGAGAAAACGGCATAACTCCTGCTGAGTTCTGCATGAACGGTCTCGGAGGAAGTCTGTCCGGTGACAAGGGTGCATATCTTTATCTTTTGGGAACAACTGCGACGGACGAGCAGGCTTCAAAAATTGTGGAACTGGTAGTAATGGGAGATGATTCATCCGCAAAGTTTGCGCATGCCCACTGCCTGCCGGCATATTTTGCAGGGCTTGCGGGAAGGTAAGATTTCAGGGATAACAGAGGAAAACATGAGAGTATTGGTCGCAGAAGATGAAAAAGAGCTTTCGAGAGCTCTTACAGTCATACTTGAAAAAGAAAAATATGCGGTGGACGCGGCATATGACGGCGAGGAGGCACTCCGTCTTTCGGAAAACAATGCTTATGATGCAATGGTTTTTGACATCATGATGCCGAAGATGGACGGCATAGAACTGCTGAAAAAAGTGCGGGAGCGCGGTGATTTCACACCGGTCATCATGCTGACGGCAAAGTCCGAGGTGGATGATCGTATAGCCGGGCTTGATGCGGGAGCGGATGATTATCTTTCAAAGCCTTTTTCCATGAAGGAACTTTTGGCGAGACTTCGGTCCATGACGCGCAGAAACACCAGTTTCATGCCGGATAAACTTACGGTGGGCTCGGTTACTTTGGATGTTGGCGAAGAGGAAATGCGCAGTGAGAACAGCATCCGTCTTTCCGCAAAAGAAGCGCGTCTTATGGAGTATCTGATGCAAAACGTGGGGAAGGCGCTGACGACGGAGGATATTTTTTCACATATCTGGAAAAATGATGAGAGCGCATCGCAAAAATCCGTATGGATGTATATCAGCTTCCTGAGAAACAAACTGATCTCCATAAACGCGGACATTGCGATAGACGGGGAAGAGAACAGCAGCTTTACATTGAGAGTTATTTAAGAGGTTGATCAAGAGTGGAAACGGAAACCAAAGACATATACGGAGAGTTCGGGGAAGTGCTGGAAAACATAAAGGATACGTTTGTCCGGCGAATCGAGGACTATACCCGTGAAGAACAGGAAAAGACAGGGATAAAGATATATGAGCATCTGATTGCTCGTGTCAAGAGTGCCGACAGCATGGCGGAAAAATGCGTTCGGAAGGGATATCCCGCAACAACCGGGACAGCATTAAAAGTTATGCATGACAGTATAGGGATCCGGATAGTGTGTTCTTTTATTGATGATATCTATGCAAATATAGAAAGGATAAGGGCATTTACGGATTGTACTGTCGTAGAAGAAAAGGACTATATCAAGCATGCAAAACCCAACGGATACAGAAGCTATCATATGATAGTGGAATATGCGGCACCTTTTCGCGATGTTGAGGGAAACGATCCCGGTATGTTTTTCGTGGAGATACAGCTTAGAACCATAGCGATGGATTCCTGGGCGGCGCTGGAACACAAGATGAAATACAAGAAAAACATCG
>JAEEGL015882702.1_pt1 | contig 17243 bp, 15 predicted proteins | sample 9134231 | NCBI WGS metagenome assembly JAEEGL01 (sample SAMN16246548, study PRJNA631951) | gut metagenome | biome: gut microbiome; feature: rumen; material: fiber-attached | host: Bos | place: Iran: Karaj | collected 2018-10
AATAAATTTGAAAATGAATTATATAAAGAAAATTTAAAAAAATTTAAACAAAAAATAAAAGTTCCTGTATTTGAAGTAAGAGCAATAACAGGTGAAGGTTTAGATAAAGTGATAAATGAATTATCTAATATGTTAGATAATATTGAAAAAGTAGAATTATATGATGAAAATAGATTTGAAAGTCATATATTATATAAGTTTAGAGAAGAAAAACCTTTTTCAATTACTAAAGAAGATGATACTTATGTAATAAGAGGAAAAGAAGTTGAAAAATTATTTAGAATGACCAAATTTAATACAGATGATGCTGCACTTAGATTTGCTAATAAATTAAGAAAAATGGGAATAGATGATGAACTTAAAAAAATGGGTTGTCAAGATGGTGATGAAGTTAGAATCTTAGATTACGAATTTGAATATAGTGATAGCAATATTTAAAAAATAGTAAAAAAATTACTATTTTTTTTAAAATGCTTTTATTTTATTAAAAAATTTGATATTATATATATAGAGGATAGATGAATATGAAAAATAAAGGTTTTACATTAGCAGAACTATTAGGAGTAATTGCTATTTTAGCTCTTATATGTTTAATAGCATTTCCACCTATGTTAGAAGCTATAAAGAAAAGTAAAAAGAATATTAATGATACTAATTCAACTATTGTATTAAATGCTGCAAATTTATATGTAGAAAATAATATAAATAGTATTTCATTTACTAATAATAAATATTGCTTTCAAATTCAAACATTAATAGATTCCGGTGAATTAGCAATTGATATTGAAGAAACATCAGGTGGAAAAATTAAAGCAACAGACTATATAAAAGTTGATAGGGATGGTAATAACTATAATTATAAAATTACCAAAACAAATGAATGCTAGGAAGGAAGATATCATGGATAACGAAGGAATTTCAGCTTTACCATTTTTGTTTTTAGTTCCGATATTATTTATTATAGGTTGTTTTGTATATGATTTTATTCCAATTATAAAAGAAAAAAGTAAATTAAATGATCATATGGAATATGTTTTAACAATATATAATGAGGGTAAAGAAGATACAAAACAAAAAATAGTTTCTTATTCAAATAGTAATGAAATAAAAACAGAATATTATATAGATGGTGATAAAGTTACATTTGAAATAACAAAAGATGTTGAAGTAACAACTCCAGTTGTAAAATTAATATTTGGAACACCATATACAGTTAAAAAAACAAAAACGATAGAAAAAAAATAATTTATTTGCATAATATACAAGGGAGGGTTAATGCATGATGAAATATTATATGGCTGGTATTAAAGGAGCAGGAATGAGTGCTCTTGCACTATTTTTATCAGACTTAGGTTATGAAGTAATAGGATATGACGATGCAAAAGAAAGAAGATTTACAGAAGATAAATTAGTAGCTCGTGGAATAAAAATATATAATGAATTAAATGAAGAACTAAATAAAAATTGTATAGTTATTTATTCTCCGGCATTAAGAAGAGAAGTTCATCCAGTCTTAAAATATGCAGATGAATTAGGTTTAAGAATGTATGAATATGAAGAAATGTTAGGTAGACTTACAAAATTATTTAAAACATATAGTATATCAGGATGCCACGGTAAGACAACAACTACATCAATGTTATCACATATATTAATCGATAATGGAGGATGTAATTATATTATAGGTGATGGTTCTGGACATGGTGATAGAGAATCCAATAAATTTATTTTAGAATCATGTGAATATAGAAGACATTTCTTAGCATATGATCCAGAATATGTTGTTATAACAAATATTGAATTAGATCATATTGATTACTACAAATCAATGGATGATATGGTTTTAGCTTATCAACAATTTGCTAATAAAGCTAATAAAATGGTTATAGCTTGTGGTGACGATAGATATACACATTTATTAGATGTAAAAAAACCAATATATTATTATGGTATAAATGAAGATAATGATATAGTAGCAAAAAATATTGATTTTAGAAATGATGGAACAAGTTTTGATGTATTTATTGAAGAAGATTATTATGGACATTTTGATTTACCATTATTTGGTAAACATATGCTTCTAAATTCATTAGCTGTAATAGCAATTTGTTTCTATGAAAGATTAGATGCTAAATTAGTAGCTAAATCTTTAAAAACTTTTGAAGGAGCTAATAGAAGATTTAAAGAAAAAAAATTAGGTGATATTGTAACAATAGATGATTATGCACATCATCCTACAGAAGTAAAAGTTACAATAAAAGCAGCTAAACAAAAATATCCAGATAAACAAATAATAGCTATCTTAAAAACACATACAAAATCAAGAACAAAAGAATTTGCAAAAGAATTTGCAGATGCATTAAATTTAGCTGATAAAGCATATGTAATGGATATTAATCAAGATAGATATGAAGAAGGATATGATGATGTAACACCAGATGTAATTATTAATAAATTAAATAATGGTGGATATATGTCTTTAGATAAAGTAGATGAATTATTACAATATAAAAATGCTGCAATATTATTTATGAGTAGTAAAGAAATATATGAATTACAAGATTTATATGAAAAAAAACTAAAAGAGAGTGGAAGAATATAAAAAAAGAAACTATTTAGTTTCTTTTAATTTTTCATAATTTTTAAAATTCTTTTTAACATAATTATCTAAAATATCAATACCTTTTTCTTTAACTATTTTTAAAGCAACTTCATCAACTCTATCACTAGCACCTTTAGGTATTAGAGTATTTAATTCTTTACTAATTTTACCAAATTCTTTTAAAAATTTATATCTAGAAATACAAGATGCACAAGCAACTGCTAAACACTTATCTTCAGCTTTTGTGATAAATGTAATATTTCTAACTACATTATTACTTTCTTTTAAATAATTGTAATAAACATATTTTTCAGCAAATTGATCAACAACTATATAATCATAATTAGTAATTTTACTTTTTAATAAACCTAAAGCTTTATTATGTAATATAGCTTTTAATTTATTCATATTAAAACCTTGTGAATATTTCTCATTATACTCTTTATTACTTAAAACAATACATTCATAAGGAATTTTATCAATTATCTTAGGAACAATATCCAATATTTTTTCATCAGTTAATTTTTTAGAATCTTTAAAACCCAATTCTTCTAAAAAAGGAATATCTTCTTTTTTTACATAAGTAGCACATACAACAATAGGTCCAAAGAAATCACCAGTACCAACTTCATCAGATCCAATAGAATTAGAATAATAAATTTTAGGATCCTTTAACTCTTTTGTTTCCTTCTTTTTATCTTCACTATTTGTTACTTCTAATTTATTTAAAGGATTAAAATGTCTTTCTCTTTCAACCCAAAATTGACTTGATAAATCAGCATCTTTACCTTGAAAAACAGCTTTACCTGATTCGTATAGAGTAACAACAGTATCACCATCATCAGCTTGAAAAACAGCATATTGTGGAGTTTTATCTCTTTTAAAATCTTCAAAAAATTCAATCATTTCATTTTTAGTTCTTTCACAAACTTTTAATGTAATAGTCATAATACCACCTTTTATATATTTTAACATATTTTGTTGTAAAAATCTTTATTTTTTGGTAAAATATTATTATAAGACTAGGAGGAATAAAATGGATATTGTAGATATAGGAATAATTGTAATAATTATTATTGGAATTTTATTAGGTTTAAAGAGAGGATTTACTAAACAATTAGTTTGCTCATTAGGTACTATTATATCAATAGTATTAGCATTCATATTAAAAAATAAAGTGTCAATTTTATTATATTCAAATTTACCATTCTATAAATTTGGAGGTATTTTAAAAGGAGTTACATCATTAAATATTTTATTATATGAATTAATAGCTTTCATATTGGTATTTTTAGTATTATCTATTGTTTGTAAGTTATTATCATTTATAGCTTCAGCATTAGAAGGAGTACTATCTGCTTCATTAATATTTGGTTTACCATCCAAAATATTAGGAGCAATCTTAGGATTTATTGAATCTTATGTATTTGTTTTTGTATTATTGTTTATACTAACATTACCAGTATTTCAATTTAATGATTATATAATGAATCATTCTAAATTTGCTGAAGGTATATTACTTGATACACCGATAGTATCAAACTTTACACAAGATTCAGTTAATATAGTAAGTGAATTTTCTAATTTAAAAGAACAATATAAAAATACAGAAGACTCAATGGAATTTAATAGAAATACATTAAAATTATTCTTAAAATACAAAATAGTTACTGTAGAATCAGTAGAAACATTAGTAAAAAAAGATAAGTTAAAAATTGATGCAATTGATGAAATATTAGATTGTTATCGTAAAGAAGATACAAAAGCATGTTAGACATTTGATTTACAAATACGTATTTATAAAAAATCGAAATATGATATAATCATTATAAGATACGGAGGAATATTATGAAAAAAGGATTTACATTAGCTGAAATGTTAGGTGTTATAACAATATTAGCTATAATTGGTTTAATTGTTTTTCCAATAGTAGATAAAAATATAAAAGAAGGAAAAGAAGATATTTATGAAGTTCAAGTTAAGAATATAGAATCTGGTGCTAAACAATGGGCTACTAGTAATGCATTAAATGGATTTGAAAATAATGGAGATACTGTTAAATTAACACTTTATCAATTAAAACAAGCTGGTATGGTTGATAATAATATAACAGATCCAAAAACAAAAAAATTATTTCCTGATGATATGATTGTAACTATAAGAAAAACAGCAGGAGACTATGTAGCAACATTAGATACTAATTCAGGTAATCCAACAGCTCTAACAAAATATAGTGAAGCAACACCTACACTTAAATTAAATGGAGATACAATCGTTTATTTGGAATATAAAAAGAATTCAACAAATACATATAATGATCCAGGTGTAACAGCTATATCTTATACAGGTAATCCAATCAATAGTGGTATTACAAGTGCTATTAAAGATTCTAACGATAGAATAGTATTAGCTATATCATATGGTCAAATAGGAACATATACAATGTATTATGATGTTACAGATAGTGGTATTACTGAAAGAATAGCTAGAACAGTTATAGTAAGAGATAGTGAACCACCTGTTATTACAGTACCTGCAACAACAACAAGAGTATCAAGATCAAGTGCAGCATCTTATAATTTGATTAGTTCAATAACTGTTACTGATGAAAGTGGTTATGATGTAGTAGCAGATAGGACTTTACCATCAACCGCTGGAACTTATACAATAACTTATACAGCTACAGATAGATCAGCAAATAGAAATGTTTCAACTGCAAGAAGAACAATAATTGTACAATAAAAAATCTAGATTTTAAATCTAGATTTTTCTATATAATCCAATAGCTACACCTAATATAATAACATTATTTAAAATTATTGGATCCATTGTATCATTTTCAGGTTGTAATCTAAAATGATCACTTTCCTTATAAAATGTTTTTAAAGTCACTTCATTTTCATCAGTCATAGCAACAACTATTTGACCATTTCTAGCAGTATTTTGTCTTTCAACTATAACTATATCACCATCTAATATTCCAGCATTAATCATACTTGTTCCAGATACATTTAAAGTAAATACTTGTTTATCTTTTGGAATTAGGTAAGCAGGTAATGAAAAATATTCACCTGGATTTTCTATTGCTTCAATAGGAGATCCAGCAGTAATTTTACCAAGTAAAGGAACTTCAACAACTTCTTCATTTTTATTAGCATATTCATTATCAACTAATAATTCAATAGTTCTATTTTTAGAATTTTCTTTTTTTATGCAACCTTTTTCTACTAAATTACTTAAATGAACTTGAATAGTAGCAGGTGAAGAAATATTAAGAGCTTTTCCGATTTCTCTTACAGTAGGTGGATAACCATGAGCAACTATATAACTTTTTATGAAGTCTAATACTTCAGTTTGTTTTTTAGTAAGTTTTTCCAAATTATCAATCCTTTCTTTTCTTATTACAAGGTAATTATAACATATGTTTTAATTAAAGTCAAACATTTGTTTATAAATTAAATTTACAAAAAAATGTAAAATACGAACACATGTACATTTTTATATTGACACGAACATCTATTCGTGATATTATTATAATGTCAGAAGGAAGTGTTAGTATGAAAGAAATTTTAAAAAACAAATATATAATAGGATTTATGGTATTTGTAATATCAGTTACAGTTTACTCAGGAAAGGTAAATAACAATACTCCAAAATTAGATGAAAATATCAATAATTATGTTTATATGAATGTAGAATAATCTAGACTTTAAATTAATAATTTGGTAAAATATTATTATGATAAAGAGGGATATATATGGATGAAAGAGTAATTAATAATATTAAATCACTAGGAATTGACATGATAAGTGCTGCTTCATCAGGTCATCCCGGTATTGTATTAGGAGCATCGCCAATTATATATACAGTATATGCAAATCATTTAATAATTAATCCAAATGATTCAGATTGGTTAAATAGAGATAGATTTGTTTTATCTTCAGGACATGGTTCTGCTATGTTATATGCAACATTATACTTAGCAGGTTATGATTTTTATTTAGATGATTTAAAAAGGTTTAGACAAATTAATTCTAAAACACCTGGGCATCCTGAATATGGAATAACAAAAGGTGTTGAATGTTCAACAGGCCCATTAGGAGAAGGTTTAGCAACAGCTGTAGGAATGGCTTTAGGTGCTAAAAAATTAAATCAAATGTATAACTTATTAGATGATAAAAAATTATTTGATTATCATGTATATGTTTTATGTGGTGATGGAGATCTAATGGAAGGAATAAGTAATGAGGCATTAAGTATTGCTGGAAACCTTTGTTTAGATAATTTAATCATTCTATATGATTCAAACTCTATGAGTCTAGATGGAAGTACAAATATGACTATGTCAGAAAGTGTTTGTGCTAAATATGATTCAATGGGTTTTTATACAGAAATAGTTAATAGTGAAGTTAAAAATATAGATAGAGCTATAGAAAAAGCAAAGAAATCTGGAAAACCTTCAATTATAGAAGTAAAAACTACTATAGGTCAAGGATCTTTACTTGAAAATACAAATACAGTTCATGGTAAAGTACTTACTATGGAGGATGTAGAACAACTAAAACAAAAACTAAAAGTAAGTAATGAACCTTTCTATATAGATGAAGAAGCAAAAAAATATTTTTCAAAGAAAATAATGGATAGATCATTAAGAGTATATAATGATTGGAAAAGTAATATTGAAAAGTATAATACAAGTAGTATGATTAAATCATTTTCATTAGATGAATTCACATCTAATTTAAGAATTGATTTGAATAATTATGGTTGGAATACAAAAGAAGGTTCAACAAGAGAAATTAATCATGAAATAATGCAAATGTTAGCATCTAAATTATCAAGAATAATAGGTGGAAGTGCTGATGTAGCATCATCAACTTTAGCTTATTTAGATAATTTCAAAGATATTTCTAAAAATAATTTTGAAGGAAGAAATATTAGATATGGTGTTAGAGAAAATGCTATGGGAGCAATTTCAAATGGTTTAGCACTTTCATACTTTAAACCATTTTGTTCATGTTTTTTAGCTTTCTCAGATTATTTAAAACCTTCAATTAGAATGAGTTGTTTAATGAATTTACCAGTTACTTATATTTTTACACATGATTCAATATGTGTAGGAAGTGATGGACCAACTCATCAACCAATTGAACAATTAGGAAATTTAAGAAGTATACCAAATATGCATGTATTTAGACCATGCGATTATAATGAAGTAGTAGGAACATGGAATTATATATTGAATAATAATAAACCTGTTTCTGTAGTCTTATCTAGACAAAAACTACCATTAATTAGTAATTCAAATATAGCTTCAGTTAGTAAAGGAGCTTATGTTGTTAGAAAAGAAAATGGTAAATTACATGCTACAATATTAGCAACAGGTAGTGAAGTTTCAACTGCTGTTCAAATAGCAAACGAACTTGAAAGTATGAAATATAATATTAGAGTAGTAAGTGTACCATGTTTAGAACTATTTAGAGAACAAAGTGATGAATATAAAGAAAGTATTATTCCTAAAATGGTTAAAACTTTTGTTATAGAAGCAAGTAACTATGAAGGATGGTATGAATATATTTATAACAATAAATATTTAATCAATATTAATAACTTTGGATATAGTGGAAATATGGATGACGTTTTAGCTAAATCTAATTTTAGTTATCAACAAATAAAGAATAGAATTACTAAAATGTTATAGGAGGCATAATATGGCATCAGCAATCATACATATTGCAGTAGCAAGCGAAATAAATAAAGTGATAAAACAAGATGAGTCTAAATATTTAATAGGCTCAATCGCACCAGATATAGCTAAACATATAGGTGAAACAAAAGTAAAAAGTCATTTTCAAAATGCAGATGATTCAATACCAATTTTAGATAAGTTTTTATCAAAATATGGTGATAAATTAAATGATCCTTTTATTCTTGGGTATTATGTTCATTTATATACAGATTATTTATGGTTTAAATATTTTATTCCAGAAGTTTTTGATAAAGATAATTCAATGATAAAAAAATTAAATGGTGAAGTAGTTAAATGTAATGGTGATATGAAAAAACTATATATTTATAATGACTACACAAATTTAAATAGACAAGTAATAGATGAATATAATTTAAATTTAAAAATATTTTATAATGAATTACCTAATATTGAAAATGGAATAGAAGAAATACCAATGGATAAATTAGATTTGTTATTAGATAAAATGGGTTTGATAATTATTTCATCAAATGAAAATAAGAATTTTATATTTGATATAACAAACATAAAAAAATTTGTTGAAACATCAGTTAAAATTATATTATCTGATATTCAAAATAGATTAATTGAAAAATAATATAATATGTGGTAATATTATATTGGAGGAATAAAATGGAAAAATTAGGAAGTATTGTTTTTGGTTGTATTTTAATTATATTGGGTACAATAGTTGGACTAAACTTATTTGAAATTACAAATATTAATATATTCTTTGCAGGATGGTGGACACTAATTATAATTATCCCATCAATTATAGTTATAATAAGTGGTAAACACAAAATCGATGGAATTATTGGATTAGTAATTGGAACAATTTTGTTATTAATTTGTCAAGATGTCATTAAAGAAGAAACTGTAATTAAATTATGTATTCCACTTGCTATTATTTCATTAGGTATAAGTATATTAATGAAAAGTATTAGTTCAATTAATAAAAAAAATACAGATGATAAAAAAGAGTAAACTTTATAGTTTACTTTTATTTTTTTTTTAAAATACATATAATAGTAATGGTGATTATATGATTAAAAGTATTTTAATTAGTTTAGGAGTAGGATTTTTAAGTTTTTTATTTACTAGAAATAATATGGATATTTATAGTGAAATAAATACAATTATTTCTCCACCAAAAATGTTATTTATGATAGTTTGGATTATATTATATATTCTAATGGGAATATCTATTTATTTGATTTATAAAAGTAAAAAAAGTGATAACAGAACTAACTCAATTTTAGTTTATATTTGTCAATTAATAATTAATTTTTTTTGGTCAATAGTTTTCTTCAATTATAGAAATTTTTTATTATCATTTATTTTAATATGTTCACTTGATATATTGGTTATAATTATGATTTACAATTTTTATAAAGTAAATAAACTATCTTCTTTACTTCAAATACCTTATTTATTATGGATTTTATTTGCTACTTTCTTGACATATAATATATATATTTTAAATTAAAATGATTTTAAAAATTCTTATATAATGATATAATTATATAAGAAAAAGAGTGATGAAAATGAAAAAAGTAACAGTCGATGGTAATGAAGCGTGTAGTATGGCTTCGTATTTATTTACAGATATAGCAGGTATTTATCCAATAACACCTTCAAGTCCAATGGCAGAACATATAGAAAAATGGAGTAGTGAAGGTAAGAAAAATTTATTTGGTAATTCACCAAAGGTAGTCGAAATGCAATCTGAAGCTGGTGCTGCAGGTTTTATTCATGGTGCTTTACAAGTAGGTAGTTTAGCTTCAACTTATACTGCAAGTCAAGGATTATTACTAATGATTCCTAATATGTACAAAATTGCAGGTGAAATGCTTCCTTTAGTTATTCATGTAGCATCACGTTCACTTGCTACTCATGCATTATCAATATTTGGAGATCATCAAGATATATATGCAGCTAGATCAACAGGATTTGCTTACTTAGCTTCTTCATCAGTACAAGATGCCTATTTCTTATCTGGTTTAGCTCATTTATGTGCTATTAAATCATCAATTCCTCATTTACATTTCTTTGATGGTTTTAGAACTAGTCATGAAATAAATAAAATTAATATTTTAGAAGATGAAAAATGGGAAAGTTTAATTGATTATAAAGCTATTGCTAATTTTAGATCAAAAGCATTAATACCTAATAATGTTTTAACTAGGGGAACTGCTCAAAATGATGATATTTATTTTCAAAATTTTGAAAGTAGAAACATATTCTACGAAAAAGAAGTAGAAATAGTTAAAAATTATATGGAAAAATTAAATAAAATAGCTGGTACTAATTATAAACCATTTAATTATTACGGAGATTTAAACGCCTCAAGAGTTATAATTGCAATGGGTTCAGTTTGTGAAACAATTAAGGAAGTATTAGGTGAAGATACTGGTTTAATTGAGGTTCATTTATATAGACCATTTGATGTTAATAGTTTGTTAGAGGTATTACCTAGTTCAGTTAAAAAAATAGCAGTTCTAGATAGAACTAAAGAAATAGGTTCACAAGCAGAACCATTATACTTAGATATAACAAATGCCCTAAAAGATAAAAATATTGATATTATAGGTGGTAGATATGGTCTATCTAGTAAGAATACAACACCAAATGATATCCTAGCAGTATTTGAAAACTTAAAAAAATTAGAAAAAGATCATTTTACAATAGGTATTGTTGATGATGTTACAAATACAAGTTTAGAGGTTAAAAATACTAAATTTAAAAATAATTCTGATGAATATCTAATATATGGATATGGTTCAGATGGTATGGTTTCAGCATCTAAATCAATAATTAAAATAGTTGGAGATTATACTGATAAATATGTACAGGGTTATTTTCAATATGATTCCAAAAAATCAGGCGGGATTACAATAGGTCATTTAAGATTTAGTGATGATGTTATCAGATCTACATATTATGTATCTAACCCAAAAGGAATTGCAATAACTAAAGATACTTATATTAAAGATTTTATAAATATAGAAAATATAAAAGAAAAAGGATTTATTTTAATTAATACATCAAAAGATAATAAAGAATTAGAAAAATATTTACCAGATGATTTTAAACAAGTATTATTAGAAAAGAAGATTAAAGTTTATAAAATAGATGCTTATAAATTAGCTAATAATTTAGGATTAGGTAATAAAATAAGTACAATTATTGAAAGTATAATGATTAAATTAATGGGTGTTATTGATTATGATTTATACTTAGAAAGAATTAAAGAAGATATATTTAATAAATTTGAGAAAAAAGGTACTGAAATAGTTAAAGCAAATTATCAAGCTATTGATTTAAGTAATACTTATTTAGAAGAATTTAATTTAGATAATGATGAAATAATTATATTAGATGAAAAGAAAGAAATAAAAAATATTTTTAAAGCAATTAATAAAAGATTAGGTGATAATCTTCCAGTAAGTGCCTTTGATAAAACATATGATGGAACTGTAGTAGGTGGAAATACAAAAAATTTAAAGAAAAATATAAGTAATGAAGTACCTAATTGGGTTAAAGATAATTGTATTGAATGTGGTATGTGTGCACTTCTTTGCCCACATAGTGTTATTAAAATTTATTTATTAGATGATGAAGAATTTAATAATGCTCCAGATTATGTTAAAAGAAGATGTATCCAACCAATTGAAAAAGATTTACAAAGTTACTATTTTTGCTTAGGAATTTCAATTAAAAATTGTACAGGATGTGGAATTTGTATAAAAAATTGCCCTGGTAAAGCAGGAGAAAAAGCATTAGAAAAATCAGATATAATTAAAGAAATTAAAGAAAATGTAGAAACAGTATCAGATTATTTATATAATAATATAAAAGAAAAAGATATTGATATCAAAAACTTAATTAAAAAATATCAATTAAAAAAATCTAAATTTTTATATCCAGGTGCATGTGCTGGTTGTGGTGAAACACCTTATATTAAATTATTAACTCAAATGTTTGGGGATAGCTTAGTAATTGCTAATGCTACTGGATGTTCATCTATTTATGGTGGATCATCTCCAGAAACACCTTATCAAATACCTTGGTCAAACTCATTATTTGAAGATAATGCAGAATATGGTTTTGGTATTGTGAATGGTGTTAATCAAATAAAAGAACAAATTAAAAATTTAATGGTTAATGAAATAGAAAAAGAAGATAAAAATAAAGAATTATATGAAAAATGGATTAGTAATTATAAAGATTATAATATTACTAAACAAGTATATGATGAATTAGATTATTCTTTAATGGATAAAAATTTAATGACATTAAAGCCTTATTTACTAGCTCAAAACACATTTATAATAGGTGGGGATGGATGGGCATATGATATTGGTTTTTCTGGAATCGATCATGTACTTGCTTCAAACCAAAATGTTAATATCTTAGTTTTAGATACACAAGTTTATTCAAATACTGGTGGTCAATCATCTAAATCTACTAACTATGGCGCTGTTGCTTTATTTAGCTCAAGTGGTAAAGAAACAGATAAAAAAGATTTAGCTCATATATTTATGGGATATAAAAATGTTTATGTTGCTCAAATATCATTACAAGCTAATCCAATGCAAACAATGAAAGCAATTGAAGAAGCAGTTAATTATGATGGACCATCTATTATACTTGCATACTGTCCTTGTATAACACATGGTATAAAAGGTGGTATGGAAAATGTTGTTGAATATGCTAAATTAGCTGTATCATGTGGTTATTACCCATTATTTAGAAGAAATCCAAAAGGTAAATTTACTTTAGATAGTAAAGCGGACTTTACAACATATGAAGACTTCTTAAAAATGCAAACAAGATATAAAATGCTATATACAGTTAATAAAGATAAAGCAGATATTATGTTAAAAGAAAATAAAGCATTAGCTATACAAAGATATGAATATTATGAAAAATTAGGAAAAGAATCCTAATTTTTTATAAAATACTTGCAAAAAAAATAAATATGATATTATTAACGCTAGGAGGGATAAAAATGAAAAAACTATTAATTATAACACTTGCTTCTTTAACACTTCTTACTCTATCAGGATGTGGTAAAAAAGAAGTAAAAGAAGATAATAAACCAGTTGAAACAGTAGAAAATAAAGTTGAAACATATTCATTTAAAACAAATTTAAATAATGAAGAAATAAATGTTAAATTTGATTATACATTATCTAATGAAGTTTATAATGTTTCTTTATTTGTAAATGATAATAAAATAGCAGATTTTACTTTTGATAAAAATACTTCAATTAAAGAAATGATTGAAGGAGTAAAATTTCAAACAATTAAAGGAACTGATAAAGATTATCTAATTTTAAATTTAATTGACTCAACTAAAATGGGTAAATTACTTATTATAAATAAAACAAATAAATTACTTGATGTTAATATTACAGAAAATTTAGAATATAATACATCTGATGATATTAAAAAATATGATATTGATGGAAATGGAAAAATTACAAAATTTTATAAAATTGAAAAAGATAAAATCTTTTATTTAGAATACTATGGTACAATTTATGAGAAGACACCATATTATCATAAATTTAATGAACATGAAATAACTTTAGATAATGATAAAGTAATAGATAAACTTATTAAAAATGGATTGAAAGTTGATTATAATGAAAATCATGATTTAAATTTATTTAATATTTATGGTGGAGAAGTCATTTACAAAGAAGAAATTAGTGGATCATATAAATTTACAACAAAAATAAATAATAAAAATTCTGAATTTAGAATTGATTATAAAACTTCTGATACTGAAGATGAATATGGTTATCCAGTTATTGTTACATTTAGTGTAAATAATAAAAAAATAGGTGAAATCACTTGGAATTCATTAGATGAAGATGAAATAAAAAATGTTAAAACGAATATATTAAAAGGAAAAGATAAAGAATATTTAGCTATAACATATACACCAGATAGCGCATGGCCTCAAGAATATATATATATAATCAGTGAAAACAAATTAATAGGACTTGTTTATACAGAAACTAACTTATGGTTAAAACTATCAGGAAATGTTTCAGATAAATATAAACCTGTAAATGATGATAGAAAATATTATAGATTTGAAGATGGAAAATTATATTATTTAAGATTACAAGAAAAATATTTAGATAGAGAAATAGAAGATAAAGTTCTAATAGATGAATTTGTTTTAACACTTGATAATGATAAAATAACAAATACTAAGACAGGAAATGTTTTAACTGGTACTGAACCAGAAGGTGGAGATTCTAATCTTTGTGAATTTGAAGAATATTAAAAACTAGGGTTATCCTAGTTTTTTTGTAAATAGTTGTAAATGAAATTAAAAATATAATTGTTATTCTTTATCATTTATTATAAAATTATAAAGAAGAGGAGAGATAAAATGAAAAAAATAACAGTTTTAACATTAGCTACATTATCACTATTTATGTTAACAGGATGTGAGATTAAAAAGAAAGATACTAAAAAGGAAGAAACAACTAAACCAGAACAAACAGAAACAACTAAACCAGAACAAACAGAAGCAACACCAACAGAAACAACTGTAGATGATTATAAAATAGAAGTTTCGTATTCTAAAGTAGAAGAAAATGATGATGAATTTTATAAGGTAATAGTTTCGGTAAATGATAATGTTATTGGATCATTTGAAGAGTATGATGAGGATGAAGTTGAAGATATTATAAAGAACTATAAGACATCAAAAATAAAAGGAAAAGATAATAAAGAATATTTAATTTTAACTTTTGATTCAGGTTCTATTCCAAAAGAAAAATTATATATTACAAATGGAGTTAAATTAATTGTTTATTTAGAATGTGAAGAAAATTTAGCTGGTATATTATCAAATAATGATAAATATGAAAAAGATGAAACAGGTAAAACAACTAAATTTTATTCAATTGGAAATGATAAAATTAATTATTTAACATCTAATATTCAAGAAGCAACAGAAGGAATGACATTAGATGAATATGAATTAACAATTAATAATGATGTAGCTGCTATTAATAGAACAAATAAATCTTACACATTAACTGAATTAGATGGTGGAGATTCAAGCTTTGTAAAAGTGGAAATGTAATAAAAAACATCAATCATAATGATTGATGCTTTTTTTAAACGTTAAAACAAAAAAGGGGATAGCCCCCCTGAAGAACTACCCCCTTCATAAAAGAATAAAAAGGGGTTGGCTAGTGTGATACTAGCTTCCAATTCGCCTAATTCCGAATTGGTACTACATATATTAATCGAAAAAAGTTCATTTGTCAAGTCCAATTAAAAAAAAATAAAAATTTTATTGACATCCAAACAAATGTTTTGTATAATTGTATTAGGTGAAATATGAAAGAATTGAATGAAATAAAAGGAATAGGTCCAAGAACAACAAAGTTATTAAATAAAATAGGAATAAGTAATAGTAATGATTTAGTACATTACTATCCTTTTAGATACGATGATATTAAAAGAAGCAATATAGATTTATTAGAACAAGATGACAAAATAATAATAGATGGTGTAGTAGAAACAATACCATCATTATTTCATTTTAATAGAAAATTGGATAAAATGACTTTTAAAATGAATATAGGTTCTAAACTATTAAACGTTTCTATATTTAATAGAGGTTTTTTAAAAAGCAAATTATTAATAGGTACTAAAATTACTATTATTGGAAAGTATGATAAAAAACATAATTTAGCTGTTGCTAGTGAACTTAGATTTGGTTTATTAACAAGTGAAGTAATTGAACCAGTTTACCATACAACATATGGTTTAACAGGTAAACAACTAAATAATCTAATTAGTAATTTTTTAGAAGATTTAGATTGTATAGATTATTTACCTGATTATTTAAAAGAAAAATATAATTTCTATGATGTTAATAAGTGAATTTATAATGTACATAAACCAAGTGATATAAATGAATTAAAAAAATCAGTTGGTAGATTAAAATATGAAGAATTATTTTATTTTATGTTGAAAATGAATTATTTAAAAATGAATAAAAACAACAAAATAGGATTAGAAAGAAATGTTGATTTTAAAAAAGTAGAAGAATTAATTGAATCACTACCATTTAAATTAACAGTAGATCAAAATAATGCAATTAAAGATATATATAATGATTTAATTAGTAAAAATAGAATGAACAGATTACTTCAAGGAGATGTAGGTAGTGGTAAAACAATAGTTTCCTTTGTAGCAATGTTTATTAATTACCTATCAGGTTACCAAAGCGCTTTAATGGCTCCAACAGAAATACTAGCATGTCAACATTATAATAATATAAAAAATATTTTCAAAAATTATGATATAAAAATAGAATTATTAACTGGAAAATTAAAAGTATCAGAAAAGAAAAAGATATATAAGAAATTAGAAAATAATGAAGTAGATATTATAATTGGTACTCATGCTTTAATTAGTGAAGATGTAAAATATAGTAACTTAGGTTTGGTTATAACAGATGAACAACATAGATTTGGAGTTAATCAAAGAGGAAATTTAAAAAACAAAGGTCTAACACCAGATATATTATATATGAGTGCTACACCTATACCTAGAACTTATGCACTTACATTATATGGTGATATGTCAATTTCAAATATTAAAACAATGCCTAGTGGAAGAAAAGAAATAAAAACAATCTTAAAAAATGAAAAAGATATTAAAGATGTCTTAACTATAATGTATGAAGAATTAAAACAAAATCATCAAATATATGTAATCGCACCTTTAATAGAATCAAGTGATAAAATTGATTTAAAAAATATTGATGAAATAAAAGAAAATTTAGATAAAGCTTTTTCAAAGTATTATAATATTGGAGTTTTACATGGTAAAATGGAAAATAAAGAA
>JAEEGL014234040.1_pt1 | contig 17242 bp, 11 predicted proteins | sample 9134231 | NCBI WGS metagenome assembly JAEEGL01 (sample SAMN16246548, study PRJNA631951) | gut metagenome | biome: gut microbiome; feature: rumen; material: fiber-attached | host: Bos | place: Iran: Karaj | collected 2018-10
CTGCCAGCGGTAAGGTGCTTACAGGTGGTGTCGACTCCAACGCCCTTCAGAAACCTAAGCGTTTCTTCGGTGCCGCCCGTAACATCGAGGGAGGCGGTTCGCTGTCCATCATCGCCACCGCACTCGTGGATACCGGTTCAAAGATGGACGAGGTGATCTTCGAGGAGTTCAAGGGTACAGGTAACTCTGAGATCCAGCTCAACCGCTCGCTCTCGAACAAGCGTATCTTCCCTGCTATCGACCTGGTGCTCTCGTCAACACGTCGCGACGATCTGCTGCACGACGAGACGACGCTCAACCGTATGTGGATCATGCGCAAGTTCATCGCCGAGATGAACCCCGTGGAGGCCATGAACGCCATCCGCGACCGTCTTGTAACCACCCGCGACAACGAGGAGTTCCTCATGTCGATGAACGGATAAACAAATACAAGAAATATCTTCTACAAAGAACAGATAGGTTGCGGCCTATCTGTTTTTGTTTTTCATAAACCAGTTATGTGAGAACTGGTAGGCGGCCAGCGCGAAGACCACCAGGAAGAGCGACGTAAACATCAACAACTGAGGAGCGCCGCTGAAACAGCCGAGGCCTAATCCCAGACCGAGAGCGATACCACTCTCCCACCCGAGCATGAACGTGCTCTGCGACGTGCCACGCTGACAATGCCGGCTCAATTTGATAAAGAACAACAGGAAACGTGAGCCTATCAGTCCCATACCCAGTCCGACGAACATCGGTGCAGCATAACTGACGATGGGCAATGCGCTACGAGTCAGCAACATGATCAGCGCTGCCCCGAGGAGAATCAGTCCGGTAACCACCTCACTCTTCAACTCCGCATCACGAAACACAAACCGCCAACATACCAAAGCCCCCAGGAAACCGCACATCATCATCGCATAGAAGCGTATGGGCAACTGCAACGACAGGAGCATGCCGAACGCTATTGTAACCAACAGGAGGTTCAGGAACAATACAGTTCCGTGAGGCAGAAAGAAACGGTCGAGACAAAAGACCGACACATCGTCATCCGGTATACGGAAGGGGAAATTCACCAGCAACACCAACACCAGACTGGCCACCGCACATCCCGCTGCAGCCAGGAAGACCATTGACTGGTCGGTATATCTCAGCAACAACAAGCCCGCCAAGGGCCCCAGCGCGAGGGATACGCGTCCAAACCAGCCCGTTGCAAAGTTGGCCTCCGTGCGTTGGAAGCTCTCACAGGTATCGATAATCAGCGTACTGCACAGCACCATCTGGGATAGTCCGAAAGCCGCCCCCATCGCAAAACGCAGCAAGAGCAAGACCGGGAAATCCACAAACTGACAGCGCAAGCCGTCGATATAATACAGCAATGCCAACAAGGCCGCCAACGCCGCAATAGCGACAATACACACGATGTTCCTGCGATAATGCTGTACGAGAAAACTGACGAAGGCACCCAACACAAACAGTCCTGCACCGAATGCGCCCATCACGAGACCAGTTTCCAGAGCACTCAGGTTCTGGTCGTTGTCCAGCCACAGAGGCATCGTTGGCAGGAGCATATAGACCGACATCGACAGCAAGAATTCCGAGATGGCCAACAGCCAAAATTCATACTGCCAAAGACGGATGTGCACGTTTGTATTCTGAGCGTTCATAACTTCATCATCACATTACTCTTCCGTCGAAGACAACAACTTCTCCAAGCGTTCGAAGGTCAGACCGAGGTAGTCTTTCACTTGAAGATCGGAGAGAGGTTTGATGGCTTCAACCGCATTCGTTGTAGCCAGTCCGACGACCGCCATTTCGGCAGCACGACCAGACCGCAGACCATTAAAGCTATCCTCGAACACGACACACTCATCACTCTGAGCACCAAGTCGTTGCGCCGCCTTCTGATAGCAATCAGGATCAGGCTTGCTACGCTCAAAATCCTCTGAGGTCAGGATGGCATCGAAGAGTGATTTGAACCCAGGTTGATGGCGATAGACACTCTCCATCTTGGGGATGTTCGAGCTGGTCACCACAGCCGTCTTGACCCCATGACGATGCAAGGAATCAATCAGCGCCTCGAAGCCGGCGATATACTCGTAACTCATCTGCTGCTCGTAGTCGTTCAGACGGCTGGTGATACTATCCTGCTCGGCCAGCAACGGACCCGAGAACCAACGGTCATAAATCTGCGTGAGCGTCTGACCTTTTATCTCATGCTCCAGACCCGGGTGCTCGGGATGATACTGACGGCAGATCCCTCCCCAGAATACAGTATACTGCGGCTCGGTGTCGAACACCACGCCGTCGAGATCAAAAAGAGCAGCTTTAAACTTACTATGTCTCACTATCAACTATAAACTCTAAACAATAACTGAATTTTGGGTGCAAAATTAGTGATTTTCCGCGAGAAATTTGTTCTTTTCCAAAAATAAGTGTATTTTTGCACTTGATTTCATGATTTATGTATATGAGACTACTCCACACCTCCGTCTTCGTCCTGATGCTTTGCGCTTGCAGTCAGGAAGTTGAGACGATCACTTTTGAGACCATCACAGCCGACAAGAGCGTTGCCCTCTCCAACGACAGCGTGCCGCCGACATGCAGCGTGAACATCCGCCTCGAACAAGCCACCGCCGCCAGCGGAAGAGCCGGAGAGATCATCAACGCCACCGTTGCCAAGCGTCTGTTGGATCGTGGCGACGATGGTATGCAGCAGGCTGCCAATGCCTTTGCGGAGGAATACACCAGCAACTACGTCAAGACGCTGTTGCCCCTCTACAACGAAGACCGGAAGGACACCAAGAAGCATGCATGGTATCACTACCACTACATCATCAACAGCCACACCCAGATGGGCAGCAAGGGAACGGTGGTCTATCTGGCCGACATCAACTACCGTGAAGGCGGCAACCACGCCAACAGCCAGCAGGTCATCATGAACTTCGACACCCAGACTGGCAGACTGCTGACCGCCCAAGACATCTTCGTCGACGGCTTCGAGGTCGCCCTGAAGCCCCTCCTGCTGAAAGCACTCCAAGAGAAGACCGGCTTCAGCACCATGAATGAGCTCAATGCCAATGGCTACCTTAACAACGTGGAGATCTACGTGCCTAAAAACTTCATTCTCAGCGACGATGCCATCACCTTCGTCTACAACCCCGACGAGATTGCCCCGTACACCGTTGGCAGCACCGAACTGACCATCGCCTACTCGGCTCTAGAGAAAATACTCAACTCCTCGTTCCAACACTAATTCCACCCGTCATGCCTGCAGATATCATTCTGAAATACTTCCCCGACCTCACAGCCCGACAGCAAGAGCAGCTGGAGACCCTCGATGCCCTCTACCACGACTGGAACACGAAGATAAACGTCATCTCACGTAAGGATATCGATCAGCTCTACGAGCACCATATACTCCACTCGATGGCCATCGCCAAGATCATCCGATTCCGTCCCGGCACACGCATCCTCGACTTCGGCACAGGCGGCGGATTCCCCGGCATCCCCTTGGCCATCCTCTTTCCCGAGTGTGAGTTCAAACTCATCGACGGCACCGGCAAGAAAATCCGCGTGGCCCAGGAGGTGAGTCAGGCCATCGGCCTCACGAACTGTCATCCCGAACACCTGCGGGGCGAAGACGAGAAGGGGCAGTACCACTTCGTCGTCAGTCGTGCCGTCATGCCCCTACCCGACTTGGTGAAGATCGTCCGCAAGAACATCATCCGCCAGCAGCGCGGTGCCAGCGCCGACGCCGTCGCCAACGCCCTGCCCAACGGCATCCTCTGTCTGAAAGGCGGCGACCTGCAAGCCGAGATGCAACCCTTCCGCAACATCGTAGAGACCACCGACATCAGCACCTTCTTCGCCGAAGACTGGTTCAAGCAGAAGTATGTCATCTACCTGCCCCTCACCCTTTAACCCTCCACCTTTAACCCTCCACCAATTATGTTCACCATCAAGACATTCGCCTTCAACCTGCTTCAGGAGAACACCTACGTGGTGAGCGACGACACCCTCGAGTGTGTCATCATCGACTGTGGCGCCTACTACGACGACGAGCGCCGCGCCATCACCGACTACATCAGCAGTCAGGGCCTCAAGCCCGTCCGTCTCCTCGCCACCCACGGCCACTGGGACCACAACCTCGGCATCGACACCATCTACCAGACCTACGGCCTGCGGGTGGAGGCAGCCAAGGAAGACGACTTCATCATCTCCGACATCCCCCACAATTTCCAGAGCATCATCGGTGCCCCGCTGCGCCGCGAATACCCCGCCGTAGGCCGTTTCTTCGAACCCGACGAGGTCATCCGCTTCGGCCACCACAGCCTACAGGTGCTGAAGACCCCCGGCCACTCTCCCGGCAGCGTTGTCTTCTACTGCGCCGAGGAGCACACCGCCTTCACCGGCGACACCCTCTTCCGTATGAGCGTCGGCCGCACCGACTTCGACGGCGGCAGCTATACACAACTGATGAGCAGCCTCGCCAATGTCTTGGCGAAGCTGCCCGCTGATACCGTCATCCTTCCGGGTCACGGCCCGCAGTCGACCATCGACTACGAACTCCGCTACAACCCGTATCTGACTTAATTATTTGATCACGACTTTCTTACCATCGCGGATGTAGATGCCTTTCCGGAGGTTCGTCGTATCCATCTTACGGCCACGGAGGTCGTAGATCTTACCCGCAGCACCATCTGCCTTCAGGCCGTTGATGGCCGTCGGATCAGTTTCCGAATCCGGGGCAATCACGGTAATAGACTTGATGAGCAACGGACCGTAGCTCGAATTCAGCAACAGCTGCAGGTTGCCCGGCGTGAGCAACTCGTAGATCTGTCCAGATGTCAGGGTGGCGCCCTTACCCAAGCCTAACAGCTCCGGATTGAGGAGCTGGATGATACCGGTAAAGTCAATCTTGATCTTCCAACCAGACTTCAGGTTCAGCAGAGCCATGAGCAAATCTTCCGGACCCTTATTCACCGACAACTCACCATCCGTAGTAACATTCGCCAGGAGGTTAGCCAGAAGCGACATCGCCACCTGCACACCCTCCGCACCATTGTTGAGGTTAAGGAAGTTGCTGCCAAAGATGTTGTTGATCAGATACAACACGTAATCCATGTCCAGCGGCAGGGGATTCGAATCATCGACGATGCCGTTGGTACCCTTGAAGCTGTTGAACACGTATGCCTTTTCACCTCTCATGAAGAAAAGATGAACGGGACCTTCTATAGGATCCACGAGGTAGAACAGCTGCAACTGCTCGCCCTTTTCGTTGATGACATACAGATCATCGAGTACCACGTTTGTGAAGCCATCCTTAATTCTGGTTTCCAGGTTCACCTGCTGGCCAGACTCAGCATAGAGTAGATTGGAGACAACCTCACCGTATGGGTTTCTGAAGATGAAGATATTCTGTTTGAAGTCCTTATCCTGTTTCACTTTCTGGAAGATGGCCGTGACGGTGACGTCAGAGGCAGGCATCAGGAAATAGTTGAACGGCTTGCTGTCCTTGTCGTAGGTGATGCCGGTGGAGACAGATGTCTTAGCGCTGTTGTTCACGACAACGAGAGACGACATCTCATACCCCTCATCAGGTATGACCACCAGATTCACCTGCTGGCCTACAGTGGCCTTGACATGAGTGGAATTCACCTTACCGCCTTCGGTTTTGACAACGGTGATTTTGTAGTAGGTAGGATCCTCAGGCGCCGAAGAGTCATCGGTGATGGTCAGGTTGGCACCCGTGAAGGTGATGGCGTAGTTGGTGCCGGCCGTGAGTGTACCCAACTTGATAGCGTATGAACCTGCGGCCTCACCGGCATCACGAGTCAGGGCGCCTGTGATCTTATCACCGTCCACCAGTCCCTTGTAGGTATAGGTCAGCGCAGGATCAGCCTCACCGACCTTCTTTGTCTGAGCTTCAGCCGTGACCTTCAGCTCTGCAGGCTTGATGGTATAGTTAGCGGTTGTCTTACCGCTGAAGGCATAGTCGGCACCTTCCTTGTTGGTGATCTCCAAGGTATAAGTACCGGCGTTCTTTGTCTCGGTCACCGCAGTACCCTGGGCGTCCTTGTACTTCACCTCGTATTCACTGGCCGAGATGACGGTCTTGACGTCCTTCAGCGTGATCGTCACCTCGGGCTTCTGATCCTTACCGTTATAGATGAACTCTGTCGGCTTTACGCTGATTGTCGCATCGGCATCCGTATCATCGTCACCACCGATCACAATCACCTTGTCGCTCACCGTCAGCACACCGGCCTTGTAGGTGATGGCGTAGTTCCCTGACGTCAGGCCGCTGGGGATGATGTAATAGGTACCCACAGGACTCTCCTTGGTGTAGGCGCTGCCCGTCCCGTCTTCCTTGCTGTTATAGGCGTATGCCAGCGTGCCGCTGAAGACGCCCGCGGTCGACTCGCTCTCACCCTCCGCGAAGCCGCTGTACTCCACACCGTTGTTGGAGGCCTCGGAGCCGTAGCCGATGGTCTTAGCCTTCGCCGTGACCGTCAATGCCTTCTGCTTAATGGTATAGTTAGCGGTCGTCTTACCGCTGAAGGCATAGTCGGCACCTGCCTTGTTAGCAATCTCCAAGGTATAAGTACCGGCGTTCTTAGTATCGGACATCGCAGTACCCTTGGCGTCCTTGTACTTCACGTCGTATTCAGTAGCAGGAATGTCCTTATTGCCGTCCTTCAGCGTGATCTTCACCTCGGGCTTCTGGTCCTTGCCGTTGTAGGTGAACTCCGTTGGACTGACGCTCACCGTGGCATTGGCATCATCGTCGTCTTCGCCGCCGATCACGATCATCTTGTCGTCCACCGTCAGCACACCGGCCTTGTAGGTGATGGCGTAGTTCCCTGACGTCAGGCCGCTGGGGATGATGTAATAGGTCCCCACAGGACTCTCCTTGGTGTAGGCGCTGCCCGTCCCGTCTTCCTTGCTGTTATAGGTGTATGCCAGCGTGCCGCTGAATACGCCTGCGGTCGTCTCGCTCTCACCATCGACGAAGCCGCTGAACTCCACGCCGTTGTTGGAGGCCTCGGAGCCGTAGCCGATGGTCTTCGCCTTCGCCGTGACAGTCAGCTCTGCAGGCTTGATGGAGAATTTCGCGGTCTTGGAGCCCTTGAAGTTACCCTTGGCCGTCACTTTCACGGAAGCGGTATTCTCGCCCGCGTTGATATTGTTCTCATAGACCACCTCGTAGTCCTGATCCTTCTTCAGCGTGATGTCACCGTCCTTCACCACGACAGCAGGCTCTTTGGCCGTTCCGTCGTAGATGTAGTACTCGTCTGCTATCGAGGCATCGAACGATATGGTGAACGTGCCCTCCTGATCGATGATGAAGTCCGTTGATGCGGCAGAGGGGAGTTTGTAGTTGGCATTGTCGAGTGCCGTGGCCGTCACCTTATAGTTGCCTACATTCACGGCCTTGCCGTCTGTCAGGCTGCTGCCATCCTTGGCTTCTACCTTATAGGTGGTCACTTTGCAGGCATCCGTCTGGCCGTTCACAGTCACCAGTCCCGTAACAGTAGCCACCGGCTGCTGGGCCTGTGTGTCATATGTGAAACTGGTCTTGTCCCATGACAGGCCGACCTCTTTTGCCGTGATCTCAAACTCTGCCGTACCACCCACGATGTTATAGTTACCGTTGGTCTTGCCAGCCTTATCAGAGATGACGATGGTATACACTGCGGCTTTCGTCGGATCTGTAACAGCAGTACCATCGCTCTTATATTTATAGCTTACATCATATTCCGTCGCAGGTATCTCCTTGGCATTGTCGCCCTCACCGTCATAAACTTTCACCTCAGGCACCTGTTTCGTACCATTATAAATAAAAGAGGTGGGATTGACCTTTACGGTCATCTTGTTCTGATTACCAGTCGGATCAGTGTTCATGTCCTTCTTCGTAATGGAGAAGGGAATGTCCCTGCTGTTGATGAAGATACCTGTGGAAACAGCGGCGGTAGTAGCACTTGCGGCTGTAGTCATGGCAGTGAGCGTCGCGGTATAGCTACCCACGTTGACGGCCTCGCCACCACCAACCACCATCGTCACTTGCTTATCGACAGGAGAGAAAGTGGGCGTGATAGTGCCGCGCTTCGCCGTGATAGTCGTGCTGGTGATCTGGGGCGCCTGGCCAGAGCCGTTATAGGCAAAGCTCGTCTTGCCATCAGTTTCAATGGATGTGCTCCAGTCCCCCTGAGTCACAGTATAGGTCTTGCCGTCGCTGCTCACCGTAGCAGTGCTAAGGTCGAACTTCGGCACCAGGAAGCCCTCAAGGGCACTGGCCGTATAGTTGATGTCAGAGAAGTGCTCTTTGGGTATCTTATAGCAATACCAGCCTGCGCCGTCGTAGCGGTCTTCGTCAGCTTGAAGCAGTGTCACATCGTTAGTACCGTCTATACTCATAGAACGTGTACCAATAGGACCAGACGCAATCTTCACATCGTACAACTCCTTTCCGTAAAGCAAGGCCTCATTAGTCCAATAGCCAGTGTTAGGAACGACGTGCGCTATGATATAGTGGTCGTTGTTGCTTCGATTCGAAGAACTGATTATCGCAATGGCATCGTCGGCAGTATAACTTGTCGGATCAAAAGTAGTTGGATCTGGGGCAGAAGTGCCGCCATCATAAAACGTCACTCCGGCATTAGTACCGAGGTTGCTCTTTAATTCGAGATTACCTATGCCTACAAAGCTCACATTAACTGATATTCCATCGACGGTTGTTCCCTCTATTATATAACTAATAGTTTTCTCATCTGTCCCTACCACCTCGTCAGCGCCTGAATGCGAATTTGGAGTATATGTTGTAGTTTCAGAAGGATAATCTTTAAATGTTATCAAGTCATGACGAGTATAATACCCTGCATCAGGCTTTACCTTGACTGTAACTGTGATATAATTGTCCTCACAATTCTGTAAGACAGCTACCGCCTGTGTAACAGTACCACGATCATTCCAAGAAACCCTTACGTCACCTACTACCAGGAGATTACGGGAACCATATTGTGCCCTTGCCGTCGTGCTGCTTATCAGCATCACGAGGACTGCCAAAAATAATCTAATGGTTGATTTCATTTTCATATTCTTATGCTTTTTTATTGTCATAACTACTATTGCCGCAGTTATCTTACCACGTACTTCTTACCTTTATTAATATATACGCCCTTAGCCGCAGGCTTCACGCTGAGTTTCCGACCGTCGAGGCTGTACCATACACCATCGCCTTCGGAGAGTACCGGGGTGAGCTTGATTCCCGTCGTTGCGCCCGTGTCTATACCTATAGAGCGTGCGCCGCTGCCGCCGCCGCTGCTGCTGCCCTTGGTCAGCATATCCCATTTGCTGACAATGAGAAACACATGCTGGGGGTCTGGCCTCTGGGAGAGGCTACTCGGATAGTTAAACGACTTGAACGAGCCGTCGGAAAGAATCAATGCGATATTCTCATCGGTATCACCGATCATCTCCCCCAACGTCAACCCCGTTTCACTGGTCTTAAAGTTACTTTGGAAGGGATTAGCCTGATAACTGTTCATATAGTTTGCTGCATTTTCAACTGTAGTTCCTATTAAGTAGAATGTGGAGGGAAGGTTTCCACCATCTGTCGCGCTGCCAAGGATGACGGTCCTGCTGTCAGGCACTCCTGATATCTCTGCAAGTGATGCAGTGCCAGCAGCCAGATTGTAACCTTGAGGTGTAAATGCCTTCACATCACCAGGCAACGACCAACCACCAGATGTCATGAAGAAACCGACGTAAGGAGAACCTCCCTGCACTGGCAAGGCTGGTACAAGTTTCGCACCAATTGGAATATCCTCGTTAATACTGCTTTCACTGATAGTACCGCTAATAGGATTCTGTTTGCCATAAGTATCGACCTCGGTCATGTAAAAATACTGGCCTTTAGCAATAGTCAAATCATCACCATACCCCTTCGACTGAAGATAGTCTGAAGATTTTTTCCAGGTGAGATTAATTGGGCAGTTTATTCCATATATCATTCCATCTGACGTACTGCCGCCCTCTGTTTTTACTTGTCCGCCAGTAATATTCATGTACGTTTCGGCATAGATACCGAAATTACCACCAGTAGCCGTGACTTTTGAATCAAAGATATTCATTTCATTGTTAGCATGAATAGCATCTTGGTTAGTAGATTTTGCCATAACTTCTGCGCCATAGATATTCATGTCTTTACTATATATACCGTTTCCGCTGGCTACAACATTAAGCTTACCCGAACGATTTTGCTGACCGTGGATGTATAGGTTGTAAGTGTCGGTGAAAATGCCGTTGCCTGTACTCGGTTCCACGTTCATCGTGGTACCGTTGGCGAGGATAATGTGAACATCGCCATTAAGCGTGATCGTGTTGGTAAAGGTAGCCGTTTCTGACGTTGTGACGTACCAGGTTTCCTCCCCGTCAGTGCCCAACTCCGTCTCATCGCCTATCAGCTCCCATACTTTCACACCCTCAGAAGTTTGGTCTTCAACGAGTGCAGAACCAGAGGCATTCGGCTTGAGGTACTTGACACCATATTTATAGTTCGCAGGGCGCAGTATTGTTGTAGTAAGTCCTGAAGCATCAATGGTCGTGCCGCCCTCGATTGTAGTACTGAAGGTTTCTTTGCCGCTGCCATCATACGTATAGGCATCGAAACGCTTGCCTGTAGCAGTCTTCAAAGTGCCAGAGCTGCCAACACTATAGCTGCTGCACTTGATGAAATCCGTGGACTTCGTCCAACCAAGGGTGATATCTCCGCCATCTAGGGTGATATCTCCACCATTTATGCCACCATGAGGACCTGAGGCGGTGACCTGGCCGCCGTTGATGATTACGTTAGACCAGATGCCGTAATACCAAAATGAGCCGGTGGTGTTTGATGCGGTGGCGGTGACTTGGCCGTCATTGATGGTGACTTTACCACTTGCATAAATCCCAGAACCGCCTTTTACGCCAGCGGTTGCGGCGACTTGTCCGCCGTTAATGGTGACGTCAATATTAGCAAATATACAATCGTTATATTCACTTGTAGCGGTGACTTTTCCGCCATTGATGGTTAGATTATAATAAGCAAAAATTCCATTATATGAAGAGGATATGGGGGTGGGTGGTTCAGTTGCGTTGGTATTGACTTGCCCACCGTTGATGGTGATATTATCTTCTTGTATGCCTCTCGTCGTGACGTTTAAAATGCCTTCAGCCACATTAGTACTACCTTCTGCATGACCGCCCTGACCATAGACAAAGAGAGAACAACTACTTCCACCAATCATTGGACATGTCAATTGTGCACCATCTGAGAGGATGAGGTGTGTTTCACTATTGAGCCAAAAATGCCCGTTGTAATTGACCGTACCATTCACCACGTACCATCCTCCAAGCTCAACAACTTCAGTACTTGTGCTACCTTCCAGCACAGTGACATTTACGCCCTCGGGCGTTGTCATCTCCACGAGTTTCTTCTGCGCGTCGTCCCAGCCCATGTACTTCACTTTCTGCTGGACGGCCTGGCTTTTCGCCTCTCCTATGCCGAGGCCCATAGCCACCAGCAGGAGCATTAAGATTCTAATTGTTTTTCTGTTCATAATGGTTATTTTTTTATTGACTAATTTCATATATGCTTGAAGTTCATTGACGCTGCAAAGATACAAAAAAATATTGAAAGTACAAAATAAATATACATTTATTTTTCATGGCGACACGAATCGTTATCCCACTCAGGGGACCGGTTGCCTAATTGCCGTCGTTTGCAGGACAGTCGTGATGGACTTATAGGCTTCGGAGGCGGTCTTCAGTATCACCTTTGAGGGTGAGCGGCCGCTACGGAGGATGACCAGCGCCGAGCCGTTCCAGAGGCATCGGTGGTCGGCGACGTTCAGTTCATGGCTGTTGATGTCGCCGTTGCTGACAGCCACGAGGGCGGCGTCGCCATCGACGGAGAAGTGGAGTTCGTCTTCTGCTGTCGGCACGCGACGGCCTTTGCTGTCGACGGCCTCTATGCGGAGGTGCATCAGGTCGGTGCCGTCGGCCTCCCATTCCGTGTCTTCAGGCGTGACTCTCAGGCAGACGGCCCTGCCCGGCGTCTCCATGCTGTGACGGGCGACGGCCTTGCCGGCGTTGTAGGCGACGGCTTCAAGACGGCCCTCTGCGTAAGTGATGCCTTCCCATGGTATCTTATTACGCTGCTTGGGGTCGGCCTTCGGATTCGGCTTCCGGCCGAGGCGCTTGCCGTTGTGCATGAGTTCCACTTCGTCGGCATTGGTATAGGTGACGATCTGCTGTTCAGGACCGGACTTCCCGCGATCCTTCCGGTTGATGACGGCGATGCGGACCAACGGCTCGTCGGGCATGAAGATGCTCTTCATGAGATAGGCCTTGGGCTTGGGTTCGAGCGCAATGTCGAACACCCCTTGCGACCAGCCTTTGGCAGGCCAGCCCTGACTCTCGCCGAGGTAGTCGATGACGCCCCAGTAAGCCAATCCGACCACTTTGTCAAGATCCATCCCGAAGAAATTCGGCCCCATGTCGGACGTGCTGGCCTCACTCTGGTAGAAGATCATCCAGGGGAACCGGAAACCGTCATGAAGGAAGTACATATAGCGGTAGTTGTAGGACTGTATGTCGGTGATCATCGCCAGAGGTGCAGGCAGAGAGTCTGTGTTCCAACTGCGGTAACGGGGGTGCATGGCCACCGTGACGAGCCGCGTGGAATCGTAACGCTGGAGGAGCGTCTTCTGTAGCTTGTACATGGTGATGCCGAAGTCGTTAAAGGGCATGTCGGGGTCTTGCTGCAACTCGTTTCCGAGGCTCCAGAGGATGACGGACGGTGAGTTGCGGTCGCGTTTCACCCATTCGGGCACTTCCTCCTGCCAGTGCTGCTCGAAGGGTGTTTTCCCGCCCGTGGACAGAGTCGTCCACTTGTCGTAGAGTTCGTTGACGACCAGGATGCCGTAGCGGTCACAGAGGCGGATAAACTCCCGGCTGTAAGGGTTATGCGAGGTGCGGATGTGGTTGATGCCGAACTGCTTCAAGAGCCTGATGCGCTTCTCGGCGGCCTTGGGATAGGCAGCAGCACCGAGCGCTCCGAGGGTGTGGTGGTCGGAACAGCCCTTGAGCAGCACCTTGCGCCCGTTGAGCTTGAAACCGAAGGCGGGACTGAACTCAATGGTACGGAATCCGAAGGTTTCTACGGCCTCGTCGGCGACGGTATCGTCGTCACGCAGTAACCGGGCAGTAAGAGTATATAAATAAGGTGTGTCGATATCCCAAACCTGGGCGTCGGCAATGTCGATGTCGGTAGCGATCCGTACTTCCTGGCGGCGCATCATGCGGTGACGCCTCACGGAGACCGTGTCGCGGAAGACCGTTTCCCCCTTGGCGTCTTGTATCAGCAGGGCGATGCGGGAGGATTTTTCCTTAGTGCAGTTGGTAAACTCGGCAGAGATGCTGACGAACCGGTTGTCGCGGGTAGTGATGTAGAGCGGGTGACGGTAGAAAAAGAGGTCTTTCGGGGTCGTAATGAGGCTGACGTTACGGATGAGGCCTCCGCCGGTGTACCAGCGGGAGTTCTCGGGCTGGCGGGTGTCTGCAACGACTTCGATCAGATTGTCCTGGCCGTATGTCAGTTCGTCGGTGATGTCGATCTCAAAGCCCACGTAGCCGTAGTCGGTGCCTCCGATGCGCTTGTGGTTCAGATAGACGTCTGCGGTGTAGAGGATGCCCTCGAAGTCGAGCAGAACGCGCCGGTCTTTCGTCTCTTCCGTCGGGGTGTAATGCAGGCGGTAGTAACCTTTGGCCATGTCCTTGAAACCCCGTCTGGCGAGGGGGTTGATGATGCTCACGGGCACGCCGTTATTATCGGAGTCCTTGTCTGAACTGAATTCAACCCAATCCTGCTCTATCTGGAAGTCATGGGGCACGTCGATCTTCCGCCAGTCGCCTTCGTCATTCAGCCTGAACTCCCATCCGAAGTTCAGGTTTTCATAATGACGCTGTGCCGACACGCAAAGTGTCGTCATTACGGCCACAACCGTCATCCATAGTCTTATAAAATGTCGAAAGCGCAAAATAATGGTTTAAATTTATTCGTCTTCGACTGCAAAGATACAACAAATAATCGAAACTGCAAAATAAATTTCAATTTATTTTTTATATCATGGCGTAACGAATCGTTACCCCATCTCACAATAGCACACTGGGGCAAGGTCCCAGTGTGCTACGTATCTGACTTAGACAGCCTTCCTGAGGATTTTATCGCTCTTCTGGAAACTGTATTCTGTATTCTGTATCACATACCCCCGGTTCGCCCAGGTCCGGATCATCCGGATACAGAGGTTCCCCTCGTTGCTCTTGCCCTGCTGCCGGCGCACGCGTTTGGCATCGTCGAGGGTGAACGTGTCGGGCAACAGCTCCAGCAGGTTCATCGGTCCCCGTGAGCCCACGCGCTCCTGTCCGCTGTTGGCGGCCTCGATGGCTGCCCCGAAGAAGGCCATCTTGCACCACAGGTCGTACTCCAGGCTCCAACGGATAAAATCGTCGATCGGCTTCTCCCACTTCATGCCGTTGGCCACGTAGAGCACACAGGCTTTCAACCAGGCTATCACGCAGGCACGGTGCGACAGGTTCCAATAGACATCGTCCTGCGACAGTCTCGCTGTGTCGGCACACTCCTTCTGCAGTCTCTTGGCGAGCTTGTAGGCCTGCTGACAGTCCACCGGTCCTCGGGCCGCCGTGAGGTTGTCGATGTAGGGTTTCAGCCGCTCGTCGAACTCGGCGTCGTAGATGCCATAGACGGGCTGCTCGGCGCCGATCTCCTGTTCCGGGATCGTACAGAAGTTGATGCGCGAGATGGGGCCGTCGGTGAGCACGCGGCTGAAGAACCTGCGGCCCTTCTGGATCGTCGTACAGGCATTCCAGTTGAAGCGGCACTTCGGCCTGGCCGTCACGCTCTGCGTACCGATGCGCGTCTGTCCGTACTCCGAGTCGGGGTCGAAGGCGAGACACATCAGCTGGAAGTGCTGCTTGCCCGTCTGACCCTTCAGCTGCTCAAACAGGTCGAGCTCGTTCAGCTTCACATACACGAAGTGCCCCTCCGCCTCGTCCATGCGCGTCACGAGGGCAGGCTTCGTCATGTCGGGGTCTATCTGCTGGATCACCAGACCTTCCGGACGCACCATCTTGTCCTTGTTGGCACCCTTCTTCTGACAGTCCTTCTTCCACTCGGCCTCCCTGCGCTCATTCTCCTCGTCACGGCGCTTGATGTCGGCCATGATGTGGGCAATGGGCTTGTCGATGCAACCCTTACCCGCACCCGTCGGCGCCATCAGACAGTTCATCAGCGTCGCCTCGTGCTCCACCTGGTCCGTGTAACGGAAGCGGACATCGCAGAGGTGCGTTCCCAAGGGCGCGAACACCGCGTGCGCCACGGCAGCCTTATACGGCCCCGGCGTCTTCGACGTCAGCAGCTCGATCAGCTTCGGCAGCCGTTTCGGCATCTCCGGCGGCGTACTTTCGCACAACGGGGACGGTCCCTTCTGCGCGCTATTCTTCTGTGCCCGGGCGTTGATCTCGCGCAGACTGGCATTCATGAAGCCCTTGTCGGCATCGTACTTCTCGTAGAAGTAATCCACGAGCTTCCGACAGTCCTCCGTCTGGCTGTAATTAGGCAGACGCTGTGCGATGACGCCCATGAGCTGCGGCTTGGTCATCAGCTTCGCCACGCCTACAGACAGCACCGCCATCAGGTTCGCGTGCCAGTTGTGCTCGCCCCACACGTCCATCTCGCCGGCCTTCAGTCCGGCCTGCTCCGCGCACAGGTCAAATGCCGCCAGCGTCTGCGCGCAGCATTCCCCTCCTGAGTAGGAGGGGTGCCCGTAGGGCGGGGTGGTCTGATCCGCCTCACGTTTCACCTCACGCACCGCCTCACGCTCCACCTGAGAATCAGCCTCTTTACCCGCCTGAGTATTCCCCTGCTCAGACCCCCTCTGGCTCCCCCTACTCAGGGGGAGAACTGCGGCGGAGCTAATCTCGAAGATCCCATCATCCAGATACAACAGCTCCCCCTCCTCGGCAGTGGTCGTGAAGAACACCCTCGTGATATCCTTCGCGCCCTTATCATACTCGACGCCCAGCAGCTCACTGGCCCACTTCAGGTTCTCCTCCTGCGAGCGCTCTGCCTTCCGACGGAACACCAGGTGATACCCTGCCCCTCTGGCGCTCTGCTCGAGCATCAGCAGCCCCAGCTCGTCCTTCCGGCTCAGGATACGCTCCTTCACCGCAGTCATCTCCCCGGCAGGGATATGATCCACGTCCATGCCGATGGTGGTGCTCATCCTCGTCGACCCCCTCAGCGAACCGTCGTCATTCGGCAGACACGAGTAGTTCATCTGCACGAGACGGCTCTTCTGACTCTCGTCGCCCCCGCGCACCGCTGCCAGTGTCCTCTGCTGCTCCTCGGAACCCCTCAGTTTCAGGTACTCCTCCCTCGTAAGGACGGGGCGCATCATCTTCGCCCCATCCTTGTAATAAATCACATGTACACTCATCCTTATTAATCTTCTTCTTTCATTTGTGTGAGATAAAAACCTATCAGTGTGCTTGATGGAAGCCTGACCAGTCGCGGCGCTTCATAGCCTCCAGCTCATCGTAGTCGAAGAACCGCCTGGCCTCCCACTCACGTCTTCTCTCGAGGCCCTTGAGCCGCTTCCCGCCGGCATACACCCAGCGCTTGAACTCCCGCTTAATGGCGTGCATCGACGCGCCGTTACGGATCATCTTCAGCAGCGACGACGTCTTCAGCTTATAAAACCCGAGGTTGAACGCGAACGACACCAGCGCGTCAAACTGCCCCTGTGTCCTGGCGACGTGCAGGCTATCCACGGCCTTCTCCACATCGTACAGGTCGGCCTTCAACAGGTGTTCCGCCCAGTACTTCGATATCACGTCGCCGGGTCTCACGTCGTGGCCCGTATGGCCGTAACCGATCGTCAACACGCCCGCTGCGTCGTAATACGCCTCCGTCCGCAAACCCTCAAACTCCTTCAATTTCCCAAAACAAATATCACTTACTCTCATAATTTTTTACTCCTATTCTTCTTTTTTTTAGCCACAGATTACACAGATTCTCACAGATAAGGAGATTCACACAGATGGACTTTCTTTTTATCGACACGGATTATATGGATTTTATGGAGAGCTGCGCAGCCATCCTTATAATCCTTATAATCCGTGTTAAATAAATCAATCA
>JAEEGL014396531.1_pt1 | contig 17242 bp, 17 predicted proteins | sample 9134231 | NCBI WGS metagenome assembly JAEEGL01 (sample SAMN16246548, study PRJNA631951) | gut metagenome | biome: gut microbiome; feature: rumen; material: fiber-attached | host: Bos | place: Iran: Karaj | collected 2018-10
AAAACCCCCAGGAAAGGGGGCGTGCGCGGGAGGATCCGCTGTTCTCTCCGCGCGTTTTTCCTCCGGCGCGGCGGGGGTGTCTGCCGGAGCGGGGACGGCGGTGGGGGCGGCGGGGGCAGCCTCCGGGGCGGGGGTGACGGCCGGGGCGGCGGCGGCCCGGTGCTTGTCCAGCATGCGGATGATCAGCCGGGTCCACAGGTCGCAGACGGCCTCCAGCATCAGCATGGCGCCCAGGATCACCAGGAAGACGTTGTTCGCCTGGAGATCGAAGAGGAGCAGCACGGCGCCGGCGGTCAGGTGGAGCAGGCCCACCGCCAGGGGGAAGACCCAGCGTTTGACGTTCCTGCGATCCTTGCGCTTCAGGTCGACGGAGGCCTGGAGACGGATGGACGCGGCCACCAGCAGCAGCGTCACCGCCACCAGGGGCAGCAGGTCCGCCAGCTGGGCCCGGTGGATCAGCAGCAGCAGGCCGCCTCCCACCAGCACCAGGCCGCTGGCAAAGACCTGGTGCTCCAGACCCTCCTCGGCGTCGTCGATCCGGAAATACTTCCAGATACGCCACAGGCCCATCAGCATCATGCCCGCGGAACCCAGGACGAAGCAGACGCCCAGGGCCTCACCGGGCCAGAAGGTCAGGGTCACCCCCAGGGCCAGGGTCAGCAGGGTGTAGAGAAAGCCCCGCTGGACCAGTTCCCGGGGCAGGTTCGCCAGATCCTTTTTCTCCTTCGCGGCCATCACTGTTCCTCCTCGTCCTCATCGCTCAGCCGGGTGGTGGCGATGGCGATGAGCTTTTCCTCCAGGGCGGCGTCTTCCACGGGCACCAGCTCCTCCATCTCCTCCCCGGTGGCCTCGTCCGTGTAGGCCCGGACCTGCACCACGAAGCAGTCGATGGCCTCGGGGACCTCCGCGGTGTTTTCGCTCCCCTCCACCTGGGACAGGATGGCGTACTCCTCCCCGTTGTAGAAGAAGTTGTCGATCTCCCGGACCAGGATGGTGTTGCCCTCCTCGTCGCTCATCTCGAACACATTGGGCTGCAGATCGTCAAACTCAGACATGCTGTTCTCCTCCTCCGATGCGTGAAAGATCAAGGGAAAACGGGGAAATCAGTTGAGCGGCCCCTTCCGGAGGGGTTCCTGGGTGCCGTCGGGGCGCTGGATCACCACGTTCTGGAGCATGGCCTCCATGTTCCTGCGGAACTCGTCCAGATACTCCTTCCGCAGGGCGGCCTGTTCCTGGACCTCCGCCGCGGAGAGACCCACGGTCTTCTGCTTCCGGGCCAGGGTGTTGATGCGGTCGATCTTTGCCTTGTCCATGCGCTTCGCCTCCTTGGCAGGCTCACTCCGGCTTGATGCCGGTGGAGAAATAGATGATGTCCGAGACGGAGCGCTCCTCCGCCACGGTCTTGTCGGAATAGTTCTGCCCGTGGAAGACCATGAGGCAGCTGTTGCCGCCGTCCAGGTTGTAGGCCTGGACGCAGCCCAGGTCCAGCATGAACCGGGCCAGCTCGCTCCCCAGGACGCCCTCCCGGTTGTTGCGGACGTGGTGGGTCACCGTGTCCACCACCACCAGCACATACTCCAGGGGGCCCAGCTGCCCGATGGCGCAGCGGGGATTCGGCCGGTGGAGGTTGCAGTGGTCGTTGGCGGGGATCTCCCGCAGCTCTCCGTTCAGCACCAGGGCCGGGCCGAAGTCGAAGACGTTCACCAGGGTGTGCTCCTCTGTCAGGGCCCGGAGCTCCTCGGTGAAGTGCTCGTTGACCACGGTGACCTTCTGGTTCACGATGGCGTCCCGCTTCCGGAGGATGATGTGGAAGTCCCCGTTCTCGTCGATGCACAGGAGGTCCCGGGCCTCATAGGGGCGCTTGCGGCTCTGCTGCACGGCCCCCATGCGGACGATGTAGCCGCCCTCGGTGCTGCCGAAGTACTCGCCGCCGATGGCCACCACGGCGTTCATCCGGGCGGCCTGCCGGGAGATCTTGGCCGTGGCGCCCTTGCCGGTGCAGTAGGTCCGGAACTGGGAGGGATCGGCGATCTTCACCCGGGCCACGCAGTAGATCGCGTTCTCCGTCACCACTTTTTCCAGGCGGACGGAGAGGGTGGGGTCCTCGTAGCCGTCCTCCGTGTAATATTTCTCCTGGGCCGCGTAGCCCGGGGAGAGGTCCATGGGCAGCGGGGTCAGCACGTCCTCCCCCAGGGCAGGAAGGCAGGAGGTGAGGACCAGGACCAGCAGGGCCAGCAGGGCCAGCAGCCTTTGCATGCGCATCAGTCCTCCCCGTATTGATTGGCCATGATGTGGAAGTCCGCGCCCACCACGGCGATGACCGCCAGACAGGCCGCCATGACCCCGTAGGCCAGCAGCTGGTTGCCCCAGCGGTCCACCCCGAACTCCGCCCAGATGATGACCCCGATGCAGGCTAGGGTGATGACCCAGCCCACGGTGACGGCCGCCTTGTGCCCCACATGGGAGAGGGTCTCCAGGCTCCAGCGCACCATGGCCGCCAGGGCCAGCAGGATGGCGATGACCTGGGAGATGTGGACGAAGTGCTTCACCATGTGTCCGTCCTGGCGGAAGGACTCCAGCAGCACCTGGCTGAGGCCGAAGACGAAGAGGAAGATCCGCAGCAGGTCTCCGCCCCTGCGCTGCTTCCTGCCCAGGGAGAGGATGGCCATCACCGCCAGCAGCACCAGGGCCGAGGCGGCCTCCAGCAGGTACACCGGGTACACCGGCTCCCCCTCCACCCGGGGGCACCACGGGGCTTGCGCCAGCCAGGCCCAGTCCACGGTGCGGCCCAGGCCCAGCCCGGTGCCCCGCTCGCAGAGGCGCTCCACCAGGATGGCCGCGGGCAGGCCCAGGGCCAGGGCGTCCCGGAGCTGACCCTTGCCGGCCCCGGTCCACTTCTCCGCGATGACGGCCCCCAGGATGGCGCCCACCAGGGCCCCCATGAGGGAGTAACCGCCGTCCCAGAAGTACAGCGCCGCGGTGAGACTGCCGATGGTATTCACATAGAAGCTGGACTCGATGGGGGCCACGATGAGGTCCGCCGCCACATAGAAGACCCGGGCCATGAGCCAGGCCAGGGGGATGACGCACACCGCCAGGCGGATGAAGGTCTCATAGCCCAGCTTTTTCCGGATGACCCGAGGGAAGCACAGGGCCAGCCCCGCCACCATGGCCAGGGCGCAGCCCAGACCGTATCGGGTCAGCGGCTGGCCGAAGATTTGAGTCAGTTCCTGCTCCATGTCCCCGCCCCCTGTCTCAGTCCGGATTCAGGCCGAAGTCGATGCCCGTGGAGAAGTAGATGATGTCCGACACCGCCCGCTCCTCGTTGAAGGTCTTGTCGGAGTAGTTCTCCCCGTGGAAGACCATGAGGCAGCTGTTGCCGCCGTCCAGGTTGTAGGCCTGGACACAGCCCATGTCCTGCATGAACTGCGCCAGCTCCGCCACGGTGGCGCCCTCCTTGCCGGTGCGGCTGTGGTGGGTGAGGGTGTCCACCACCACCACCACGTACTCCAGGGGACCCACCTGGCCGATGGCGCAGCGGGGCTCGTTGGCATCCACGTTGAAGGGATAGGAGCTGTGGATCTCCTGCAGCTCCCCGTCGATGATCAGCGCCGGGCCGAAGTCGAAGACGTTCACCATGGTGTGGGCCTCCGTCAGGGCCCGCAGCTGGGCGGTGAAGTCCTCGTTGATGGTCTTTGTCTTTCCGTTGACCTTGGCGTCCCGCTTCCGCAGCAGGATGTGGAAATCCCCGTTCTCGTCGATGCAGAGGAGATCCCGGGTCTCATAGGGCTTCTTGCGTCCCTGCTGCACCGCCCCCATGCGGACGATGTAGCCGCCCTCGTCGCTGGCGAAGTACTCCCCGCCGATGGCCAGCACGGCGTTGTTGTTCCTGGCCAGGGTGGAGATCTTGTTGGTGCGGCCCTTGGCCGTCACGGCGGTGCGCAGCTGGCAGGGGTCGGCGATGCGGACATGGGCCACGCAGTAGACCGCTTTCTCCGTGGTGATCTTCTCGATCTGCACAGACAGGGTGGGGTCCTCGTAGCCGGAGTCCACATAATAGCCCTCGGAGGCCACGTGTCCCGGGGTGAAGTCCATGGGCAGGGGGGTGAGCAGGCTCCGGTCCATGACCCCGGCGGCGGTCTCTCCCACTTCCTCCTCGATGATCAGGTCCTCGGCCAGGCCCAGGGGCAGGGCTGTCAGCACCCATACCAGCAGCACGGCCCAGGTCAGGCTTTTCCGCAGCAGATTCTTCATTGGCTTATCTCCACTCCTCCGGTCACAGGAAGTCAAACTCGTCGTCGGTCTCCTCCACGCTGTAGCGCTCCATGGTCTGCTCGGAGAGGTCGCCGGCGGGGATGGCCAGGGTCATGCAGAAGAGCATGATCAGCACCAGCAGGGTCAGCAGCAGGTTTCTCATTCGGCTTCCTCCTTCTCCTCCGCTCTTTCCGCATTCTCCGCTTTCTTCGTATTCTCCGCAAATACCCAGTTCTGCTGGAGATGGTAACTGACGAAGTACAGCAGGGTGTCCATGAGGATCTTGCCCAGCCAGGCGGGGACATACACCTTGCTCAGGAGCCAGACCCCGAGGTTCGAGACGCAGATGATCCCCACGCACAGGATGAAGTAGCGCAGGGCTTCGGTGCGCGCCTTCCCCTCCCGCTCGAAGACCAGGTTCTTGTTGATGAGAAAGTTCACCCAGGCGCTGACGACGCGGGCGCCCCAGCCGCTGATGTTCAGGTTCCAGAAGCCGCCGTCGTTGGGCAGCCCCAGGGGCGGCAGCACCCAGTTGCGCAGGAGGGCCGCCATGAGCTGGTCCACGAACACACAGAAGAGGGACGAGCTCATGAACTTGAAGAAGTTCCCCAGGATCACCTTGTAGATCCGCCAGGAATCGCGGACGGGATGGAAGTGGGTGCCCTCGTTGTTGTTCTCGTAGACCGTCTCGATGGTGATGGTCTTCATGGGCAGCTTCTGCCGGGCGCAGGTGATGAGCATGTTCATCTCATACTCATAGCGCTCCCCGGGGACGGAGACCATGAGGGGGATGTCCTCCCGGAGGAAGCCCCGCAGGCCCGTCTGGGTGTCCGACAGCCACACCCCGTAGAGGGCCTTGAACACCACGGAGGTGATCCGGTTGCCCATGCGGGATTTCGGGGGGATGTCGGGGAGGTTGAAATTCCGGCAGCCCAGCCACAGGGCCCGCTCGCCGCTGCGCAGGGACGCCGCCAGGCGGAGGATGTCCGGCACCCGGTGCTGGCCGTCGGCGTCCGCCGTCACCACCCCCAGGCAGTCCGGCTCGTGCTCCAGGATCCACTGCATGCCGGTCTTCAGGGCGCCGCCCTTGCCCTTGTTCTCGGGGTAGCCCAGGACGGTGGCGCCCAGGGCGGCGATCCGGTCAAAGATGGGCTGATAGGCCGGACCGGAGCCGTCGTTCACCACCACCACCCGGGGAAAACCGTGGCCCAGCAGCTCCTCCACATAGGCGGGGAGCCGCTCGTCGGGCTCCAGGGAGGGGATCAGCACCACGGGCATTCGTACGTTTTCCATGAGAACTCCTGTCTCTGTGCCGGGGATCCCGGCTGTTTTGCGCGGGACATAATCCCACAACATAATCATATCACCACAGCGGCGAAAATGCAACGGAAACCGCGGCGGCGCCGGGGGCTTTCGGCGGATTTTACGCTTCTGACAAAGATTGACAGGAGGCAAGCGCGGCCCTATAATGGCCTCAGACGCGGAAAACAGCGGAAGGAGAAGAAAAATGACACAGTACGAGCGCATGGTGCAGGGGCTGATCTATGACCCGGCGGACCCGGAGATCGTGGCGGAGCAGGCGCCTTTCACGGAGAAACTCTGGGCCTTCAACCAGCTGCGGCCCACGGACCTGGAGGGGAAGCAGCGCTATATGCGGGAGGTCTTCGCCGCCTGCGGGGAGGGCTGCTACATCGAGCTGCCCCTGCGGGCCAACTGGGGCGGGGCCCACCTCCACCTGGGGGACGGGGTCTACGCCAACTTCAACCTGACCCTGGTGGACGACGGCCACATTTTCGTGGGGAACAAGGTGATGTTCGGTCCCAATGTGACCCTGACCACCGCCAACCACCCCATCGAACCCTCCCTGCGGGCCCGGGGCCTGCAGTACAACAAGGATATCCACATCGGGGAAAACGCCTGGATCGGTGCCGGGGTCTGCGTCATGCCCGGGGTGACCATCGGCCGCAACGCCGTCATCGGTGCCGGGAGCGTGGTGACCCGGGACATCCCGGACAATGTGGTGGCGGTGGGGGTGCCCTGCCGGGTGCTGCGGCCGGTGTCGGAGCACGACCGGGCATACTTCTTCCGGGAGGAGCGCGTCGACTGGGAGAATCTTTGACGGTAGGCCGCTCTCCGGGTTTTTCCCGGAGGAGCTGTCCAAACGTTCGGGGATGAGGAACTGCCTCCGTCCACAGTCTGTGGAAAACCGGGAAAGCCGCTTGTGGAAAACCTGTGGATAAAGGAAACGGGCGGTTTTCGCCGTGGAAAGCAAGGAAATACGCGGGTTTCCGGCGGCTGACAGGGGCCCGGACCGCAGGAGAACAGGAGAGTTATCCACAACAAATTCCCCCGGATGGCGGAAACGACGGGGGTTTTGGCCACATCCTCCGGCGCTTTTCCACAGGGAGACTTCCGACGAAAGACGAACAAAATCCGAAAAGCAGAAAGAAATGTTCGGGTGCTTACGGGGCCCGAAAAAAACCCGCAGGCGCGGGAGGCTCGATCCCTCCCGGGCTTGCGGGTCTGTTTCGCCGGCTGCCGCGGCGCGGTCACTGCCGGGGATGCCGCAGGCGGTGCAGGAGACGCTTGACGCCCTGCGCGGCCCTGATCAGCAGCATGCGCAGCCGCCAGGGGGCGCACCAGCACAGCACATAGAGGCGGTAGCGCCAGTCCTCCGGGCGGATGGTCTTTCCGTCGCGGATCACCCGGACCATGACCCCGAGGATCATGCTTTCCGTGACGTCCCGCTCCACAAAGGTGTTGTGATCCCCGGCGATGAGATACCCCTGCGGCAGCACCTTCAGCACCCGGTGCAGGATGTACTGCTCCCCGCGCTTGTAGAGGACCACGTCGTATTTCCTGCAGCGGGCGCCGGGCTTCGGGCGGATCTCCACCACGTCCCGCTTCTGCCGGAGGAGGGGGAGCATGCTGTATCCGGTGCAGGTGTAGGCGATGTAGCCGTCCCGTTGGAGCAGCTGCTCGAAGGAGAAGGATCGGACGGCAGGTCCGGCGGCTTTGCTCATGGTTCACGTCCTGTCAGTGCACGGTAAGCGGTGGGGAAGCAGTCATCCTTGAAGTTGTTGCACCGGAAGCGCCAAAGGGAGACTGCCGGATGGAGACGCTGGAGCAGTTCCAGGGTCTTGTGCATCTTCCTTCTGTCCGATGAGCGGTAGACTTGCTGCAGCAGGACAGGGAAGGCGTCGGCGAGGGAGATGGGGCTGATATGGTTATCTTCGGCGCGCTCCATCAGGATGACGGCCTTCAGCGGGATCATCGCTCTGCTGGTCATACCCTCCTTGCCCCCCCAGGGGGAGCCGCAGGCCAAGGGCAGGGAGCCGTCGTCAGAGAAACGGATGAAGGGCTTGTCACCGTTGACCACAAAGGATCCGGGACAGCGGTCAAGCCACTGTCGGATATGGGTGGTTTTGCCGGTGCCGCTGGGGGCGGTGAAAAGATAAGCCTGGCGGTCCACGGCAATAACGGCGCCATGCATCAGGAGGATGTCCTCGTCGATCAGGCGTTCAGCCAGCCGCTTGTGGAGGGCAAACGTTTCAAGGGAGCCGTCCCAGTGGGAGCAGTATCCGGCGAGCCTCTCAATGGCTTCCCGCTCTGCATCAATATCATGCTGTTCAACACGAATACGGATATCAGCTGCCCCATCGGACAGAAAATGCCGACAGATGGCGCAGGAGCGGAAATGCTGCGTTTCAACCTGAATCACGTGTCCGGCAATGGATATGGCAAATGAATACACCGCAGCCATCTCCGATACTTATTCGCTGATCAGGCCGTTCTCACGCAGAACGGCCAGTACGCTTTGCACAAAACACAGAAGATCTGATCTGCCGTTGTCATACTTTGCGGCAAGAGCGTCCGCAATGGCAGCCTCGCTGGTGTCGGTTTTCAACATGTCCACGATTTCAAGACCGGGTCCGTTCAGCTTGATGACCCCGTTTACCTTCATTGCGTCATCGCCGACAGGCACGAGGATGAACTTGTCATCCATACTCACGGCTTCAAACTCATACTTAAGCCTCATGTCTTCTCCTTCACTCCCGACCGATCCGTTTCCAACAAGAAACACAGGGCACGCAGGGCGATCCCCCCTGACATGCCCTGTGCTGTCAACAGGCTTGAGATTTCTCAGATCCAGCCCTTGGCCTGCAGCGCGGCAATGCACGCATTGTCGTACTCTTCTTCGGTCGCATATTTGCCGATGAAGCTGTCGCACAGTCTCATCACATCATACTCATCGGCGCTTTCGGTCAGCTTGAACACCTTCCTGGCATCCCGGAAAGCGATCTGATGTGTGTTGCCGTTGATGACATACCGTCCGCCGGTCACGGCATCCAAGATGTCGATGTCCAGTTCCTCACGCATGATTCATGCTCCTTTCATTTCGGGTTCACGACCCGGTCGCCCTTACCAAGGTACGGATACATCAAAATCAGCACAACCCTGGGCTTCTTCCTGTGATCCGATACAACGCTGTCCGCCGCCTACCGGTGTTTGGGTAGCATAGTCCGCACACGTACCCGAATTACCCCCGGTAGACAGCCTGAGATTAATCGGGACAAACTCCACGATCGGTTTCTGAAAAACCATCTGTTATATCCTCCTTCCCGTCTGATTTCATGTGTCTGTATGCATCTGTGATCGCTGTTTCGAACTTCCGGATGGCTTCCCTTTGGAAGCAATCTGTTCCTCCCGGACAACCAGCGACCAGGACACAACTTGGAAACAGGGCGCAATCCGAGCACTTCGCCGGATCGGCCAAGCGGCGCCACGCACCACAGTAATCCTGTACGGCGAACCCGTCGGCAACCGTCCCGACGACTTGATCCTCTCTTTCGAAGATCGAAGTGCACCGTGCCAGATTCCCCTCGGGAGAGATGACCATGGATGAGGGATCTCCGGCCGCGCAGCATGTGAAGAACAGCGAGGGAAGCGCTGATCTCCTGTGGAAGAGACCGGCGGCGCAGGCCATGTCGTTCAACTCCACAAGCCTGTCCACGCTCCATTCCAGACCGCCGTGATGAACCTCTCCGTCCTTGCTCGGGTATTCACCCTTCACCGGGAAGGCGTATACGCGCAGGAGCTTATGCCCGTGATAGCGCTTCTTTGCCTCTTCAAGCAGATCACGGAAATCCCGGTAGTTACCGACATCAAAGTTCATTCGCATAGCGACGAGGATGCCTGCATCCAGAAGCAGGCCGATGTTGCCGAGCACCCGTTGATAGGGGTTGTCCCGGGCGTCAGCGAAGTCCTTGATCTCGTTGTAATGCGCTTCCGTCCCGTCAACGGATATCATCGCAGACGTCAGATGCCACAGCGACTTTGCCCTCAGGACCATCTCTTCGTCGAACAGATACCCGTTTGTTGTCATGGTCGATGAGTACCTGACGCCGCGGCTGAGAAGTCCCTCGCAGATCTGGTCGATGCGGTGAGCAGCCACGGTCGGTTCTCCGCCAAACCATCTGATGGCGATTTCCTTGCCGTCACAGTGCTCCGCAATGAAACGGACGACATCGTCAGCGGTCTGCTCCGTCATGGTGACCTTGCGGACACCGTGCTCGTAGCAGTAGTAGCATCTGGCGTTGCATGCGCTGGTAGGAAGGATCGTATAGCGCATGATGGGCTCCGGCCCGGATGGATCCCTGAGCATGAATCTCTGCAGGATAAGCCGCAGATTCAGTACCTGCTGGTGCTCGTCATAGTCGTCGGGAACCAGGTAGTGCCCGGAGATCAGAGGCTCCATCTCAGGCTTGTACACTGACGGCAGGGTATCCAGCACATCTGCTTCTGCCTGGTCCAGGACCGCCAGCCGACCCGTGATGGCATTGTGCAGAAGCACTTTGTCATCGTGATCCACCCGGAGGACATACCGCATCATCCGGTAAAGCCTATCCTCCTGAACGCGTTGTTTGCCCCAAAGCCTGTCCACACACTGCTTTGGTTCAACAATGGTTATCACAGACCAGCTTCACCTCCGCCGAAAGCACTGTGACCAAGACAGACGTCCCGTGGGTTGCTGCACTGTTGTCGATCAGGAACGGCATCCTTACCGACAGAAGAATCCACAACCACAGCGTCATCATACCATGAAACCACTGTGTTGTCAACTGCGCAGCTCCTTATCCGACTCCTCGTCTTTTGCACGTCTTTTGCAAGGGTTGCACGGAATTTTTTCAAAATACTCCCAGGTCGAGCTGTCCATCGTGACACCTCACTCTCCCGTGATGCCCGTCCGGTCGATACTCTCCACAAAGTGCCGCTGGAGCACGAAGTAGAGGATCAGCAGGGGGAGCACTGCCAGCAGGGTGCCGGCCATCTTGATGGACTCGTTGAGGTTGGTGGCGCCGCCGGAAGCGGTCTGGGCGTAGGTGTTGTAGTTGGCGTTGAAGTTCTGCAGCTGGATGATGAGGGTGGTGAGGCCGGAGTCCGTGAGGACGCCGTGGACGTAGAGCTGGGTGAGGTAGAACTCGTTCCAGTACCACACGAAGGAGAACAGGGCCACGGTGATGAAGGCCGGGGCCGCGCTGGGCAGGGAGATGGCGTAGAAGCTCTTGAAGGGGCCGGCGCCGTCGATCTTGGCGGCCTCGATGAGGGCCTGGGGCACCGTGCGGAAGAACTGCCAGAAGATCATGATGAAGATGGGGGCGTTCAGGCCGCTGGCCAGCAGGGCCGGGACGATGAAGGCCCAGAGGCTGTTGTTGATGTTCAGGCGGTTGTACATCACGTAGGTGGGGATCATGGTCACCTGGCTGGGGAGGACGAAGGTGAGGATGATCAGGCCGATCATGACTCCCCGGCCCCGGAAGCGGAAGCGGGCCAGGCCGTAGCCCGTGAGGGAGCAGCTCAGCAGGGTGCACAGGGTGGGCAGCCCCGCGATCATGAAGCTCTGGAGCAGAGAGTTCCCGTAGTTCATGCTGGAGGCAGCCTGGCGGTAGTTGGCCGTGTTCAGGGTGGAGGGGATCCACTGGATGGAGGAGTCCAGCAGGTCGTCCAGGGTCATGAAGGAGGCGGAGACCATGTAGAGGATGGGGTAGAGGTAGATGAAGCCGATGCAGATCAGCAGGCCGTAGACGGCCACCAGCTTGAGGAAGCCGTTTTTGTCCCGGGTGCCCAGGAGGAATTTCTGCACCCGCTCCCGGCTCAGCCGGCGGCGGACGGCTTTCTCGGCGGCTTTATCACTGCCGGTTCTCGCTTCTGCCATGGCGCGCCAGCCTCCTTTCCAGCCGCAGCACCTTGCGGCGCTCCTTTTTCATCTGCCGGTCGATCCGGCGGGCCTGCCGCTCATACTTGTCCTTGCGGGCCATGAAGATCAGGGCGAAGAGGCCCACCAGGAGCAGCACCACCAGGGAGTAGAGCCAGGCCATGGCGCTGGCGTAGCCGTAGCCCTTCTCGGAGGTGCCGGAGAACATGGAGCTCTTGATGAGCCCGATGAGCTGATTCTGGTCGTTGGAGGAGACGAAGACGATGGTGTAGACGCAATTCAGGAGGATCATGGGCTTCAGGGAGGGGAGGGTGATCTTCCAGAACATCTCCCAGCCGGAGGCGCCGTCCACATAGGCGGCCTCGTACTGGGCGTTGTCGATCTTCTGCAGGGCGGAGAGGAAGATGAGGATGGGCACCCCGGAGTACCACAGGATGGTGACCATGTTGGTGAAGAGGGAGGAGATGGGGGCGGCGATGAGGCCGGGGAGGAAGGCGGAGATGGCGGAGGTGACGGCCTGGGCGTCCACCACGGAGATGGTGGAGGCGTTCTGCTCCGTGAGGCTCCCCAGGATGGGGCCGGAGACGATGATCACCGGCAGGAAGAAGATCAGCCGGAAGAAGCCCTTGCCCCGGATCTTCTGGTTCAGCATCATGGCGATGATCAGGGCGAAGACCACGATCACCGGCACGGAGATGACGGTGGAGAGCAGGTAGTCTACCAGCTCCGGGAGGAAGTCCGGGTCCGAGAGGAGGATCTGGGTGAAGTTGCCCTGGGCGATGAAGGTGAACCTCATGCCCTCGGAGGTGATGCGGATGTTGTTCAGGGCGTACCAGAAGCTGGCCCCCAGGGGGTAGAGGAGGAAGAGGCAGGCGCCCAGGAGCCAGGGCAGGCAGAAGAGGACCCCCACCCGGGCCTCCCGGGCGGCCAGCTTCCCCCGCTTCACCCGGATCCGGTTCTCTTTCTTCGGGCGGCCGCGGAATGCGGTGCTCACGGCATCTCACCTGCCTTCCAGTCCATGGCCGGCACGGTGACGCCGTCCACGGTCACGTCTTCGGTCCCGTAGTTCACCCAGACCACGCAGCCGTTGTCGTAGGTCACCCGGCGCACCGAGCCGTCCAGGAGCTTTTCGTGCTTCAGGATGACGGCTCCGGCGGTCTTCTCCGCCAGGGCGCGCAGGGCCCGGTCGAAGTCCACCAGGGTCTCCCGGTAGGCGGCGTACTGGGTGGAATAGAGGTTGTTGGAGTTGGTGTAGATCAGGGCGGAGGCGTCCTCCCGGGTGAGGCAGAAGGAGGGATACACCCCCGTCTCCGCCATGCGCAGGAAGTACTCCGTCTTGTTGGCCTCGAAGTTCACATAGTCGGAATACAGGGGGACCACCCCCTTGAGCACCATGGGCAGGAAGGGCACCTCCTCATCGATGTAGAGGTAGTCGGAGCTGTCCAGAGGCATGTTCAGGAAGGCGCTCATGGAACGCCACTGGAAGGCGAAGGGCTCCTCCAGGGCCAGGGAGACGGACTGGGCCGCCGCGGAGAGCGCTTCCCCGTAGGCCAGGGCGCCGTCGTCCCGGGTGTAGTACACGTCCCGGGCGGTGTAGGAGAAGAGGTTCTCCGTGATGCCCCCCACGCACAGGCCGCCGACGCCGTTGGCCTTGAGATCCCGCGCCAGGGCGGTGAGCTTCTCCGCGCTCCTGGCCGGCAGCAGCCAGTAGAACAGCGGGTAGACGGGCCGGCGGCTCTCCTCCTTCAGGGTGGTCTTGTTCACCATCTTGGCGGCGTCGTAGGTGAAGGCGTTGGTGGTCGCGTTCATCCGCAGGGCGTCCACAAAGAGGAAGAGCCTGCCCCCCAGGCGGGTGACCTCCGCGTGGAGGCGGCGGATGCGGTCATTGCCCCCCAGCGCGCCCTCGGCGCTGAAGGAGGAGAGGGGCAGGGACCAGATGCCCCCGGCCTGCCAGCCCCGGTACACCGCCAGGGTGCTGGTGACGCCGGCGGCGTGGAGATCCCGGAGGATGGCTTCCACTTCCTCCGCCGTGGTCATCACCACCGCCCGGGTGCCCACCAGGAACTTCTCCTGGTCGCTGCCCAGGAAGTCGATGCGGGTGCGGTAGGCGGTATCCTGCGGCTGGACGCGGCCGGTCTCCAGCAGATACCGCCGGCAGCGCACCGCCATGCCGCTGTAGTCGGCGGCCTCCCCGTCCAGCAGGAAGTAGCGCACCGCAAGGTCGTGGTGGGACCGGTCCTTCTCCACCATGTCCATCTTGGTGGAGCCGGACTGGTTCAGGGGCTGCTTGTAGACCTGCCGGAGAAGGAATTTCGCGAAGCAGCGGTTGTAGCTGACCCGGAGGGCGCCGTTGGGATGGGCCTCGATGGAGCAGCGGGTGTCCCCCTCCTCCACGAAGGCCAGGTAGCCCGCCCCCTGCCCGGTGTGGGCCATGCCGAAGACCGGCAGCAGCACCTGGTGGGGGCTCACGGTGGTCTCGTACTCGTCCCAGAGGTACCAGGAGGCGCCCCGCTCGGTGAAGCCGCTGTCCGCGCCGTAGATCAGCTGGGAGTAGCCCGTGGAGAAGCGCTCCTCCTTGTCCGTCAGGCGGATGAGGGCGCCGGCGCCGTCGGGCACCAGCATATAGCCCGGCTCCTGGTCCATGTAGGTGGCCCCGAACATGGGCAGGACGCTGATGGAGGCGATGCACACCCCCTCCTGCTCCTCCCGGATGCTCCCGTCGGGGATCCGCACCAGGAGCTCGTCCCCGTGGAGGCTGACCTCCAGGGTGAAGCCTACGGCGTATTCCTCATAGAAGACCGTGGCGGAAAACCCGTCCTCCGTGTAGGCGTAGTCCAGGGTATGGGCGTCCCGGACCAGGTCCGCCTGCTTGGTGTTGTTGGAGGAGCCCGTGAGGACGTCCAGCACCACCCCGGAGTAGGTGTAGCCCGTCCAGGTCTTGTTGAGCTTGCCCTGGGCGGTCTTGTCGTTGAGGGTGGAGGCCAGGCAGTGCCCCGTGGCCCGGCTGCGCAGCACCAGGGAGATCGTGGGCTCGGAGAGCCACAGCTCCCAGGCGTCGCTCCGGGCCACCAGGGCATAGTCCGCGTAGGCCTCGGGGAGGGGTTCCGCCGCCGTCTCCTCCCCCAGGGCGGGAAGGGCGAGGAGCAGCAGCGAGAGGAACGCACAGAGAACGGGGAGGAAGCGGCGGGCTCCGGCCCGGGTCATTTCGTCTCTACCCAATGCGATACACCGCCTCTCCGACGATGGCGCTGATGAACTCGAACACCTGCGCCCACAGGATGTAGATGATGAAGAGGATCAGGGCCAGGATCAGCACGGTGAACAGGGTGAGCAGGATCACCTTGGCGGTCTCCCGAGCCGTGTAGTTGTTGACCTCCCGGATGCCCAGCACCGCCAGCACCAGCACCCAGCCCCAGCAGAGCAGGTTCAGCAGGGTGATGAGGAACTGCTCGTTGAGGGTGAGGACGTGGCTGAGGAGGAAGACCACGGGGGTCAGCAGCACATAGGGGGTCAGGGAATAGCAGAAGTAGGTGAAGATCTGCTTCACCGTGCCCTCGCCGTCGTTGATGGTGCAGACCAGGTAGTTGCAGGCGGTGAGGCCGATCACCGCCAGCAGGATGCCGCCCACGTCCGTGAAGAGCTCATAGCGCCCGTCCTGCACCGTCTTCTGCAGGAAGCCGCAGAGGTACTTGTTCAGCAGGAACTCCAGCAGGAAGAGCAGCAGGATGGTGAGGGAGGCGGCCCAGCTGGCCCGGCCCTCCCGGGCGATGCCCCAGGAGGCGTCGATGGGGTGGCGCATGTAGCGGAAGGCGTAGCCCAGGTCGGAGAGATAGCGCTTTCCCCGCAGGGGCGCGGTCCGCTCCCGGAGGCGGGCCTTCCAGCCGATGCGCCTGTCCAGCCGGCCCATCGCCCACCGGAGGAGGAAGAAGAGGATGAGGGCGATGAACACCCCGGTGATGTGGCGCTTCAGCCAGACGTTGCGGATCTCCCAGAAGGCGTCGGAGTACCCCTCCCGGTCCTTGGCCAGGCGGGCGTAGCGCAGAGCCTCCGGGAAGTCCTCCTCCTGGAAACAGGCCCGGCCCATGGCCCGGTTGGCCACGTCGAAGAGGCTGTTCATGCCCAGGACCTGCTCCAGGGGGCCCTTCGACTCGGTGTAGCGGCCGCCCGCGTAGAGGCGCAGGGCCTCGTGGATCAGGTTGGTGAACTCCGTGGGCTCGAAGATCTGGATCATGTTGCTGGCGCCGTCCAGCACGTAGAGGTTCCCCTGCGCGTCCACGTCCAGGGCGGTGACGGTGGTGAAGAGGCCCACCCGGTTGTTGCCGTCGTCCTTGCCGCCGAAGACGAAGATCAGCTGGCCGTCGCTGTCATACTCGTAGAGGAAGCCCTTCTGGTCCGCCACGTAGACGTTGTCGTGGCGCCCGGCGGCCACCGCGGCGGGGATGTCCACCGCCACCGCCTCCTTGATGAGGTTCTTTCCGGCGATGTTCAGCCGCTTGAGGGTGTTCCGCCCGTCGCCCCGGGTGACGGTGTAGATGAGGCCCCGCTCGTCGATGGCCAGGTTGTCCGGGGAGGAGGGGATGTTGGCCACCATCTTGGCCCGCTGCTGCTGGGTGAGGATGGCCCGGTAGAGGATGGTGCGGAAGTCCGCCGAGGCGTAGTTGGTGCCGAAGTAGCCCAGGAAGGTGCCGCCGCCGATGGGGGAGATCTCCGCGATGCCGTTGGTGTTGGACTCGCAGATGACGAAGAGGATGCCGGCGTCGTTCACCACCAGCTTCAGGGGCATGAAGGTGACGCTCTCGCCGTAGAGGGGGTTGTCGGGCTTCTCATAGGTGGTGAGGAGCTCTCCCTCCGGGCTGAAGACGAAGACCGCGCCGGCGTCCCGGTCCGCCACGTAGACGTTCCCGTCCGCCGTGACGAAGACCCCCCGGGGGGTCTGCAGGATCCCCTGGCCGATGACGCCCAGGAGCTCCCCCTGCCGGTTGCCCTTGAGGACCCGCCGGTTCTTGGTGTCCGCCACGTAGATGGTGCCGTCCTGGGCCACGAAGAGGTCGTCCGGCTTGTTGAAGGACTCGTCCCCGAACTTCACCAGGGCCTCCGCCGCCAGGTAGGCGGTCTGGGTCTCCTGGACCTCCCCGTAGCCGTTCACGGTGTAGGTGAGGTAGGGGGTGGCGGCCTGCGCCCAGACGGGCAGGAGCAGGCACAGGAGCAGGAGCAGGGTCAGGATGCGACGTTTCCGCATGGTTTTCTCCTCACCCCCTTACTTGATGCCCGAGGTCGCCATGGTGTTCATCACCGCGTTCTGGCAGATGATGAAGAGCACCAGGTTGGGAATGAACATGATGAGGGAGGCCGCGGCGGCCACGCCCTGGCCCGCCACGCCGTTGGAGGCGTTCACCAGGGTGTTCATGTAGAAGGTGAGGGTCTTCATGCTCTCGTCGTTGGTGAAGTAGGAGGAGGTCTCCAGGTTGGTCCAGACCTGCTGGAAGACCAGGACCATGGCGGTGGCGATGGCGGGGCGTATGATGGGCAGGACGATCCGCCACCAGACCTGCAGGTCGTTGGCGCCGTCCAGGTGGGCGGCCTCGATGAGGCTGTCCGGCACCTGGTCCACAAACTGCTTCACCAGGAAGAGGGCCACGGGCATGGCCACCAGGGGCAGCACATGGGCCCAGACCGTGTCGATCATCCCCAGGCGGGAGATCACCATGTAGCGGGGGATCAGCACCGCCGTGGCCACGAACATGATGGCGATCTGGTTGATCTGCAGCATCA
>JAEEGL015331856.1_pt1 | contig 17242 bp, 14 predicted proteins | sample 9134231 | NCBI WGS metagenome assembly JAEEGL01 (sample SAMN16246548, study PRJNA631951) | gut metagenome | biome: gut microbiome; feature: rumen; material: fiber-attached | host: Bos | place: Iran: Karaj | collected 2018-10
CTTTTGCTCCTTCGTTCCTCGTACCGCCATGGTCGAACTCACGAAGTGACACCTTCTTTACCTCAAAAAACTTGCCCGTCGTATCGTATCTCTTCCCGCGAAGAAGGTTTGCCAGATACTTCTGCTCGGTATTGATCAGAACTATCCTGTTCGGTACGACCGTCTGAGCACGGAGCTTTTTGATTATCTCAAGAAGCCGCTCGTCGGGCTTGTATGTTGGGATTATAACGTCAATAAGCATTTTTATTTATGAAACCTCTAAATACCGTAAGCAACAGTATCTTGATATCGAACTCGAGCGTCCAGTTCTCTATGTAATACAGGTCATGCTCGATACGCTTCTCAATTGACGTATCTCCGCGAAGTCCGTTTATCTGTGCCCAGCCGGTAAGACCCGGACGTACCTGGTGCTTGATCATGTAACGCGGGATCTCTTCCCTGAACTTCTCAACGAACTGGGGCCTCTCGGGACGCGGGCCGACAAGCGACATCTGCCCTATGAGGATATTAAAAAGCTGCGGCAATTCGTCAAGGCTCGTTCTTCGGAGGAACTTGCCCACACCCGTTACTCTCGGGTCGTCCTTCGTTGTCCAGCCTTTGGCCTCCTCGCTCTCCGTCTGCTCTATCATCGTCCTGAACTTGTACATCTGGAACGGCTTGTTATGAAGCCCTACACGCTCCTGCGCAAAGATCACGGGCCCTTTGCTCGTAGCTTTTATAAGGATCGCCGACACTATCATGATCGGAGATGCGATCACTATACCGACTGCGGATCCGACTATATCCACAAGGCGCTTTACCACGCTGTTTATCGTATTATTAAGCGGAACACGCCTGATATTTATGACCGGCAGTCCCTGAATGTCCTCAGTATACGGACGGTTCGGGATGATACCGTCGTAATCGGGGATGAACTTTGTGTGGACGCCTGATTTTTCACACAGTCCTACTATCTCCTTGAGCCTGCCGTACTGGCCGAGCGGAAGCGTTATCGTGATCTCATCAAGCTTGTTCTCGGGAAGTATGAGAGGAAGGTTGTCTATAGTCCCGAGCACCTTTATGCCCTTGTACTCGGTACCCCTTGCCGTTTTGTCATCCGGTATGCCGCGGATCACGTATCCCCACTGGGGGTTTAAGAGCACCTTGTTGATGTAGCTCTCCGCAGAGCCCGAATATCCGACCAGCAGCACGTATCTGAGATTGTAGCCGTTCCTCCACCAGAACATCATGAGCGCCCTCATCATGTTCCTGACTACAGTTTCGAGGAAAATGCACACTCCCCAGAATATGAATATCATCTGCCTCGAGAAGTCGGGCTGATTGATGAGGTACAACACCATCATGAAGATCAGCGCACCGAGCGTATTGGCCTTTATGACGTTTATGAGTTCCCTCTTCCTGCCCGAAGCACGTCTCGTATTATAAAGATCGAGCCTTGAGTACAGTATCAGATAGCCCGGCACGATGAAGTACAGTGCCGTCATGTATGTCGACATCGGCAGACCTTCGTCATATAGCAAAAGTCCGCTCTGGAACTTCAGAAAATATGCGAAAAGATAACTTGCCGCTATAACAAATGCATCAAACACGCCCGTAAGGCGGTTGATGAGTCGCTGATTGTCCCTGATCATGATATCTCGTTAATCCTTTTATCCTCTTACCCGAATATACGGCGGAACATATTAAGCCACAGTTCCAGCTGTATCCGGCAGTAATTTTTGACAAAACGTGCGTCAAACGGGTATTTCCTCCCGTGTACGCACATAAGATAGCCTCTCTTCATGCCCGACAGATATTCGCGTCCGAACCCCTTCAGTATAAAGAACAGGGCCTTTACGCCAAATCCGATGATAAAGAAAGGCAGATTGATGATTATCTGGAGTGCGGGCATGTTCTTGTATATGACATACCAGCTGTTCCTTGATGCCAGTCTTACCTTGAACGGGTTGTATCTCCCGCCCGTGCTGCCGCTCCCGGCATGATACACAACGGCCTTCGGGGTATACCTGTTCGTAAATCCCATGATCCTGGCCCTGTATCCGACATCAACATCCTCCAGATACGTAAAATGCAGCTCGTCAAAGTATCCGATCTGCTCAAACAGTTCTCTTCTGTATATCGCAGCCCCGCCGCAGGCCGAAAAGATCACTGCTTCCTTATCGTATCTGCTCCTCTTGCGGTCCTTTCCGAGTGAGAACGCCCATCCGAGCGCGCAGTACAGGTCTCCGGCCGAGTCGATAAGCTCAGGCCTTCCCATCTGGATCATCTTCGATGCAACGGAAAACGTATTATCGTCTTTTTCTATGGCCTTATACAGCTCTTCAACGAATGTCGGCTCCGCCTTTGTATCATTGTTGAGCAGTATGACATATTTGGTCTTTGTTACCGCTATGCCCTCATTTACGGCCCTGCAGAATCCGAAGTTCTCGGATAACGGTATAAAACGGACTTCCTCGTACTCCTGCGCCACCTTGTCGGATCCGTCAGTCGATGCATTGTCCACAACGATGATGTCGGCCTCCATCGTCTGCGCACGCAGGCTGTCAAGGCAGTCTTTCAGGTACTGTATGCCGTTATAATTGGGTATTAATACGGTAACCTCTCTCATTGTGCCTTTCTCTTAAAGGTTGCTTTGGGCTTGTAATATATATCATAGCCTTCTTTTAGCTCTATCTGCGGACTCCAGCTTTTGACCGCCTCTTTTCGAAGGAGCACGCAGTCGGGCGAAAATCCTTCCGTCAGTCTGTCAAGCTGCGCCCTGTGCATGTATCCGGAAAAATAGCGGTAAAGACCGGCAAAAGCCGGCTCCGGGCTGCCATCGCTGCTGCGCTCATATCCCGCGCTTTCAAGTCTGTTGTCTCGACCTATGATCCTGCCCGTAACGGCGCCGACTGTCGGCAGATGCATACACGACATCATATCGGCGATATAGTCATCATCAAGCGGCCGAAGGTCATCCGAAAGGACAAGCACGAACTCCTCTGACGGTGTACTCTTAAGCGTGTCGGGCGTAACGCTTATTACCGCACGGTGGAGTCTTTCGTATTCTATCTCAAAAAAACCGAGATGCGCCGAATCCGTGACCTTAGCATCGATACCGGTCCTCTTTAAATGATCCGATACCGCTCTTTTCCCTGCCTCGTAAGCATAAAGCTTGGCATCGGGATTTTCGGATGTGGATCCGGCGGTGCTCCTCCAGTGATACTCTACCTTCGGAACATGTATTATCTGCTCCCGCCGTATCCCCTCCGTGCACCGAAGGATCAGGTCGTGATCCTGGGCGCCGTCATAATCCGGCCTGAAGCCTCCGACACTCTTTGCCAGAGATGTCTCGGCCACGAAAAAATGGCATATATAGTTGTTCGTACAAAGAAGTACGGGGTCGAAGTCCGGCTTGATGTGCGGATCAAAGTACGCGCTCCCGTCTTCGCTTATCTTGTCTTCGTCGGTATATACGGCGCAAACATGGAAGATCGCATCATCCGATCTGCCGTTTTGCTCCGCTTCTTCTATAGCGCTCATTATATCAAAAAGCGCGGTATTTTCCAAAATATCATCATGATCGAGGAGGCCCGTGTAATCGCCTGTTGCATTATCGAGGGCAACGTTCGTGTTTGCCGCTATGCCTTTATTTTCCTCTATCCTGACATACTTTACCTTGTCATGGATCGAACCGAAGCTGTCCTTGCAGCTTACGGTATGATCCTCGACAAACTCACGGACTATGGCCCGTCGCGAGTCATCACGGCTCGCATCCGCAAGAATAAGCTCCCAGTTCCCGTATGTCTGTGCTCCGACGCTGTCAAGCATCTTACGGAATAGCTCCGGGGCGGTCTCGTATACCGGAACAAGAATGCTGAACTTATATGGATTGGCAAATATGTGCTCACGTTGCGCTGCAAGCGTCACCTCATCGGCTTGAAATGGCTCATATCCGGCTTCATCCGAATCACGGGAAAGCCTCTCAAGCGCCTTAAACGCAACTGCTTTTAAGCCGTTACGCTTCAGATAGCTTATGCCTCTCCTGTAATAATTCCTGTTCGACGCCATTTGGGCTATATCTCCGTTGCGGCAAACTCTTCAAGCTCTTCGGGTGTTCCGAGAACATGAACGCTGTCCGCATCCACAAGGCATATCCTGACCTTCATGCCCTTTGTTATCATGTGATTATACAGCGGGGCTACGTATTTTTCTCCCTTTTCAAGGTTTGAGGCATCGCTGTAGTACTCGTTATACATCCTCTCATACAGATTGCATGAGGCAAACCAGTATGCACCGAGTGTGCAATTGTCGGAAATACGCTGCTTCTCCCTTACGCTTACGGCATCGCCCTTTTCATCAACAGCCACAAAGCTCCAGTGGTCTCCGGGAGCACTAAAGCAAGGGATGAACCCGTCACCCTCAACGTCCTCGGCTCTCATCTGTCCCGCCTCAACGTATGTATCGATGTTATATATGAGCAGGCTGTCGTCCTTCTTCCAATATGGAGCTGCCAGCATTGCGGTCGTAGCCTGCCCGTCAGTCATGTGGTCTATCTCGATGACGTGTGCCCTCTCGCCCGAGCCCGATATATCCTCCCACTGGCTCATTATGAAGTCTTTCGCGTTATCTTCGCGTCTTACGATGAAATAGTAATCGTTCTCCTCGGAATAATATCCCGCAAGGCTCTCCATCGACCATGCGAACAGGCTCCTTCCATGTACCTCTATCTCATATTTTGGCATATCGTAACCGGCCTTTCGAAACCGGCTTCCCAGCCCCGCCATGGTTATGACTATTTGCATCGGTCTCTCCTTACTATCTCATCAAGCTCGGATACGCTCTTTGTGAGGAACTCCGAAGGACGAACGGTCCTGTCATCAACGTAAAAACCGTGATGACCCGGCCAGGGCTTGCCGTATATGATCTCATCATACGGTATCTCCCACTTTTCAAGCCACTCCAGAAGGACCTTGGCCGTATTTGCATTGATAAGTCCTATATTTCCCTTGTATGTGTTCATGTTCCTGCTCTTAAGGAGGATTATCTTCGCTCCGCCGGACTTATACTCGCGGATCCTGTCGACCATCTCCTTATAGGGGACTATATCCTCGTATCTCTCGTCTTCCTTCTTGACGGGGCATATAGTCCCGTCAACATCAAACACAAATGTCAGATCTTCGTACATATCATTTCTCCAGACTGTCCATTATAGCCAGTGCATTAAGCACAAATCCGAACACCTTTTTCGGCCTGTCCATGTGAAATGGCAGCATCGATAAGAAAAGGGACGTCTCGTATAACCGTATCAGCCGGATATCGATCCCTGCCTGCGCCAGGTTTTCCCTGAATATCTCCACAAACTGCCTGTTATCGGAATCCACCTTCAGATGGGCCATCATGTCCGCATCAAGGCTTATCTCATACAGATCGCTGTTCAGGTAATCGTAATGGCCGCAAACTGAATGCGACAGCTTCGCGATGTCATAAAAAGGATCCATATACAGCTCATCCGTGGTAAGCGCCCCCTTCGGGTCTATGAGAACGAGGAGCGAGTCCGCATTGGAATACAGGATGTTTGAAAAGCACATATCCCCGTGACTTACCGTCCTGATATGGGCAAATGGCGTCTTACGCATGCTGTCGTACATGTTAACGTATCTCTTTACTATCGCATCAATGTCATCATACGGAGTGGAGCTTGCAATCTGCTCGGCAAGCCTGTCATATCCTGCCATTTCCTTCAGCTGCTTTACCCTGTCATACACTTTCGTAACATACAGCTTCTTTGCCTCGGCCTCATACTCCATCGCAGTGACATCTTCCGTCTTCCTGTGGGCAAGAAAATAGAACAGCTGCTTCATTATCTCGGAAAACTCCTGTACGGATATTGACCCGTGAACATACCTTATGGCAAGATCCGTCATATGGAAACGCTGCATCTTATAGCTTGCCGCGTCGCCGTCTTCCCTGTAATCGAACGGACGGACGAACCATTGCTTCATATCGTCCGGAAGGAGTCTCCAAAATGTATACTCGGCTTTTATCTTGCTCTTTTTCTCCGATTTCTTCTCAACAGTGTATTCATCACCCGTGAGCGAATTGAAGAACCTTGCATCAAAACCCCCGGTAATAAAGGACCTGAAGTTACCCACATCCGACAGATCGGTGAAGGCATCACTCTCTATCGGGGTATAAGATTCGATGTCTGAAGCGGATGCAGAGAAGAATTCCTTCTCGTTCTTAAAGATAACGCATGCTATTCTGTTCAGGTGTGTTATTTTATAGTTCTCATGAGCATACCCTGCTTTGTATACAATTGTCTCGAGATCCTTTATTTTAGCGACTCCGAAGTCAGAGAAGTATAGTATAACAGGTGTATTTTTAAGAGCCATCATCTCCTTTGATCCGGCCTCATAAAAGCTCACACCTTCCATCTTCTCAAAGATATCGGCCACTCTTTCCTTCAGAGTCTTCCTCTTGTAAATGGTCTGACCGAAGCTCTTGTTACCCGTTATGCCGGCAATGTCCCTGCCGGGTTTTCTCGTGTCGTCATAGACGACCGCAACATTCCTTATCATTGTGTAATATCCTTTTTACGTTTCCTTACGACAAGATAGCGTATCGTAAATATCACCGTAAGGGCCGCGATGACCGCAGCCGAACATATCGTATAGCTGTATTTCGTTCCGAAGTCGCTCCCTGATACGATCGATTCTATGTATCTTCCGAAATCCGCGACCGAAAATCCCCTCCCGAGAACCTTGGAAAACCCGGCCAGGACCGCGATCTCCAATATCCACGCTGCAAGCGAGAACAATATCAGTATCCCGTAACGTCCCGTGACAAGATCCCTTGCCTCTTCATACCAGCCGTTCACCTTCTCAAGGGCCGCCAGGACCATCATCGATCTTTTCGAATCCTTTGAGGTTATGATATACCTGTTCAGGAACTCGTATGAGGGCGGGAACACCCTGTACGTTATGAGAACGACTGCCACAAATGCCGTAAGCAGCAGTGTCGGTACCGTAACCTTTGTTATGAACAGCTGATACGGCAGGAGTATGAGGACAAGTGCCAGAGTATCAAAGAACCTGTCGATAAGGACCGAAAAGAATCCTGTCCTGAATCCTTCCGATATCCGCGTGAACACCCCTATACGGTATATCTCACCGAGCTTATAAGGTATTATCAGGTTCACGAGCGTTGTCCGCAGGTATGCGGGAACGAATCTGTCAAAGCTTATCTTCCTGTCCAGAACGATAAGATACATCCTCATCATCTTTATAAGGTGCACGCACAGGAAGGCTATTAATGTAATGACAGCCGTCAGGATACTCATACAACATCTGCCTCATATTTTTCGATAGGCTGCTCCCTGAAATCCGACGTTATGACCGAAGGATCGTCATAATATTCCTTGAGCATCGCAAGCACCTTTGTCGCCTGGCTTGCCATCTTAACGTTTGATACCTGGTCATCCTCTCTCCAGCTTATCGGATAGAACCTTATATCCTGACCGTAATACTCACTTGCCATGATCATCAGGTAGTTGAACATGAGGTTATCGGGAAACTTCTCGTAATACTTAGTCTTCAGCATCTCAACGCTGTACATGTTCAGCCCCGAACCGAGGTCAAATATCCTCCTGCGTGTCACGGCAGCAAACAGAAAATCATACACTATGTTCCCGACAGTCCTGAAAAGCGAATATCCTTTCAGCTTAGAGCCTCTCATGAACCTTGCCCCGAGTATACAGTCATGCTTTCTGTAATACCTCTTTGCCAGCACCGGCAGAAAATCGGATATATCGCCCTGATCGTCGCCGTGAAGTACCATCACATAGTCATATCCGTGCTCGATCGCGTAGGAAAAGGCAACCTTGTGAGATCCGCCGAGTCCGTAATTCTCCCTGTTACGAAGTAACGTGATCGGCATGTTCGCATGTGCTCTCATATAGTCGATAACCGCCTGCTCGGTACCGTCGGTGCTCCTGTTATTGACGACGATGACCTTTGATATGAACGCCATCACCGCCGGATCGAGCTGGTCCAGCACTCGGGTTATCTGTTTTTCGCAGTTATATGCGGGTATGAACAGCAGTATCTTCTCGTTTTGCATATTGTGTCCTTTCTAGTAAACCTCGTCTATGTTTATCTCGGACAGATGCAGGGGTTCGTCCTTCTCCTGCGAATCCTCATCCACGTCCTCGGGTACTATATACCCGCCTTCCCTGTAATCATATACGATCTTTTCCTTATTATGCTCCGTATAGTATGCGACCGCCCTGGCCGATTCTATCCCCACAAGATTGAGGACATGCTGGTTATAGTGGAACTGATCCCTCATATACTCGGCCGAAACCTTAGATAGGATCGTCGTCGCAAGCGCATAATACGGGCTCTCGGCACATATCTTCCTCTGCATGTTTGCTATATCGACGAATATATCCTTGTAATCTATGGTCCTTCCGGGCGTTATCACGAATACCTTCTGCATCCCGTCGATGAACAGCGGTCTCATGATATTGTCAAGCTGTGTCCTGTATACATCAGGTGCCGTACCCTTTATCGCATCCGACTCACCGTGCAGCCACACTCCGTACATATGTCCGACATTGTATCCGTTATCCTTAAGATATGAGAGTGCCTTATCAAACCTTCCCCGTATATCTTCCGCAACACCTGCGGAAGCCCAGGTATCCGTATCCGTAGCTCCCATGGATGCCGATACTGCTATGACTTTTCTGCCTGTTTGCTTATAATATTCATTGATGAACGCCGATACGAGAGAACCTTTCTTTGCTCCGGGATATTCGTGCAGTCCCGTGGGATTGTTCTCATTTATACCGAATGGCTCATATATCGGATACAGTGTGGTCGGATCCGATACGGCCCGAAACTCCATCCCCGCATCTTCTGATACAAAAGGCGCAAGTGATGCATCCCCGGCAGCACCCGACATATTGGACTGCCCCATGAACATGATAAGGTCGACGTCCTTTGAAGGTGTGTTCTCAGGTTCACCCTCTTCCTCTTCTTCCTCCGGAGCGGGATTTGTATCTCCGATAAAGGTTTCCCCGAGTTCCCCGTTTTGCTCGGGCTCAGGTGTCGGAGTTGTCTCCTCGGTCTTTGCCGGTGCCGGTGTGGTTTCCACGGCACTCCTGTCAGGTACTTGCTGTATGTTCGGATCGCAAGCGCACATCATGATCGAAAATATGACTGCGATCAGCACGTATGCGAAGTTCTTCCCTTTTCTCCCCATCATTACCTCAGCTTTTCTTCTCAAGCGTCATCTTTCTTGATATGAAGTTGTATACCATAACGACGCCCGTTGCAAACATCTTGACGACAGCCGTCACATAAGTAGCGTATTCCTCTACGATCTGCGGAAGGAATGCTTCGAACCCTTTCACGCCGAAATACATTATCGCCGAATTGATGCCCATACCGATAAGCGACAGGAGCACAAATATCGTAAACTCCTTACCGCGGTTCATGTCATCACGCCGTTCAAATACAAACTTCATGCTCATTATGTAGTTATACACGAGCGAGATACAGAATCCGAACACGCTGCCGACGGTCGCGGCCATCGCAACATCCATACCGAATGCGCGACATATCTTCGACACTATCAGGGTAATGACAAAATCAATTACAAATGATGTCCCCCCTACAAATCCGAACTTTATTATCTGCGCAAAAAGCTTTTTACGTTTATCCATGATCTTTCTTTTCCTTTATAAGTTTTACGCTCCGGGCAGTGACGGCAACGGTAAATGCGTAATACATCACTCCGGCACAGATCTTTGAAGGGGTACTCTCCCCGAATAATCTCAGCACAAAGTAGATCATCAACACAAGTACTGCATACGCATATATAAAAAATCTGTCACGGTCAGTGGATCTTCCCTCCGTTAACATTTCGAAGAACATACATGCCACCGCCGACAGCACGAAGAAATCGTATGTCCTGTGATATGTGAGCACAAGTGACCACAGCACAAGCAGCGCAAAGAGCAGCCGGCCATGCTCCTTAGGAAGATAAAATGCCATGACCGTAAGGGCTGCCATGATCACAAAAGCCACTGCATATGCGATCTTTCCTCCGAGTAATACCCCGAGGTCGATACCTCCCTCACTCACAAGTGCAGATGCTACCTCAAGTGGAGCCTTTATCATATATATGAAGCTCTTTCCGAGCCAAAGGGCCGCAGCTCCGGTCAGAACTATATGAACCGCTACCGACCAAATGAGCTCCTTATATCTCCTCTTCCAGACAAAATAAAGTGCCAGCGGGGCCGTCAGAGTGTACTTGAAATACGAGACAGCAAGGCATGCGGATATAAGTATCGTGTTTTTCGCTTTCCCTGCCGTATCTCTCTTTTCGATCCATACCGCCAGCATAAAGAAGAAAAATGCGAACAGCGTATGCTGCCCTACTCCGATCTGATTCCTGTAGGGAGTGCCCGCCAGCATTATGAGCATCAGCACCGAAAATGTATATCTGTCCGCATCCTCAAAAAAGGTCCTCTTCAGAAGATATATGATCCCTGCCGTAAACAGGAGATTGCATACGCACCATACGGCTTTTGCCGCCACGGGCGGCAGGAAGGTCATCGGGATAAGGAGCATAAGCAGCGACGGAAACTGGTTTGCTTCCATCTCCTGTGTCAGTCCCCTGTCAGTAAAAAACCTATAGAACGCGTCCAGCCCGGGTATCTTTGCCGCCTCTTTTGGATGTAGCGACAGTTCATAAGGATCAAGCCTCATAGCCAGTGCTTTTGCCGCATCCCACTGGAAATCCTGCGAAAAGGATAATGCGTTCCTTACTCCCTGGTAAATACTTACCGCTGCCAGAAGCGACAGTACGATAAGTACGGCTGTCCTTATGACACGGTTATCCTTCAAGTTCCTTAACGACCGCATCCCTGAAACTCTCCAGCTTCTTGGTGGCATCTTCCATATTGGTGCCCTTTATGCCCATATAGAACTTGATCTTGGGCTCGGTTCCCGAGGGTCTTGCACAGCACCAGCTGTCATTCTCTATCTCAAAATACAATACGTTGGATTCGGGAAGGCCTGTAGATGTGACCTCGCCCGTTGCAAGATCCGTGACCGTATCCTTCTTGTAATCCCTGAACCTGAGCACCTTGAGGCCGTCGAACTCCTTGGGCGGGTTCTGGCGAAGCCTGTCCATCATTGCCTTGATCTGCTCGGCACCGTCGATGCCCTTGAGCGTGATCGTATGGATGCCCTCCATGTAATATCCGAACTGTCTGTAGATCTTCTGCATCTGATCCCAGACCGTGATATCGTGATACTTGCACCAAGCCGCAACTTCACACAGACACATAACGGCAACCACGGCATCCTTGTCCCTTGCATGTGTACCTGCAAGACATCCGTAGCTTTCCTCAAGTCCGAATACATATTCATTCGTATGATTTTCTTCAAACCACTTGATCTGGTCACCTATATACTTGAATCCGGTAAGAACCTCTATGAGCTTAACGTCGTATGCTTTCGTGAGCGCATCCGCAAGATTTGTCGTAACGATCGTCTTGACGAGGGCCGCATTCTTCGGAAGCGTGCCCGCTGCCTTTCTCTCACGCAGGATATACTCTGCGATCAGCATTCCCGACATATTTCCGGTGAACGGAATGTATTCTCCGCTCTCACTGTCCTTTGCATATATACCGAGCCTGTCAGCATCCGGATCGGTCGCGAGAACGATGTCCGCATCCTTTTCCTTTGCAAGCTTGAGCGCAAGCGCAAATGCCTTGGGATCTTCGGGATTAGGGTACTCAAGAGTTGTAAACTTCGGATCGGGAAGCTCCTGCTCCGGAACAACGAATACGTGCTTGAACCCGAGTTCTGACAGGATACGTCTTACAGGGATGTTGCCCGTTCCGTGAAGAGGCGTATACACTATCTTGATGGAGTCAGCCACTTCCTTTATGATCTCGGGATGTATTATCTGCTTCTTGAGCTCCTCCATGTATCTGTCGTCAATCTGACTGCCTATCACGTTGTACAGATGGTCTGCGATCGCTTCTTCCTTGCTCATCGTCTTAACATCGTTATAATCCGTAACGGCAGCGACCTCGGCGATGATATCCGTATCCTTCGGAGAAGTTATCTGGGCTCCGTCTTCCCAGTATACCTTGTATCCGTTATACTCGGGAGGATTGTGACTGGCCGTGACAACTATACCTGCCGTACAGCCAAGCTCTCTTACAGCAAAGGAAAGCTCCGGTGTCGGGCGAAGGCTCTCGAACACATAAGCCTTTATCCCGTTCGCATTAAGGCAAAGAGCGGCCTCATCGGCAAACTGGGGTGACATGTTCCTTGAATCATACGCTATCGCTACACCCTTATCCTTTGCATTCTGCTTGATTATATAGTTTGCCAGTCCCTGGGTAGCCCTGCGGACCGTATATATGTTCATCCTGTTCGTACCGGCGCCGATGATTCCGCGAAGTCCGCCGGTCCCGAACTCCAGATCCTTGTAGAACCTCTCTTTGATCGCATCTTCATCTTCCCTGATCGCCAAAAGCTCGGCTTTAGTTGCGTCATCAAAGTAAGCATCCTCACACCAGTATCTGTACTGCTCCATGTAGCTCATAACTAATCCTCCTGTCTGTATTTAATGGTTTTTATTAACCTACCATGCTCTTTTTATTTCCTGCCAGGACGTAATTGGAATAGTCCAGCGAGAAGTTCGGGTTAAAATACGGATCCCCCTTATCAAGTACTTCTTTCCATTTCTCCTTGAACAGGTTGCACTCCCTGTCATAACGTTCGGCGTTACCCTTGCTCGCCGCATCCGTGACATCGGTACCTCTTGATGCCGATTCGTAGTGGAACAGCTCGGCAAACGGCGTGAACACGTTAAGCAGTCCCTTCTGCCTAAGCTTTAAGCAAAGATCCACATCATTAAGGGCTACGGCAAGATCCTCTGACAGACCGCCGACCTCTCGAAATACATCACGTCTGACCATGAGACATGCCCCGGTGACCGCGGATACGTTCTGCGCATAACAGAGCCTTCCCATATATCCGAGGTTTTCCTTCGCCATTTTGTAATGCGAATGACCCGCCGTCCTGTGTGCTCCCATACCGAGCACTATGCCCGCATGCTGTATCGTATAGTCCGGATAATAGAGCATACAGCCGACCGCTCCGACATCGCTCCGTTGTGCATACATGAGAAGCTCTTCGATCCAGTTCCTCGTTATGACCTCTGTATCGTTATTGAGAAGCAGCAGATATTCGCCGTTTGCGAAGCCTTCTCCGAAGTTGTTGATCTTCGAATAGTTAAAATCACCCTCATAGGTCACCACTTTAACCTTAGGGTGCTTCTCGAGCGTATCGTAATACTGCCGGATCTCTTCCGTCGTTGAATTATTCTCTATGACTATGATCTCGTAGTTATCGTAGGATGATCTGTCTGTTATCGATTCTACACACCTGCGAAGGTCGTCGGCATGATCCCTGTTCGGTATGAGTATCGATACGAGCGGATGTGCCGTGAGCGCATATCTTATCCTGAATATCGTCTCAAAGGCACGGGAACTCTCGATCTTGAAACCTTCAAAGCCGCAGGCCTTGAGATGTGCGGCGACCGCACCCTTGGCCGCATCTATCGCGTATGATTTTGCATTTATGTCGGAAGCAACCGAGCCCGCATGGCTCCTCCAGTAATAGAGAATCTTCGGAACATGCGCTATCCGGTTTGCAGCCTGAGTAAGTCGCAATATCATGTCATGGTCCTGGCTGCCGTCAAACTCCGGCCTGAACGTCCCGCACTTATCCACGAGCTCCTTGGAAAATACCGAGAAGTGGCATATGTAATTGTTCGCACGAAGATTGTCCGGTGCGAAATCCGGCTTGAAATGCAAAGTTATCATGTGATCGATGGATGACCCCGAGAACGTGGTCTCATCACAGTATATGTAGTCGGCACCGCTGTCGCATATAACATTCATGTATTCATATAATGCGGTCGGGTGGAGTATATCGTCATGGTCAAAGAGCCCTATGTAGTCTCCCGTAGCCATCTCAAAGCATTTATTGGTGTTCCCCGATATGCCGAGGTTCTCCTTCAGACGCTCATATCTGATACGCTCATCGTTGTATGACCTTACGACCGTCTCGACATAAGAGTGTTCGTCATCGGATCCGTCGGCAAGGCAGAGCTCCCAGTTTTCGTACGTCTGCGCCACAACAGAATCGATCATTTCACGCAAGAACTTCTCAGGCGTGTTGTATAGAGGTACCAGTATACTGAACTTAATATCGCGGGAAAACTTGGTCTGCCTTTGCGCGAGCGCTTCCTCGGGCGAAGGCATGGAGAGCGTGCCGTAGCTCTTGTACGCACGTCTTTCGATGATCTTGCTCTCGATCTTCTTTTTCAGATTGGAAATACTGCCGTAACGCTTAATACGGATGAAAAGATTCTTCGTGTGACTCCAGGCAAGACGGAAGGGATATATCATCTTCCATATCATGGAGTTGCGCAGCTTGTCCATTTTGTATGTAAGATCTGCAACCTTTGCTTCGGCATCAACTAACTTCTCCGTAAGATCGGCGTTCTTACGCCTCTCCTTCTCGTACAGATCCTTATAGTATTCGCTAGTCTTGCACAATTCCTCTTCGCGGTTCATATATATCACCTAAAGCCACGCGGCATTTCTTTATTCCGGTAAGACGGCGTATCGCCACCCCTATACGGTATCTGTTATGCGGATCCAGCGATCCGAACGGTATCCTGCACACAAATCCGGCAAGATTAACATTCTTTGCGTCAGGGAATACTTCGCCGATATCCGTCCTGTACTTCGGGCTGGTCGTCGCCACGATCACCTGATCCGTCTCTTCGTCGTTCTCATCAAGCGTGATGAGCAACAGATATTTACTCACAAAAGCGTTATCCCAGGACTGTGACAATCCCCATCCCTCGATAACATAGGCATCCTCTGCCCCCTCAGCTATCCCGCGCTCGATCGAGCAGGCATCCACTGACATCAGGACCTTATCGGATCGTCTACCGGGAAGACGGTCAAGCGTCTTGACCTTGTTCCTAACGTCGGTCTTCTTGAAATCGGGAACGACGCTACAACCTATCTCTACCGTATCTGTATCGAGCATTCTCCCGTAGAAAGGATCCGGATTCTGCAAAAGCCACGGATGCATACTGTACAGCAGGCTCCTCTCGGCGCCAAGGCGCTCGGATTTGCCGTCATCCTCCGCATCTAGCCCGCGTGCGAGCGATTCATGATGCGTCATAACGCACTCGTTATTGACCACATTAAAGTAGCCGGCCTCTGTCAGCCGCACACACAGTTCTATATCGTTATAGCCAACCTTAATCTTATCACAAAATCCGCCTATTTGATAGTATTTTTCCCGCTCAACCATAAGGCATGCGCCCGTTACGGCAAGCACATTCCAGGCAAATCTGTTCCTGCAGTAATAATGTATCCTGTCATCCGGCAGGGTGGCCAGCTTATGCGTAGGTCCGCGGTCTGTCATCATGACTCCGACATGCTGTATGCTTATATCATCGGGGAACAGTAGCTTGGCTCCGACCGCGCCGACGTAGGGTCTTGCTGCATATATGAGGAGCTTTTCCATGAAGGATTCCGTTATCGCATCAACATCATCGTTCATAAAGAGAAGGAATCTGCCCTTTGCAGCTGCGGCTCCGAGATTGCACATCCGCGAATAATTGAACTCCGACGGTTCATAGATGTATTTCCCGCGTCCGCCCGGGAGCTGAGTCACATATCTGTCGATAATGTCACGGTTTTCCTCCGACGAGCCGTTATCCACAACAATTATCTCATACCGCGTACTTCCGGCATTGATCCTGATATTCCTTATGCACTCCTTGAGAATTCGCGGCTGATCCTTGGACGGGATGATGACCGATACGAGCGGTGCATCCTTTGCGGGCGAAGGGAGGATATTGACTCCCCTGCGTTTTTCGGCAGCCTCCCTGCACAGAATGTATCCCGGCCTGTTGTACCTCTCAAAAAGGGCCGCGTAGATCTCATGATCGCTCACCTCTTCCCTGTTGGAAAAAAGTGCCCTAAGATCTCTGTGATACAGTATCTGCGGGACATGAGCCACGGATGATGCCATCTCCAGTGCCCTCAGCAGAAAATCACGGCATCTGACATTGTCACCGATCTCCGGAGATCTCTTTATCGCAGGTACAAACCTTGCAAACTTCGTCTTTATCGCAAAGCATGTCTCTATATAGGGGAAGGAAAGGATCGTGTCGGGTGAATGCTCGGGCTTTCTCCACGGTGTGCGAAGAACCCTGATCCTTTCGTTGATATCCGTAAGATCAGCCGTAATGTCGGTCGTAAAATCCTCGTCACAGTATATGATGTCGGCACCTTTTCCGCCCATGATCAGGCGTCTTGCCATATCCGGTTCGCATACGCCTTCACGGCTCACAAATATGACATATTCGTCGTTGATGCCTTCAAAGTTTAATATATTGGATAGATCGTCTGGAAACAGTATGATATGACCGCCGGCATAGGCCGCCGAATTCCCTTCACCGTCCTTTACCGGTACTTCATCGATATAAGCAAGCTCATAGCCATACGGCTCCGTCTGCTTAAAGCATTCTTCCTTGTATTCGAGCAGCAGTTTATCCTTTGATCCTTGCACGAACAAACCCCTCCGGGAGAATATCCTCTTTTATGATACCCATCTTTCTCTTCAGACGATATGAGAACTTCTTCTTTTCCAAAAGCTTTTCCTCCTCGCGTTTTTTAAGAACGGACAGGAACTGCTCATAGAACGGCTCCTCGACCATCGTAACACGATATCTCACATCTATGGATCTGGCATTCTGAGGAATGCCCGTAACCACGATCTGGGCATCATTTGTATCGAATATATATGTATCATCGGAGATCAGGTATGCGTTCACGATGACTTCCTGAACATCCTGATGTACTCCGTCATTGAGCGTATAGCTCATGCTCTCGATATTGAGAAGACACGGATACTCGGTAGGATCTATGCGAAGTGAATTGATATACCTCTCAAACGGTATGCGAAGGGTTACAACACTGTTGTCAACTGTACCTATCACGCTTATCTGGTTATCCGACGAGAAGTTAGTCCCTCTTGAGAAGTAGATACGCGGAGTATCGAGATTCCTGAAGTAGGAACCGATCTTTACTATGCTGTCTATCCTCATGGCTGTCGTCGGCATGAGCACCTGCATGACTTCA
>JAEEGL016126600.1_pt1 | contig 17242 bp, 15 predicted proteins | sample 9134231 | NCBI WGS metagenome assembly JAEEGL01 (sample SAMN16246548, study PRJNA631951) | gut metagenome | biome: gut microbiome; feature: rumen; material: fiber-attached | host: Bos | place: Iran: Karaj | collected 2018-10
AAACCCTGCCCCGCTTCCGGAGGCAGGCGCGCAGACCGCACAGCAAAAGAGCGCGGCGGTCAGGATCCACAGACAGAACACCTTTCTCATACGTCACCCGGTTTCTTTCAGAATTTCACAGATGGATCAGAAGCGAGCAGGACGGCCCGGAAGACTTTTGACCCGAGCAGGCGGGAGGTGATCCGGCCCAGCTTCCGCACGGTTTTCTTCTCTCCCGGATAGGAAGCCGCGCCGACGGTATACGGCGCGTAATCCATCTCCAGCGCCGCGGAGATCTTTTTCACGTCCCGGGCGGAGGGCTTGATATATCCGTTCTCGATCAGGCGGTACCTGAACCAGCCGATGCCCAGCTTCCGGGCATTGTTTCATGAACGGATTATACCATTCCCCCGGAAAACCGGCAATTCCCGCGGGTAAACACGCCCGCGATTGAAAGCGTCCCGCGAGAATGGTATAATCATTCGCAGAAAACAAGCGTTCACATCACCACGGCGGCAGACACGCCGTCCGGAGAATTACGGATTTGCAGGGAGTGAAAAAGTATGAAAAGAATGTTTTCCCGGATTATGACGGCCGTCCTGATCCTGACGCTGTTCGCGGCGCAGGGCGCATTCGCGGAGGATGAACTGCTGAAAGGCATCTTTGAGCAGCTGGTTGCCGAAGACTCCGCATACAGCAGAAACAAAGCGGAAGAGACGGGATACCTTCCCGGGTGTACGTATACCGAAATCTTTGAGGGAGACAGTTTCACGATCTTGATCAAAGGGGGATCCTTCGGCGACGGCACCTATACCTTTGTGCGGGACGGCGACTATGTGAAGCTTAAAGGAGACGTCTTAGACTTGTACACGACGGCTCTGTCTCTGGACCTGCTGAAGGCGGCAGGCGCGTATTACGGGCTGAATCCCGGCCTGGTGAACGGCTACGTCACCGCGCTGAACCTGCGCGGACTTGTAAACAAGAATTACATGCAGACGGTGGCGCCGGGGAACCAGTTCGAATTTTGGGTCTACATTGCCGGCCCGCTGGATATGCAGGAACTGGACGAAATGGTACTGACCGAAGAGGACGCGATGATGTACGTGTACGAGCCGCTGGGAGAATACCGCGTCCAGATGTCCCTGCCCTTTGGCAAAGTTGTGCTGGCGACCCTGGGATCGAAGGAGAGCTGCACGCTCCTGATCGGGGAATACGGCGGCCTGGACGACACGGCCCTGCAGGACGCGGCGGTGCTGGTTTCCGCATTGCAGCCGGACGGCTGGGAGGCTTTTGCCTCCGGATGCACGGAACTGACAGCTGCAGAAACGCCGGAGTACACGGTGACGCTTGACCCGGACGAAGACACGGTCCGCAGCCTCCTGGAGGACCCGCCGGAAGGGTACAGCTACGCCGTGGTACAGTTCGGCAGCGGGGAATGACGGAGAAACGGACGGAGAGACGGAGAAGCGGGAATGATCTACGTAACTTCTGATATCCACGGGTATCCGCTGGACGGTTTTATGCGGCTGCTGGAAAAGGCCGGATTCGGGGATCAGGATACCCTGTACGTGCTGGGGGACGTCGTCGACCGGAACGGCGACGGCGGCGTTGCCATGCTCCGGTGGATGATGTCCCGGCCCAACGTGGAATTCATCCTGGGGAACCACGAGGCCATGCTGCTGGCATGCACCTTCCTGTTTGACGAGATCACGGACGAGAGCATCGCGCGTCTGACTCATCCGCAGCTGGAGGCGTTCCTGCGGTGGTCACGCAACGGCTGCGATCCCACGGTGAAGTCCCTGCGAAAGCTGAAGGCGGAGCAGCCGGAAACCTTCTCCGACCTGCTGGACTACCTGCGGGACGCGCCGCTGTACGCGCTGGTCAGTGTCCGCGGAAAGGATTACGTACTGGTGCATTCCGGCTTTGAGAACTTTTCGCCGGAAAGGAAACTGTCCGGTTATGAACCCAACGAACTGCTCTGGCACCGCCCGTATGAGGAGGAGCGCTTCTTTACGAACGTGATGACGGTCCTGGGCCACACGCCGACCGGATACAGGTTCGGGACGGCGGGGAGGATGTTCGTCACGGATACCTGGATCGACATTGACGTCGGAGCCGCCGGGGGCAATCCGCCCATGCTGCTCCGGTTGGACGACCTGAAGGCGTTCTACGAGGACCGGGACTGAAACGGTTCCGGAACAAAAAACACCTGCCGGTGAACGGCAGGTGTTTTCCAATGGGCGGAACGGATCTGCGATCCGTTACTGGTCATTGGACGTGTAACAGTTCTTCATGATATTGGTCAGGTAGATCAGGTAGGACGTCCGGTCCGCGTTGCTTGCCATAAACTCGAGGTGTTGCCGGGCTTCTTCGATGTACGCGTCCGTGAAGGTCAGGCTTGTGACGCACTGCAGCAGGACGTCGAACACCTCGTCGTAGCGGTCTTCCGGGGCCAGAACGCCGGTCAGATTAATCACGTTGAAGAACATGTTTCCGCCGTAGGTGTTTTCCTTGTCGTAGTCTACCAGGGTGCCCGTGACGGTCAGTTTGCAGTCTGAATCCCATTCGGTGTCGCAGGTGATCAGGCAGGCGCTTTCGCTGTAGGCCAGGCCGGAATAGTAGGAGCTCTGGAAGTAACCGCCCCCCAGGCAGTCCATGTTGTACAGGGCCGGGAATTCAGGCGTGAAGCCGCAGGCCTGCATAAAGGAAATGGTGTAATTCCAGCAGTTGAGGATCCCGATGACGTCCGGGGACGTCAGGATGGGCCCCAGCCCCGCGGTGGCGTCCACGCTGGCCCAGTAGCTGCGGGTAACCTCGGATTTATGGAACGGGAGCAGGTTGCCGTAGAAGAATACCTGCGTGCTGGGATTGTCGGGATCGGAGATCCGGAAACTGAAGGAGGTGTATTCTCCGCCGACTTCGAGATCCCATCCCTCGGGAACCAGCATGGAGAAGTATCCGCCGTCATACTGTCTGAGCGTTACCTCCCCGTATTCCTTCGCCGGTTCCGGCGTGTAGCTGACGTTCGTCACCTGGTTGGCTTTCACCGTGAACGATTTCAGATTTCCGGAATCGACCCAGTCCGTACCGGTGAAGTTGTAGTATTGGAACTTGCCGGAGTTGTTCATGGTAAAGAGCTGCGCCACATAGATGCCGGGAGGAAGCAGCGCGCTGACGCGGCCTTCGGGATCCGGGTTCGCGGCGTCGATGTATTTGTAGTTCTGGGTGACGTCGTAGAAAAGTACCTGGCCGCAGAAGTCCTTCAGTTCCTCCATCGGCTCAAAGGTCACGCGGCCGTAGCCCTCGCGCGTCGCCGTCAGATAGCTCTCCGACCAGTCGTCGTCGAGGCCCGCCGCCGTAAAGGCGTCGTTCAGGGCCTTGCCGTACTCCTGCATCAGGCCGTTGATCTTCAGGCTCAGCAGCAGGGCGGCGTGCAGATCGGTGTAATCGGACTGGGGCGTGAGGATCTCGTTGATCGTCAGCCACATGGAGATCTGCTGGTCATAGGTCATGCCCGACTGGTCCATCAGGTAGGCGATGTGGCCCAGAAGCGAATTGTTTTTGTGGACGCCGCCGTTGTCGTTGATCAGGCTGTCGGTGGTCACGACCGGGGACTGATAATACACGTCGCCGACGTACTCCGGCTGCTGCCGGCTGTTGGGATTGCTCATATCCCGGATATGGTCTCCGGTCTTCTCCGCCATCTGCCAGGTGCGGTCTTCGGTGTAACCCAGGCTCATTTCTGCCAGGTTGCCCATAATATCCGAGTAGGCTTCGTTGATGGCGCCGGTTTCGTTGATGCTCAGGACGCCCTGCACCGACTGGCGGAGCACGCCATGGGTATATTCGTGGCCGACCACGTCCACGCAGTCGCCGTAATGGTTGATGTCCGAGATTCCGAAACAGGCCCAGCCGCGGTTGACGCCGTAGAAGACTGCGTTGTCCTCCGGCTCGTGATTCTCGTTGACCCAGCTGACCGTGATCAGGATCGGTGTGCCGAAACCGTCGATGGATGAGATGCCGTGCGCCGCATAGAAGTCATAGATGACCGCGAAATTGGCGTAGGCCATCAGGTTGTTCTGGGACCAGCCATCCACCGTTTCGCTGGTGACGAAGGTGACCTTGTTCGCGTAATTGAAGTCGTAATAGTCCGCCACGGCGATCTTCCGTTCCGGATCGATCAGGTAATACAGCCCGTCGTTGGGATTGTAGCCGACGGGCACGGTCACCGTGCGCACACTGCCGTCCTCCAGGGTCATGGTGCGGGTGTATTCCTGCATCTCAAACCCTTCGAAGTACGGGCTGTTGTCCATGATGTTGTTCCGGTCCACCGTGAAGGTGTTGGTGGGAATGGCGCAGACGTATTCTCCCAGGATGGTGACGAAATGCTCCAGGTAGGGCATGTCGAAGGATACCGTCACCCCCGGGTTGCTGGTATAGATAACGTAGCAGTCGAACACCGCGTTGTGGAACACCGCGGCTTCCCGGACGGTGTTCTCGGGATAGTATTTCAGGTCCACGCCGGTGTACTTCTTCTGCACGATGGCCAGCGCCTCGTCCGCCGTGATCCGGGGCTCGTGGGAAGCCATGCCCACGTTGGGGGTGAAGGAGCAGGAGAGGCCCATCACGTAGCCCTGGGGATCCACGATGATCCGCAGCGAGGCGTAGCGCAGCGTGTACTGCCCGTACCGCTGCTGATAGGTATAGAAGGTATAACCCATCCGGTTTTTGGTCTTGTACACCGCGTAGAATTCGCTGCCCTTGGTCAGGCCCAGCATGCCGGCGATGCCCTGGATGGATTTGATGCCGTCCTCCTGGTCGAGAACGGGCTGGTCATAGTATTTGCCCAGCAGCGTGGACAGGTATCCGTCGTTGCCGAAGACTGCGATGACCTCGCTGTCGGGGTTCATCGCCTGAATATCCTGGATGGTCAGCTGCTGGACAGGTCCCGAGCCGGACAGGCTGCCCCCGGACAGGCCGCCCCCGGGCACCTGGCCCTGTCCGCTGACGGTCGAAAGATCGGGAAGGCCGGTGCTGTCCAGCTGCTGCCCGGTCAGGGCATCCTGGCCGCTGTCGCCGGTCAGGGCGCTTTCCAGCGGCGCCGTCAGCACCGCTTCGTCCACGGCGACGATCTCGCCGTTCTCCGTGATCGTGTACACGGTCTCGGAATCGATGAAGGTCACTTCGTTCACGGCGTTTTCCTGCGCCGGCTCTTCCGTTTCGGCAAGAGCGCCGGAAACGGACGGCAGCAGGAACAATACGGCCAGGAACAAGGCTGTCAGTTTCTTTTTCATGACTTTTCCCCCTGTTGGTAGTGTCGGACACGGCCGGTGAACGGCCGCATGGATCCGTGTGAAGTTACAGTTGGTAATGCTGATCGATTTATTCCATTATAGGGTGAAACCGGCGGATTTGCAACAGTCTTCCCGTTCCGGGGAAGGGGAAAGGAGTTTTTTCTGCCGCTGCAGCCGTTCCCGCATCCGGGCGGTGAAATCCTCCGGGGATACGACCCGGACCACGGGACCGAAGGCAAGGATCCGGATGAGCATTTCCGTTTCATCCTCCGCGCTGTAGGTGATCCGGACCCTGTAATGCTGTTCGTCCAGCTTTTCCGCCTGCTTTTCGAAGTGGGCGAAGTGCATGAGGACGCGTTCCAGAGCGTTCCGCTCGTTGACGAGCTTCAGGGTGACGGTCTTCTTTTCCGGCGGCGGGGGAGGCGTCTCCGGCACAGGGAGTCCGCCTTCAGCCAGTTCGCACCGGATGATCCGGGCCAGGTTGATGAACAGGGGACGGAAGCCGTAGGCGGCCAGGCGGAACTTGTCGTCCTTTTCGGAATACTCCAGGCACTGCGGCAGAACGGTAAACCGGTTCACGCCGCCGCCGGGGCGGACGGCCTCGACCGACAGGGGACGCTGTTCACGGACCGCGGCCAGGATGATCCGGAAGCGCCGGATATAGTCCTCGTCCTCATAGGGATCGCCGTCCGCGTACCGGTCAAACGCGTCCACGTCTTCCGGCCGGAACAGGGGCTCCACGTCCGGGTCGCCGGTCGGCGCGTCCGGAAACAGCCGGACGCGGGGATCCAGGGACACCGCCTTCAGCCACCGCCGCTGCAGCAGGGTCAGCGGCAGGGTCGGTACGTGGCGGAGGGGCGTCGTTCCGTCGGGGTTCAGCAGCTGCCACCGCTCCTCCAGGAGGGCCGGCTCGATGGTCAGCAGGCTTTCCCCGAAGGCTTCCCGCCCGACGATCCGCCGCAGCTCCACCCGGGAGAGGGGACGCGCGCAGGCTTCCTTCAGGATGCGGGCGACGGCGTTGTAGTAGGCGCTGTAAAGCTCGCTGAAAATCATTCGCCGTCACCGCCTTCCGGCAGGTACATCCGGACCATTTCCTCCAGGTCCGCCCGGAACCTTTCTTCGGTTTCCGGATCGGAGCATTCGAAGTCCGTGATCCGGCAGATAAAGGTCCGGATCCAGGGCAGCAGTTCCATGGGGTCGTACACGTCGGCGCTGAAACGGCTGCTGTGATCCGTCAGCCGTTCCACCGTTCCGCACCGCTTTTCCCGTTCCAGCCGTTGGGGAATGTGCGCTTCCTGATCCGTGTACTCCACGGTGAACGCGATATGCTGCGCCGGCTGATCCGCGAAGGCAGGCAAGCTGATGCCCCACAGGCGGGGGAGCATGCCCTCCAGCACCCGGCGGTGTTCGTCAAACTGCGGGCAGACGTCCCCCGGTTTCACCGACAGGATCCGGTCCGCCCGGAAGGAGACGATCCTGCCGGCGCCGGGGGCCCAGGCCAGCAGGTACTGCCGCCCGCTCTGGACGCTGATCCGGATTCGCAGCGGAACCGCCTGCCTTTCGGCGGGCTCCCCGGTGCGGCGCCCGGTCACCCGCATCGTGACCGTTCTTTTTTCCGACATCGCTTCGAAGAGCGCGCACAGGATCCCGCTGTCCATGGCGGACGTGATATAGTGATGTTTGAAGGTAAAGCAGTCCGGACGCGGATCCTCCTTGTCCAGCAGGAAGGAGCCGATCACCCCGCAGGGGGCCGCCTCCGAGAAGAAATCCAGCAGGTCCGGATCCGGAGACGGAAGCACCGGAGCGCGCCGGTAATACAGGCTTTTTCCGCGCTTTTCCCGGAGGATGATCCCTTCTTCCGCGTATTCCTGCAGCTTCTTACGGACCGTGGATTCATCGAACATCTTCGGCTCCCCGAATCTTTCCAGGTACCCGTCGATCCGGCTGCAGATCTCCCCGATTGTCAGGGCCGTTTCCGGATCGTGCAGGATGTCGAAAAGGATGAAATGCAGCGTGATATCCCCGTCGGTAAAGCTCGTGGTTTTCCAGGCCGCGTACAGCGGGTTGTGCCGGGAGACCCGGCTGTCGATGGAAAGGAAGACGTTCTTTCCCTCCGGCGTCTGCCGGAAGGACATACAGCTGCCCAGCCAGCTCTCCACCCGCCGACGTTCGTCGTCGTAGGATCTGGCGCTTTTCTGCGTATATTCATTCCGGCTTTTGAAACCGTAGAGGTAGAATTCCCGCATATAGTCCCGGATGCGGTCAAAGTTCTTGATCAGTTCACTGTATGCCATCCATGACCTCTTCCCTGTATGAAAACAACCGACACAACGTTTTTTGTACCTGCTATTATAGGAGGTTTTTCCCTCCGGGGCAAATTCGGAAAACAAAAAACGCGATCCTGTCCGCATGGATCGTGTTTCATCCTTTTCCGGTTATACTTTTTCCGGCTTTCCACCTTCCGTACGGCGGGGGAAAACGCCCATACGGTCCGGCCCAGGCGGTCCAGCTGCCTGCGGGCCTTTTTTCCCATTTTTTTCCGGGGGACAAAACGGTCCATGCGATCACTCCCTTTCCTGTCCGTCCGCCTTACGCGCGGATCATGGCGTAGCGCCTGCCGTTGAGCACGCGCAGCATATGTTTCATCGGGGTCATGTTGCCGTCGAACTTCTCTTCCATGGTATGGATCCCGGCGCCGCTGGACAGGGCGGTCCCGCGGGTATCCGCCGTGACGGGCACCTGCATCTGCCAGCTGTTCACATTGTGGAACACCACGGCCGGCATTTCGTACCCGGCGGCCTCAAACCGTTCCCGGGCATTCGCGTACACGGTCTGGTCCGCGTTCTTCATGCAGAAGTTGAACTCCATGTCCGAGAAGATGTAGATCACGGACGGCAGTTCCGACTGCATCGCGTCAGCCTGAACCGCGGTATCCAGGATCAGGTCGAAGACCGCTTCCAGGTTTGTGCTGCCGCCCCACGGCAGCGTGCTGATATACCGCAGCTTGTCCCGCAGGGTTCTGCCGTGGATCTTCACCAGGTGCGGCCTGCTCTCGAAGGTGATCATGGCGTTGTGGAACAATCCCCTGCACCGCTCGGCGCAGTACAGTCCCATGGCCTGGGAGATCAGCGCGGGCGTAAGGGGTCCGCATCCGCTGTACATGGCAGCTGGAGTCTCCACCACGCTGATGGCGTTGGCATTCCCGACGGTGCCGGGAAGACGGTTCCAGAGCTGTTCCAGGGTTTCCATGCCGGACGGATCCTCCCGGCCGAAGCATCCGCGCCGGAAGAAGGGCCGGAGCACTTCGTAGGGGAACAGGGTTTCCGTATGGATCTTCCTTGTGCCGTGCGCGACGTCCGCAAGATATCCGGCAAAGCGCTCCCCGTCCTGCCGGTCGAAGGCGCAGCGGTACCGGAGCATGGCCTGAGACGGCACGGCTTCATAGTTGATCCGTTCCGGACGCTTCCCGGTCATCAGGCGCTCGGCCAGACCGATCCGGGCCCGGAGCGACGTCACCAGGCGGCGGTACTCCCTTGCGTCCATTCCCAGCGCCCCGATCAGGTGCTGCGCGGTTTTCCGGGTGGCGGAGCTGGACGTGTTGTCGGACGGCAGCCATTTTGCCAGCAGCGAGATATGCGCGTCCTCTTCGCCGGCCTCACGCCGGGCCAGCGCTTCCCGGTCCCGGTCCAGCTGATCCCGGATCACCCGGACCGCTGCTTTCTCTGCAGGCGTACCCAGCAGGCACAGCAGGTCGTCCCAGCGGCCGAACTCCGCGATGTACTCCGCATTTTTCACAGCGGATCCGGACCAGGTCCGTGCGACGTGGCGCAGCAGCGTCCGGAAAAGTTTCCGCTCTCCCATGCCGCCGCGGATGTCGCGCAGGTGAAAGAGCAGTTTCATGGCCAGGTCCGGCGTTTCGATGTACGCCCGGTCAAACAGGCGGATCTGATCCTCCGGCGACCGGTAGCGCATCCCGCCGGCCACCGCGAAAAAATCCAGGCAGGCGTCGCCGCTGCTTCCGTGGGTCAACGCACCGTTCAGCGTGCGGGTCATATCGGCTTGTGTGCGTAAATTCTCCAGATAGCTCATGCAGTTTTTCTCCTTTCCTCTATGCTGGCGGCATTCCAGCCGCCGCGGGAACTGCAGCAAACGCCTGCGGCAAGTGCCCGGGAAGGTGTTTCCCCGGGCGCCGTCCGGCCGGAGCACGCGATTCCACCCCTGCGTGCTTCCGCGGCAGGCAGCCGCGTTTCCCCTTCGCCCTCGGGGAAACCGGACGCAGAGGGCATTTCAGCCGTGCTCCGCTGCGGTCTGTCTGCGGAGAACCTTTCACGTTCCCCGACGCTTTCTGATTTGTCTGCTGCCGTTCCCCCCGTTTCGGGAAGAACCTTCGGCAGGGAATGCAGCGCGCCGATCCGTCGCTCCGCTTCCGCCGGCTGTGTTGAAAACTGCTCTCTGTTACCGTTCCATATCCTCGGAGTCAGTCCACAGCCGGTTTTCCGCTTCGCTTCCGGTTCGTCGTGTGCACGCCGGTCGCGGCGGGCGCCATAAAGACCGGGGAGAAATGATCCGGATATTTGTCAGACGCAAATTACCTTATCCATTGAATGTGTCTGTCAGTGATTCACCGGCGACCGCGCCTCCTTTCGGAACGGTTCGGACAGATGGTGAATGCCGTCAACACGACCTTGACCCGGCGCAGGATTTTTTGCCGGCCCCGTGTTTCCTGTTTCTTTCTGACAGCGCTGCTGTACGCGCCTGATACCCGTCAGGAAAACCCCTGGTCCATTCGAAGTCGGTTCCCTGCCTGACTTCATGAATGAATCCTCTTCCGCCTCCGGAGATCCTGTTCTGCTCCTTTCATCTCCGGGGCCCTTGTCTTTCGACGGGCATACTGTAACACGGCCGGAACGGGGGATCACGGAAAAAAAGATGCGAACCGCATCCTGTCCGGAAAACCGCGTTGGACCGAACAGGATGCGGAACGTACTTGACTGGAAGAAATCTTTATGGTTTAACAGAAATCAAGAAAGGAATGAAAACAATGACAGACTTTTCAACGCTGACCGCCTGCGGCGAATGCTGCGCCGGATGCCCGAAAAAGCAGGACGGAAGATGCCCGGGCTGCATCGAGGCCGACGGGCGCGTGCCGGAATGGGCGGAATCCGGCCGGTGCAGGATCCACGCCTGCGCAAGGGAACACGGGGTGCAGTTCTGCGGGCTGTGCGCGGAGTTTCCGTGCGGCCGTCTTCCGTCGCTGGTTTCCTGGAACCCGGAGATCGTCAGACACCTGACGGCGCTCCGGGACGAATACCGGCAGCCCCGGAAAGACTGAATTTACCGGCCGCGTTTCGGGAACGGGATCAGCACGGGCGTCCGCTCCCGGTACTGCTCGTAATCCGGCCGCCGTTCCAGATTGTGCTTTTCCATCATAGGAATGGACACGAGAAGGAACAGCGCGATTATGCTCAGGAAGCCCAGGCCCCTGTACCAGATCTGCGGACAAAGCGCGGCGAAATACACGTACATGCCGGTCCAGAACAGCATCTCCCCCAGATAATTCGGGTGGCGGGAGTACCGCCAGACGGAAACATTGCAGGTCCGGTGCACCTGAGCGTGTTCATGCAGGAAGGTATGGATCGACCAGTCGGCGACGTGCTCCAGCGCGACGGCGGCGAGCATGAGGACGATCCCGGCCGCAGAAAGAAGCGCGAAGGATTCCTGCCGGATCGCGTACAGGGCGCCGACCATCCCGCCGAAGACCACAAGGGTCGGGACGAAATGAAGCCCGAAAAAGCTGATGATCTGGAAAACAAACGGGGAATAACGCTTCCGGTACTGCGCGTACCGCCAGTCTTCCCGGCCGATCCCTTTGTAGGTGATGTACCAGTTCAGGGTCAGGCGGAAGGACCAGACGCAGACGAGGATCAGCAGGACGACGGCGTTCACATTCCAGAGCCGGTATTTCTGCATGTTCGCGAAGAGCATCACAGGCGGGGCGACGCTCCAGTACGGATCGTATACGGATACGTCCGACAGGAAAACCGACGCGGCAAAAAGGATCAGCGTGGCCACAGCCGTGAAGGCCGCCGTCGCCGCGACCGGATGGCCGATCCGCCGGAAGGGGATTCCCGCGGCGATAAAAGCCCCGGTATACAGGATCAGATCGAGCAGAAGCCCCCGGATCTTTTCTTTTTGCGCGATGACCGCCTGGTAGTCCATGATGATTCCCCCGAATTGAATTCCCCGGAGACGGGAACCGCCTCCTGCCTCCGAGTTTAGTGCCTTCTGCTTTCCCTGTCAATCAAAAAGGAAACAAAGGTCCATTCCCTGTCTCCCCGGAAAATGGAAAATTTTTACTTGCAATAATTGCCATTTGCATTACTATTATTCTGGCTGCCGGCAGGACTGAGGAACAACACGGAAGGACCGGCAGTCCGGTCAGTCACTGAGAACAAAGGGTAAGCCAGGAGGGGAAACAGGATGCCGGGAATCAAGATCATGTGCACTTCAACCGGATGCATCGAGTACGCGCCGGAAAGATACCGGAATCTCGGAATCGATATTATCCGGGTCCATGTGCTTTTTAACGGGAAAGAGTACAGGGAAGGGCTGGATCTTGACCCCGTGGATTTTTACCGGCAGCTGGAAACGATCGAGGATCCGAAAAACCATCTGCCTTCCACAGCCGTGCCGGAAACGGAAGAGATTACCGCCCTGTTCGAAAAAGCGATCGCGGACGGATATGAGGAGATCATCGCTTTTTCCCTGAGCAGCGGATGCGGAGGTACCTTCAATAAAATCCGCCTGCTGGCGGAGGACTATCAGGACCGGATCAGAATCCATACAATTGATACCAAAATCACCTGTTTCGGGGAAGGATTCCTGGCGGTCAAGGCAGCGGAGTTCGCCGCAAAGGGCATGGGTTCGGAAGAGATCCTGAAGGAAATCGCCTGGATGATGCGCCGCCAGGTATTTATGGGCGTGGACGGAAAGCTGGATTACCTGATCTACAACGGCCGCCTGAAAGGCGGAAAGGCCCTCATGGGAAAAGCGCTTCACATCTGTCCTGTCGTTCATTTCAATCCGGAAGGTGAGATCGTGGCCCTGGAAAGCGTGCGGACGCAAAGAAAGGCGCTGATCCGGACCTGCGAGATCCTGAAGGAGAAGATCGGGGACCGCAAACCGGAGGACTATCTGCTCTGGCACGTATATACCGGCCCGTCCCTGCTGGAAGAACTGAAGGAACTGGAAGGGAAATACGGGATTTCAGTCAATCATGAAGACGTGATCATGTCCCCGGTCAGCGGATGCCATAACGGCCCCTGGCTGGCAGGATACGGACTTGCATTTCTGCGCAGAGAAGACGAACCGGTCGACGATTGATCCGGCGGAAGAACCATCAGTCCAGGCTGCCAAAAACATCCTGCAGGATTCTTTTCCCGCTCTGCGTCTTCATGACATTCTGCAGGAAACCGCGGATGTTTTCTTTGCTGTAGCCGTTTTCTGAAGCGTTGACGATATAATCGGCTTCCACGAGAATCTGGTAATCCGCGCCGTCGATCTCCGTGAGGGTGTGGTGATGGCTGACCAGGAAAGCCACCCGGGAGATCTGCGCGTCCGTCATGCCGGAACCGGACAGGAATTCCCGGACCAGCGGGCCGCCTTCCTTTTCCTGCAGCTTTCCGTCCGCATGGCCGTATTTCCTGCGGCACAGCGGACAGGCGATATCGTGGGTGATGGCGGCCGCCTCCAGAATAAACTGCGTCTCCGGATCCAGGCCTTCGAGTTCCCCGATGGTTTTCGCATAGGCCCATACCTTGACCAGGTGTTCGATATCATGGATGTTCCCGTCGGAAGAACCGATCATTTTTTCCAGATTGTGTGTGATCGCCATGCTTTTCAATCCTTTCTGAAACGGATTGGGAATATGATCCCGGACCACCCGGGCGATGTCCGCCGCGAACGCTTTGAACGCCCCGGCGTCGAAATCCTGCGCGGAACAGCAGACTTCGAACTCTGTGCCGTCATAACACGTAAACCATCCTGTTTCATGGAACCCATTCCGGAGATAAAACTGCCTGCGCCGGAGCCTCAGGGCGTTGTCCGCCCTTCGGGGATCCGGCGCTTCGTATTCCGCGACGATCTGCCGGCCCGGGTTCCGCCGGATCAGTTCCCGGAGGGCGCCTCCGCCGATCCCTTTCGAGCGCAGGTCCTTCCGGACGGCAAAATAGGCAAGATAGACCAGATTCCTGTAATACCGGACGGCCATAAAACCTGCCGGCTCCCGTTCCGGAACGATACACCAGACATTTGCGCCGGTGGCGAGCATATCGCGCAGGGCGCAGCGTTCGCTTTCCGGGATCGCCTCTTCGTTGATCGCTTCCAGGATCCGCAGTTCAGCGGAATCATCCGTGATTTCCCTGATCTCCATAACTCCTCCGCCCGGCTGATCCGGGAGAATTCTCCTGTAAAGCTGCCCGGATCGCGCCCCGGCGGTGAATCCGGACAACCCGAAAGGAATCCCGACTCAATCGGCACCTTTCAGTTTTCCTTTCGCCTGCAGGATTTCTTCCGCATAACCGATGCATTCCCGGATCATGGCGTTGCAGTGCGGCATTTTCTCTCCGCCGTTTTCAGCGTTGACCCGGAGCAGATCCTTGCAGTGGATCATCCCGTTATGGTTTTCCCGGACCCTCCGGATCAGGTCATTGGCCGCCTGCGGATCCTCCACACCGGCCAGGCCGAGGGCCATCAGGCTGCCGGTGATCGCGCCGCAGACTGATCCCATCTGCATTCCACCGCGGAAATAGGTTGCAGCCTTCATACAGGCATCCTCATCATATCCGGCGTCTTCCGCGAAGACCGACACGACGGCCTGGCAGCAATTCCAGGCAGGCCTGCCTTCCGGGGTAAACTGGCTGCGGCGTTCCATCGCCAGATCCGTATATTTGCTCATCCCTGTTCACTCCGTTTTTTCAGTCTGTCTGCCCGCAGCTTTCATGACCCATGCGAACGCGGCTGCGGTCCGGAGTTCCGCGTCCCTGAAATGATTGCCCTGGTTCCATTCAAGCGTGCAAACCGTGCCTTTCTCCAGCAGGATTTCATAACCGGTCCGGATACAGTCGCCGACGGCTGCCATGACAGGATTTCTTGTTTTTTCTTCCCGGTCTCCGAGGCTCAGATACACGCTGTGGGTTTGGATGGAATGATCCCTCATGTAATCGACAAACCCGGGAAACCAGACGGAAGGGGACGCTGCCGCGATTCCATCAAACCGGTCGGTCTGAAACGCCGCCCAGAGAGCGAACAGCCCCGCAAGGGAATAACCGCCGAGATAATATCGCTTCCCCGGATCGTTCAGTTCCGCCAGCACGCGGGTCAGCGTCTTTTCCGCGCCGCCCCCGAAGGCTGCATTCCCAAATACGGCGGGAGCGTTCCACGGCGACAGATCACGGTTCCAGTCGTCGACCTTCAGGGTGACGAGACAGAAATCATCTCCGGCTCTTTCCGTAATGGCCTTCACTTCGCTTTCCATCCCGGAAAGATCGTGGTCATCCACCATCTGGATCAGAACATTGGAGGATGCCCGGTTCCCGTATTCAAACCGCGTCATAGCTTTCTCCCTGTCCACATCGCATGGCCTGCCTTTTGAAATCATTCCTGTTCCTTTTCTTCCACCCGGACCTCACGGACGTCCGCATAAAAACAGTTGACGTCGCGGCAGTGCAGCTCGCCCGTCTGGGCATAGGTGACGCACTTCGCGCCTCCGCCGCAGCGCCAGCCCGATCGCGAGGGAAATGAAACGTTTGCTGATCCTGTTCATAAATGCCATAAGCCGCTCCTCGCTGTTGATTTGTCAAGCTTTTCCTGAATTATACCAGAATCCTGCCAACCCGTACAGATAAAAGGAAAACACACGGCGCATAAAAAAACAGGGAACGCACCGTTCCCTGTTTCCGCGGAAATCCCCGCTCAGTATTGGGGACCGCCTCCCGCGTTTTTCACCGGAAAAACAGAATTTTCCGGGTTTCCGTACACGCAGGGCGTCGCGTCCTCTGCGCTGAGGGAGAAAGCAGAGATTTCTCCCAGCACAATCCAGCCGCTCTCATCATCCTGTACAGCTGTACAGGCATGATAAAGCTTCTCTTCGGTACTGCCGATGATGTATTCCTGGCGGCCGCAGCTCATCCAGACGGAATACCGGCCGGGATCAAGCGGCCCGCAATAGTCCTCCAGCGTACCGGAATAGCACGAGAGCGACAGGATGATGACCTGTCCCCGGATGGCGGCTACTTTTTCGACAAATTCGTCTTTGAACAGCATATCGGCATGGTAGGCGTCCGGACTGAAATAGTCTGACGTCCGATAAAAATCGTAGCAGTCGGGTTCACCGTGCGCCGCCACAACGATGTAGGTCACATCATCGTCATCGGCCAGCTGCGCCAGTTCGTCCAGCTGTGCGCGTACAACGGGTCCGCTGGTCTCCGGGAAACCTGCTTCCGGGTAAAAGATGGTCTCGTTCGGCATCAGTTCGGTCAGTTTGTATCCGTACTGGGCATTCATACCGCCCCACTGAGGACCGCGCAGCAGCACGCAGCGGTAAACGGTCCCCTCTGACGGGGTCTCCTGGGTTCTTCGCTCCGGGACAAAGATCTCCGGCGGTGTGAACTCCTGATCGGGCGCGGATTCCGGCGCGTTCATTGCGGACAGGCTGACCCACATCGCCGGGCGGACAGCGTTGTCACTGATCTGAAAGCTGTCGAAGCACTCCGTTCCGAGCATGTTGATCATCCGGTCCGGTTCACGGGTCCATGAAAAGGAGGTATCTGAGAATCCGTCTTTTTGGGAGGCGTACTTCGTGTACCGCGCAATGAGCTCATCGGCGGACAGATAACGGCTCGCCTCCCTGTAGTTCAGCAGGAAGATCTTATCCTCCGTGGGAGGACACTCCGCCCCGTTTTCCAGCGTTGTAACCAGGATCGCTTTCTGCTGGTCCGGGGTAAAGGCTTCGTTCAGGAATTCCGTGTTCAGCCAGGCACGCAGCGTACATTCATCCCACGTGGCGTCGACCCGGTACAGATCGTAAGGTCGGGCGTCCAGCGCCTTGTCACTGATCAGCAGGGCTTTGTCGTCCTGTATGTCCAGCACGCGCCACTGAATGGGCGTGCTGTCCCGGGCGTCCGATTCCTGATGCCAGCTGCCGAAGGGGATCGTGTCACCGACCGCAGGATCAGCCTGCGCACAGATCACAAGCAGCGACAGCAGGAACACAGCCAGGCAGCAGGAAAGTTTTTTAATGCCCCATGTGTGCTTCTGCATGGACAGCCCTCCGGTATTTCCGATTTTTCGACCGTTCATTCAATCCATTCTCCGTACGATGCCTGAAGCCGGCGCGGTCCACCCGCCCGGTTTCGGTCCCGCTCTTCGGTTTCCCAGAACGTTGCGCCGCAATACACGCAGCGGTATTCATACGTTTAATTCTCGATTCATATTTCGGCCTAAAGCCTTCCACGGATGACTTTAAAAATCTATGTTGACACCTGCGAAATTCTTAAGGATAGAGAGCATAAGTATTTTCATGGCCACGACCGAGGCATTCAGCAGAAGGCATCGTCTGTCGTAAACCCATATAATAAGTATAGAAAGTAATCTCATCTACTTCCATGTAATCTGCATGATCCTGAAACATGTATTGAGGGGGAGCGATCAAAAACCTCTGATTTTCACCGCAACCTATAGTCTGGCAGAGTCCCCCGAAGTTACCATTAGGGGATCCAACTCCTGTGCTGAAAGTTTTGCTGCCGCCGCTGACCTTGTCCATCTCGTCCAGGCTCAGTTCCCGTGTGCCAAGGTCTTTCAAGAGTTCGTCAACCTTTGCTTTGATTTCTTTATCCATTTCTGTATCCTTTCCGCTGTATACTTACCAGCGATAAATCTAGTTTTCCAAACCGGGGCTTGGGACGGAATAT
>JAEEGL013371704.1_pt1 | contig 17241 bp, 13 predicted proteins | sample 9134231 | NCBI WGS metagenome assembly JAEEGL01 (sample SAMN16246548, study PRJNA631951) | gut metagenome | biome: gut microbiome; feature: rumen; material: fiber-attached | host: Bos | place: Iran: Karaj | collected 2018-10
GATATGGCTAAAGCCGATCCTGAGTGGACTGTGGTGCTTTTAAGATACTTTAATCCCATCGGAGCACATGAATCCGGACGGATCGGAGAGAATCCGAACGGTATTCCCAACAACCTTATGCCTTACATCACACAGGTTGCGGTGGGAAAGAGAGAAAAACTCGGCGTATTCGGAAATGACTACAAGACTCATGACGGAACAGGTGTAAGAGATTATATTCATGTTGTAGATCTTGCAGTAGGACACTTAAGAGCCATCGAAAAGATTGAAACATTCAAAGGAACCAAGGTTTATAACCTCGGAACCGGAACGGGTTACAGCGTAATGGATGTTGTCAAAACATTCGAGAAAGTTAATGACTTAAAGATTCCTTACGAGATCACGGACAGAAGACCCGGAGACATAGACGAATGCTACGCTTCACCCGAGAAGGCATATAAGGAACTCGGCTGGAAAGCAGAACGCGGAATAGAAGAGATGTGCCGCGATTCGTGGAACTGGCAGAAGAACAATCCCAACGGATACGAAGACTAGAAAAACAAGATCAAAAGATATAAAAAGACCGCTTCTTTCGAAGCGGTCTTTAAAATTTTATGGGATATAAAATTATTGAACTGTAATGTCCGGATTACCTGTAGGATTCTTTCTTCCTGTTGAATCAGTATCGGTTATTGTAACTGTTACCACTTCATTAGTGGTAGAAACCAGAATCTGTGTTGAAGCCGTATGTGCGCTTCTTACGTGAGTTACAAGCTGATTCAGTGAACAACCCGTATATTCTTCGAGACTTTCTCTTAAAACGCAGCTTGATGCGATTGAAGAGATATCTATGGGACCTGAGGCCATTGCTGCAAGATCTGACTGACTGTTAGGGTCATCCTTAACTTTGGCATCGACTATCGAATAAGCCGTAGCCGAACGAATCGTGTCTGCTAACTGAATGTCGCTTGAAACATTTGTCTTCTCTATGTAATGAATCAATAACGGTGCCATAAAACCGATCAGAATAGCCATTATAGCAACGACTATTATCAATTCAACCATTGAAAAACCTTTGTTTTTTCTCATATTATTCACCTTTTTTCAAATCTCCACCTTGTGTTTAAGATACCACTTTGGTTTTTTAAAGTCAATTTATTTTGATGAAGCATTAAAAAAAAGTTATGAATAAATAAAAAAATCATAAAAAAACAATAAAGAACAGGTTTTGCCCTGTTCTTTATGTATATGAGTGTTCTTTTAAGGATTATGCCTGTTCTTCTCTTGATGCGAGGAGTCTCTGAATTCTGTCAGTGGGAATTAAGAGATCGCTGATTGATGCATCATGATTAAGAGTATCGATGATATAAGCGATGTACTTACTCATGTCACAGTTGATGTACCATTCTCTCTGAAGAAGTTCGGGAGTCTGGTAAACAAGGTTGGTTGTAAGTACTCTGTAGATCTGTCCTTCTTCGTATGCTTTGTCGAATTTTTCAAGTCCGTTTGTGAAGAGCCCGAATGTTGTAAGGATAAAGATCCTGTTGGCCTTACGTGCTTTTAATTCGGCTGCTACTTCAAGAACGGATTCTCCGGATGAGATCATATCGTCAAGTACGAGGATGTCTTTTCCTTCAACATCGGCTCCAAGAAATTCGTGAGCAACGATGGGGTTTCTTCCGTCAACTACTTTTGAGTAATCTCTTCTCTTATAGAATGTACCCATATCGATCCCGAGAATGTTTGCCATGTAGATCGCTCTGGACATTGCACCTTCATCGGGGCTGACGCACATCATTGATTCGGAAGAGAATTTAATGTCGGGAACGTTTTTAACGAGTCCCTTGATGAACTGATATGTTGGCTGAACCGTTTCAAACCCGTTCAAAGGGATCGCATTCTGTACTCTGGGATCGTGTGCATCGAATGTGATGATGTTGTCGACACCCATTGCGGTAAGTTCCTGAAGTGCGAGAGCACAGTCGAGTGATTCTCTTGCGGTTCTTTTATGCTGTCTGCTTTCATAAAGGAAAGGCATGATCACGGTGATCTTTCTTGCTTTTCCTCCGACGGCTGCTATAAGTCTCTTTAAATCCTGATAATGATCGTCGGGAGACATGTGGTTTATCTGACCTCTTAATTTGTAAGTCAGACTGTAATTACATACATCAACAAGGAAATACAGATCGTATCCTCTGATTGACTCATCTATTACGCCTTTGGCTTCTCCGGTACCGAATCTCGGAGTTCTTGATTTGAGAATGTAAGAGTCTCTTTCATATCCGTCAAACGGAAGGGAATCTCTGTGCTGATGTTCTCTTTCTTTTCTCCATTTTACGAGATAGTCGTTTACCTTTGCACCCAATTCCTTACAGCTTTCCAAAGGAATAAGTCCGAGGGAACCTACCGGAATTGAGTTTAAATCGCGAATTTCATCACGTTTCTCAGGCATTTTAAAATCCTCACTTTCTGTTTTCATATCTTTTTATATAATTGCGTATATCGTTTCCGATCAAAGCGCATATCTCATAGTAAAGATGTATTCTTGAGAAAACACGCGGTTCGTAGCGGTCTTTGATCTCCTTAAATGTCAGATTTGTCGAAATGACCGTCGATTTGTTTCTTAAATGTCTTTCGTTGACAATGGTAAAAAGCTCCGAACTTACGAAACTGTTGGTCAGTTCGCTTCCGAGATCGTCGATTACCAGAAGATCGCAGGAATATATATCCTTGGTAGGGTTTTCTTTGGAATACTTGTCTTTGCTGAATTTATAATCCGAAATACTCTCAAATAAAGAAGCGGAAGAGAAGTAGATAACGGAATAACCTTTTTTGATAAGCTCATTGGCGATGCAGTTGGAAAGGAAAGATTTCCCCGTCCCCACGCTTCCGATAAAAAGGATATTGCCGTGCTCGGTTTCGAAATTACCGACAAGATTTCTGGCAGCCTTCTCGGCTTCCATGAATTTGGTCAGTTCTTCTCCCGTGTGATAATCATAGGTAAGAGTATCGAAATTCTCTTCTTTAAGAAGTGTTTTGATATTTGACTGGCTGTAGGCATAATCGAGTTTTGCCTGTTTGAAGCAGTGACAGACCTCGGTTCCTATGTAGCCCGTGTCCTTGCAGTAAGGGCATTTATAAGGCGGATCCAGATAATTGATGGAATAGCCCGCATTTGTCAGAAGCAGATTTTTCTTTCTTCTGAGTTCTTCTATTCTTTCGCTGAGATATTCGGTTGAAGTACCTTTTGAAAGCGCTTCCATTCCGGCTTTGATGCTTTCGCTTGCTATCTGGTTGTCGATCTCGCGGTAGCCTTCAACCTTTTCGTATATTTCTTTTTTTCTTTCTTCTATAAGACGGTGTCTGTCGGCCTGACGGACATCGTATTCATGCATAATGGAATCGTATTGTGCGTTGGTAAGTGACAATTTCGGCTCCTTTATCGTAATCCGTATTGACGCTCAAGTTCTTCGAAATCATAATCCGTTTCGTACTGTGTAACTTTCTTGTACGTATTTGAAGTCGAAGCCTTGCATGCGGCTGCCTGTTTCCTGGGTGCGGTTTCTTTACTCTGACGGTGATTTTCATCGTCTTTCGCAATATCTTCAATGGTCTTGATGCCTTTGGATTCCCAGTTTTGGAAAATACCGTTGGCATATTTGAACCTTTGAGCGCCGGAGACAGCAAGTGAAGCTTTTCTGCAGCCTGCAAGAACCATTTCCAGACTCATGACGGAAAGCCATTTGTCTATAAATGAAAGTTCTGCGGGAGACGGCGCACCGTTTCTTCCCAAAGCATTCATAACGGCATTTATCGCAGGATTGGTAGTGTTTGCTGTATATTCTTCTTCGGCTGCCTTCTTAATGAGACGCATGGTCTTCTTACCGTCGGTAAGACATTTCTCCATAAGCCGGTCAACGTCACAAGGCTGGAATTCAAGATCCTTATAAATATGTGCCAGTATCTGCAGATCGTTTGCCGAAAGTGTTCTTGAAAGATAACACTCGGCAATGCTTCTAACGGAAACCCAGTCGGAATCCTTGGACAATTCTACGAAATCCGATGCGCTGAATTTAGTTTCCTTAAATCCTGCGTTATCGGTGTTTTCATTTTCTTTATCTGAAGAAGGAACTGCAAACATGTGGATCGGTTCCCTCGGATTGATCATGTCCTCGTCAATTGTGTGAAGTTCTATTCCCGTTAAATTGTTACGTGCGTCATACTCGAGCGATATAAGCTGTTTCTGTTCCCAGTATTTTAAGGAACGTATTACATCTGTCTCCGTATGATTGTATTCGTCTGCAATGTTTGATATGTCAAATGGTTTATGATTACTTATGTGACGAACAAGATACAAATAAACTTTCAACTGAGCATCGTTGGCATCTTTCAAGAAATAATCGATAAAAGCATTGGATATCAAAGTGACACCCGGATCGTAATCCTCCGCGTATAACTTTATGATACTCATAATATTCAATTCCCCCTAAGCATTTAAGCTTGTTTTAAGCAAGGGTAATTATATGATGAAATCATAAAAATGTAAAGCGTTAAATATCTGTCAAACGCCCTATTTATAAGGGTTTGAGCGAATGTGGATAATGTTGAAAACTTCCGTTTGCCCGGTTAACATAATCGGTTAAAAAATGATTATTTGCGATTAAATAAAGGGTAGTCTAAAACATTATGTAAATAAAAATAATCCACATCGTTGTTGAAGCATTTATGCTCAATAAAATGTGGATTATGTTGATAAGTTTAACTGCCCAAAAGGTTTTCTCCGATTTTTAGGACATCTCCGGCCCCCATAGTTATCAACATGTCACCGGGGATACATTCCTGTAATAAAAAATTTTCAATTTCCGAAAAAGTTCGAAAATGATGACAGTTTTTGCCGAGGGAGATGATTTTTTCTTTAAGATCCTCCGAAGAGATTCCCAGGGTGTCGTTCTCTCTCGCAGCATATATATCAGTAAGGACTACATTGTCGCTTAAGGCCAAAGCTTCGGCGAACTCGTCCATGAATGCTTTCGTTCTTGAATATGTATGAGGCTGGAAAACAACCCACATATTATTATGAGGATAATTCTTCGCAGCTTCGAGTGTGGCTTTTATCTCCGTAGGGTGATGTGCGTAATCATCATACACGCTTATTCCCTTAAGGTCTCCTTTGTACTCAAAACGTCTTTTTGCACCCTCAAAAGCGTATAATGCCTTGGAAGAGGATGTTAAATCCAGATTTAATATATCAGACAAAGCCAATGCAGCAGTGGCATTGAGCACGTTGTGCACTCCGGGAACTCTCAAAGTGACTTCCTGTGCCTTTCCTGAAGGCGCATGGAAGGTAAACTTCGAATATCCTTCTTTTGAGACGCTCAGATTATCAAAATAATAATCACTTTCGCTGCTGTCCGAGAAGGTTACGACCTTGCATGACAGCTCACCGGTAAGTTCTTTGTAATTGTCTATCTTGGAATTGATAAGGAGAACACCGTCCGAAGGCAGAAGCTCGGCAAACTTCTTAAAGGAAGTTCTGATCTCGTTTAGATCTTTAAAGAAATCCAGGTGATCTTCTTCTATATTCAGAATTATCTCGTATTTAGGAAAGAATGAAAGGAAACTGTTCGTGTATTCACAGGCTTCGGTAAGGAAATACTCGGATGAGCCGATCCTGATGTTTCCGCCTATGCTCGGAAGTATTCCTCCGATAGAAAGGGTGGGATCTAATGATGAAGCCATGAGGATCTCACCGGCCATGGAAGATGTAGTGGTTTTACCGTGTGTTCCGCTGATCGCTATGGAAGCTTCGTAGTTTTTCATAAGGAGTCCGAGAAACTCGGCTCTGCTCATCATAGGAAGGTTTAATTCCTTACATCTTATGAATTCGGGATTGTCGGAATGAATTGCTGCTGTATAAACGCAGAGGTCAATGTCGGGAGTTATGTTTGATGCACGCTGTCCTATATGAATTACCGCACCTTCTTTTTCGAGCTGGTCGGTAAGTTCGGAGGGTGTTCTGTCCGATCCGGATACCTTAAAACCGCGGGACAAAAGAATTTGTGCCAGACCGCTCATGCTGATTCCGCCTATTCCCATAAAATAGACATGCTGCGATTTATTAAAATCGATTTTCATAAAAACTCCCAAAATAATTCTTCATTATATATATGTTATGTCTTCCGACAAAGTATATTATAGTTTCCCGACCTGCAAAATAAAAGCATCAATATCCCTTTTGTGAAAATTGAAAAACGGAATATTTCAAAAAAACGGACAAATTTGTAAAAATGCACAAAAACTCCGCATAATTATGGTTAATATACTCTAAAATGACTAAAAAAGTATCGAAAGAAGGCGATAAAAGAGTCCTGCGTTAGTACAAAATGGACAAACGGCATGATATAATAAATTGTATTGTTGGGGGACAATCAAAAAGATGCTTGAGAGGTGATCACATGATTAAAAAAGAGATGATTGCAATGTTACTCGCAGGCGGTCAGGGAAGCAGACTCGGTGTGCTGACGGCAAAGGTCGCAAAGCCCGCAGTTTCTTTCGGAGGAAAATACAGGATCATTGATTTTCCGTTAAGTAACTGTATCAATTCGGGTGTCGACACTGTCGGTGTTCTTACACAGTATCAGCCGCTTCGTCTTAATACCCATATCGGAATCGGTATTCCTTGGGATCTTGACAGGAATATCGGTGGAGTTACGGTTCTTCCTCCTTATGAGAAGAGCACGGACACCGAATGGTATACGGGTACCGCCAATGCTATCTATCAGAACCTGGATTATATGGAAAGCTATAATCCCGATTATGTTCTGATTCTTTCGGGAGACCATATCTACAAAATGGATTACGAAGTGATGCTCGATTTCCACAAGAAGAGCGGATCCGAAGTTACGATCGCGGCTATGCCCGTTCCTTTGGAAGAAGCCAAGAGATTCGGAATCGTCATCACGGATGAGAACAGGAAGATTACGGACTTTGAAGAAAAGCCCGAAAATCCCAGAAGCAATCTTGCTTCAATGGGAATTTACATCTTTAACTGGAAGACGCTAAAGGAAGCGCTGCTTGCAAAATCCGACCAGCCTAATCTGGACTTCGGTAAGCATATCATTCCGTACTGCCATGAAAAAGGCTCACCCATGTATGCTTACGAATACAACGGATACTGGAAAGACGTTGGAACGCTTCATTCGTACTGGGAAGCAAATATGGAACTTATCGATATCGTTCCCGTATTCAACCTTTATGAAGAATACTGGAAGATATACACCAAGTCCGATACTCTGCCGCCTCAGTATATAGCGGATAATTCGGTTATTGAGAAATGCCTTATTGGAGAAGGAACGGTAGTTTGCGGGGAAGTATACAATTCCATAATCGGTTGCGGGGTTACAATCGAGGAAGGAACCGTTATTCGTGATTCCATAATCATGAACGATACATATATCGGAAGCGGTTGTGAGATCAACAAAGCGATAATAGCAGAAAACGTTAACATCGGTAATAATGTCAGACTTGGTATTGGGGACGAAGTCGACAATGAGACCGATCCTCATATTTACAATCACGGACTTGTTACTGTCGGTGAGAAGAGTATTATTCCCGACGGAGTATCTGTCGGAAAGAACTCGGTCATCGCAGGCAATATCAAGGCAGATGATCTGGACAATATGTGTTTGGCAAGCGGCAAGACATTGATTAAGGCAGGTGATGAAGCATGAGAGCGATAGGAATCATTTTAGCGGGCGGACATTCTAACCGCATGAGAGAACTTGCGCAGAAACGTGCGATTTCGGCCATGCCCATTGCCGGCAGTTACAGAAGTATCGACTTTGCTTTAAGTAACATGTCCAATTCGCATATTCAGAAAGTTGCAGTTCTTACTCAGTACAACGCAAGAAGTTTGAACGAACATTTAAGCTCATCAAAATGGTGGGATTTCGGCAGAAAACAGGGCGGACTTTATGTTTTCACACCTATTGAAACGTCTGAAAACAGCAACTGGTACAGGGGAACCGCCGATGCCATCTACCAGAATCTCGAATTCTTAAAGATGAGCCATGAACCTTATGTTGTGATCGCATCGGGGGATTGTGTTTACAAGATGGATTACAACAAGCTTCTCGAGTATCATATTGACAAAAAATCCGATATCACGGTTGTTGTCAAAGAGATGCCCGAAGGAGAAAATGTAGACAGATACGGCGTACTTAAGATGAATGAAGAAGACCGTATCGAAGAATTCGAAGAGAAACCGATCGTAGCAAAATCGAATATCGTATCCTGTGGTATTTATGTTATCAGACGTCGTCTTCTTATCGAACTCATCGAGAAATCGAACGAAGAGGGAAGATACGATCTGGTGGCTGATATTCTTATTCGCTACAAGAATATGAAGAGAATTTTCGGATATCGTCTCAACAGCTATTGGAGAAATATCGCCAGTGTTGAGGATTATTATGAAACCAACATGGATTTCTTAAAGAAAGATGTCAGAAACTATTTCTTCAGAGAGTATCCCGATGTTTACTCAAAGGTGGACGATCTTCCTCCCGCAAAATACAATGTGGGCGCACAGATAAAGAACAGCCTTATTTCCAGCGGAAGCATCATCAACGGAACAGTGGAGAACTCCGTTATTTTCAAAAATGTTTTCGTAGGAAACAACTGTGTGGTTAAGAATTCGATCATTTTGAACGATGTATATATCGGAGACAATACTTATCTTGAGAACTGCATTGTCGAAAGCAGGGATACGATCAGAGCCAACTCCAACTATGTCGGAGAGGGCGAGATTAAAATTCTGATCGAACAAAACGACAGATACTCAATCTAAAATCCTAATGATGCGAGGAGGGGAAAAAAATGAAGATTACAGATGTTAGGGTTAGAAAAATGACAGACGGTGGAAAGCTTAAAGGCGTTGCGAGCATTACATTCGATGATGAGTTCGTAGTACACGACATTAAGATTATCGAAGGCGAAAAAGGATTGTTTGCGGCTATGCCTTCAAGAAAGGCCGGAGACGAAGGTTACAGAGATATTGCACATCCCATTAAAACAGAAACAAGAACTTATATCCAGACAGAAGTCCTTAAGGCTTACTCGGAAATGCCTGAGGAATAATAGGAATAAAGTATCAGGGGATAAAATATAGGAAACAAAGGGAGCGGACTGAGGTCCGCTCTCTTTGTTTATGTCAGAGTATTCAAATCGCTCAATTATATGATATAATAAACTGTTATATTATTGTTTAAAGAGGGTTTTGAAATGTTTGTTATAGCTGGACTTGGAAATCCGGGTAAAGATTATGAGAAGACAAGACACAATGCGGGCTTTTGCTGCATCGATGTCCTTGCATCCAGATACAATATAAATATCAGGGAAAACGAGCATAAAGCGCTTGTCGGTAAAGGCTATATAGAAGGGCAGAAGGTCATTCTTGTAAAGCCCCAGACATACATGAACAATTCGGGAGAAGCCATAAGGGAGATCACCGATTATTACAAAGTCGATCCCGAATCGGAGCTTTTGATCCTTTATGATGATATTTCGCTTGATGTCGGAATGTTAAGGATAAGGGATAAGGGCTCGGCCGGAGGACATAACGGAATAAAGAGCATAATAGCCCATCTCGGAACACAGAATTTTTTGAGGATAAAAATAGGCGTAGGTGATAAAGTGCCCCAGGGAGACCTTGTCGACCATGTTCTCGGACATTTTAACGCAGACGATTCAAAGATGATGAAAGAGGCTTTTGAAAAAGGTGCCGAAGCGGCGGTAATGCTTTTGGGCGGCGATCTTGAAAAGGCCATGAACATATACAACAGAAAGAATAAACAGCTTGAAGATAAAGATGGAAGTATTTTATGATCCGCTATTCGAAAACGACGAATTCGAAAAAGCGACAAAACTTTTAAAAGAAAAAAAGAATATATACGTACCCAATACGACTGACAGCCAGAGAATACATCTGTCCCATGCTTTCGGTCTTTCTTTTGATGTCCGCCTGATCGTCACATATGACGATATCCGTGCGGGCGAGATACTTGAAGAGAGCAGAACGTATGATAAGGAATCGGTGTATTTCAAGGGAAAGGACATCTGCTTTTATCAGGCCGATATCTGCGGAAATCAGATAGTCGGCGAAAGAATGAAGACTCTAAAGAACTTCAGGGAAAAGGAGAAACTGACGGTCATTACCACGATAGATGCCCTGATGACTCCGGTCGTTCCGCTTGAGGTTTTTAACAATAATATAGTGAACCTTAAAGTGCATGATACATGCGAACTTGAGGCTTTAAAACTTAAACTCATTCAGATGGGCTACGAGATGTCCGATGTGGTGGAAAATCCCGGACAGATGAGAGTACAGGGCGGTATTCTCGATGTGTTCGATCTGACACTCGACAATCCTCTGAGGATTGAATTCTGGGGTGATGAGATCGATTCGATAAGATTTTTTGATGCGCTCAGTCAGAGGTCGATCGAGAAAGTTAAAAACGTGGTTTTATACCCTGCAACCGAGACTCTGATGAATGCGGATCTTTTAAGAGAAGGCCTTAAGAAGATCAACAGGGAATCCAAGGAATACGAGAAGGTTTTAAGAGACAGATTCAAGACCGAGGAAGCTGCGAGGATCAAATTCGAAAGAGAGAACCTCGAGCTTAAACTCTCCGCTTTTTCCAATAAAGTCAACCTTGACGGATACTTAAAATATTTTTATCCGAAGGCAATGGGCTTTTTAAATCTTTTCGAAGGAAGAAACGTTCTTCTCTGCATAGATGAGCCCAAGAAAGTTGAGAAACGAGCTCTTGAATGCGAGGAAGAATTTAAGGACAGTTTCACTCACAGAGCGGAAATGGGATATGCACTTCCCGGACAGCTTAACCTTTTAGAGAGCTATTCGGACGTAATCAGACAGACTAAAGATTTCTCCTGCGTCAAACTTGCAAGTTTTGACGATACGAGTAAGGACAGGGGAGATTTTACGGTTAATTTCAATCCGATGAGCGTACCGAGTTACAACGGTGCCATTAAGGAACTCATTAAGGATCTGGAGAAATATCACCGCGAAGGATACCGCGTTCTGGTTTTCTCGTCATCGAGAACGAGAGCGAGAAGAATCGCGGACGATATTACAAGAGAGGGAATTGCGACTTTTTATTCGGACAATCCTTCGAGAACACTTAAACCCGGCGAGATCGCAACATATGCCGGAACTTTGAAAAAAGGATTCGTTTACAGGAATCTTAAATTTGCGATGCTTTCGGATTCCGATATTTTCGGAAGAGACAGAAGGCGAAGGAGAGGCAAGAAGTATTCAGGCCAGAAGATCATCGACTATAACGAATTAAAGGTCGGAGATTACGTTGTTCACGAAGAATACGGCATCGGTATCTACAAGGGGATCGAGAAGATAAGCCAGGATAAGATAACGAAGGATTACATGAAGATAGAGTATGCAAAGGGTGACAATCTTTACGTACCCGCAACATCCTTCGACATCATAGGCAAATATGCTTCTTCGGATGCCGCCAAGCCGAAGCTTAACAGATTAAACGGCAAGGAATGGGTTGTCACAAAGACCAAAGTAAAAGAGAGCGTTGCGGATACCGCAAGAGAGCTTGTCGAGCTTTACGCCAAGAGGCAGCAGCTTAAAGGCCATGTATATGAGAAAGATACCGTATGGCAGAAGGAATTTGAGGAAATGTTCCCTTATGAGGAAACAAGGGATCAGATCGATGCGATAAACAGTGTAAAAACCGACATGGAGAGCGGAAAAGTCATGGACAGACTTATCTGCGGAGATGTCGGATTCGGCAAGACGGAAGTTGCGATCCGCGCGGCTTTCAAGGCGGTTATGGGCGGAAAACAGGTTGTATTTCTTGTTCCGACCACCATTCTTGCGGGACAGCATTTTAACACTTTTAAGGACAGGATGAAGGACTATCCGATATCCATAGAACTTATGTGCCGTTTCAGATCTCCCGCACAGCAGAGAGCCACGGCAACACGTTTAAAGAACGGGCAGGTAGATATCGTTATCGGAACCCACAGACTTCTTTCCAAAGACATAGATATCAAAAATCTCGGTCTTCTGATCGTTGACGAGGAACAGCGTTTCGGCGTCGGTCATAAAGAAAAGATAAAGAAATTAAGAAACGATGTCGATGTGCTGACACTTTCGGCAACGCCTATTCCGAGAACACTCCATATGAGCCTTACCGGAATAAGGGATATGTCGCTTCTTGAAGAAGCACCCGTCGACAGACTTCCCATACAGACATTTATTCTTGAATACAATGAGGAATTTATCAGAGAAGCGATCAACCGTGAGATATCAAGGGGCGGTCAGGTTTACTATGTTCACAATGTCGTAAGGGACATTGATCTGGAGGCCGAAGCGATTGCCAAACTGGTTCCGAATGCAAGGATCAGATTTGCACACGGGCAGATGAATGAGAGAGAACTTGAAGACATCATGTACGAATTCGTACAGGGCGAGATCGATGTCCTGATAGCTACTACGATCATTGAGACGGGACTTGATATTCCGAACGTAAATACGATAATAATCGACAATGCGGATAAATTCGGCCTTGCACAGCTTTATCAGCTTCGAGGAAGAGTCGGAAGAAGTAACAGAAGCGCATATGCATTTCTAATGTACAAGCAGAATAAGGTCGTAAGCGAAATAGCGCAGAAGAGACTTGAAGCCATAAGGGAATTCACGGACTTAGGTTCCGGATTCAGAATAAGCATGCGGGACCTCGAGATAAGAGGTGCCGGAAATCTTTTGGGATTCAAGCAGTCCGGACATATGGAAGCAGTCGGATATGAGCTTTACTGCAAGATGTTAAATGAAGCCGTCATGGAAGCCAAAGGCGAAGAAAGACCCGAGGAATTCGAAACAAGAATCGATCTTAACATTGACGCATATATGCCTGCCGAGTATATTATTAACGAAAATGAAAAACTTCTTTTATATAAGAGGATCGCTTCCGTTGCGGGCAAAGTCGATTACGATGAAATGATCGACGAGCTTAATGACCGTTTCGGAAAGGTTCCCAGAGAAGCCGAATTCCTTTTAAGACTGGCGCTTTTAAAGAGCGAAGCCGCAAAGGAATACGTAACTCTGATAAGAGGCTCGAACGGTAAGATAAAGGTTGAACTCTATCCGAAAGCAAAAGTCGATCCGGAGAGGATAGTTGATTTCGTTAATTCTTATCACGGACAGATAAGATTTATAAACGGATGCAATCCGGGATTTGAGATAGCCTACAAAACATGCGGTCTGGAAGAGAAGGACGAAGAGGAACTTCTTGTAACGGCTGAACGTTTCATTAAAGACATGAGGGCTATCATAGAGAATTAGTGCTTTAAGCAGTTTCGGCAAATATTGAATTTGAAGCGAAAATGCGATATAATATAAGTTACGTTTGCAGGCAAAAACGTCTGTAAATAACGAAGGGAGACCAGTATGAAAACAGTAGAAATCAGAGAAATTTTTAGAAATCGCGAACAGTATTTCGACAAAGAAATCACGATCGGCGGTTGGGTAAGAAACAATCGTGACTCCAAATCTTTCGGTTTTCTCGTCATCAATGACGGAACATTTTTTGAACCGATCCAGGTAGTTTACGGTAATAATTTGAATAATTTCGATGATATCTGCAAGATAAATATCGGTGCCGCATTACTGATCACGGGTACGCTTGTGGCTACACCCGATGCAAAGCAGCCTTTTGAGATCCAGGCTTCAAAGATCGAAGTAGAAGGCGAATCGACACCCGATTATCCTCTTCAGAAGAAGAGACATACTCTTGAATACTTAAGAACCATCACACATCTACGTGCGAGAACAAATACTTTCCAGGCAGTATTCAGAGTACGTTCACTTTGTGCATATGCGATCCACAAATTCTTCCAGGAGAGAGATTTCGTTTACGTTCACACACCTTTGATCACGGGTTCCGACTGTGAAGGTGCAGGTGAGATGTTCCAGGTAACAACATTAGACCTTGCGAACGTTCCCATGACAGATGACGGCAAGGTTGATTTTGCGAAAGATTTCTTCAACAAGCCGACAAACCTTACGGTTTCCGGTCAGTTAAACGGCGAAACATATGCACAGGCATTTAAGAACATTTATACATTCGGACCTACATTCAGAGCAGAGAACTCCAACACGACACGTCATGCCGCAGAGTTCTGGATGATCGAGCCCGAAATCTCCTTTGCCGATCTTGAAGATGACATGCTTCTTGCAGAGAGCATGATCAAATACATCATCAGATACGTTATGGAGAATGCTCCCGAAGAGATGGCATTCTTTAACAGCTTTGTTGACAAAGGCCTTATCGAGAGACTTGAGCATGTTGTAAATTCCGATTTCGGAAGAGTTACATATACGGAAGCGATCGAAATTCTCGAGAAGAACAACGATAAATTCGAATACAAGGTATTCTGGGGATGCGATCTTCAGACAGAGCATGAAAGATATCTTACCGAAGAAGTATTCAAAAGACCTGTATTCGTTACAAATTATCCCAAGGAGATCAAGGCTTTTTATATGAAGCTTAACGAAGACGGCAAGACAGTTGCCGCTATGGACTGCCTCGTTCCCGGAATCGGTGAGATCATCGGCGGTTCTCAGAGAGAGGACAACTATGACCTGCTTCTTGAGAGAATGAACGAACTCGGACTTAAGAAAGAAGATTACGACTTCTATCTTGATTTAAGAAAATACGGTTCATCGCGTCATGCAGGCTTCGGCCTCGGCTTTGAAAGAATGATCATGTACTTAACGGGCATGGGCAATATCCGTGACGTCATTCCTTTCCCTAGAACCGTAAACAACTGTGATCTATAATTTTTCGGAGGCATAAATAAATGGAACACATCGTAGTACCCAAAGGATACAAATCTCCGCAGACTATTAAAGAAACGGAAAAAGCAATTAAGGAAGTAAAGGACTATTTCGAAAGAGCTTTGGCTGACGCACTCGATCTTACACGTGTATCTGCTCCTCTTTTCGTATGGCCTTCATCAGGTCTTAACGATAACTTAAACGGTGTTGAAAGACCTGTTAAATTCGGCATCAAAGAGCATGATGATGCAGAGGTTGAGATCGTTCATTCGCTCGCTAAATGGAAGAGAATGGCATTAAAAGAATACGGCTTTAAAAAGGGCGAAGGTCTTTACACAGATATGACCGCCATCAGAAGGGATGAAGATACGGATAACCTTCATTCGATCTATGTCGATCAGTGGGACTGGGAAAAGATCATCGACAAAGAGGAAAGAAATATCGATACATTAAAAGAAACCGTTTTCAGGATCTACATGGCTATCAAGCAGACGGAATTCTATGTATGCGGTAAGTATCATTTCATGGATCCGTTCCTTCCCAATGAGATCTCTTTTATAACAACGAAAGAACTCGAGGAAATGTACCCCGATAAGACTCCCAAGGAAAGAGAGAATCTTATCACCAAGGAAAAAGGTGCGGTATTCCTTATGCAGATCGGTGACGATCTTGCGAACGGAGAGCCTCATGACGGAAGAGCTCCCGACTATGATGACTGGAAATTAAACGGTGATATTTTAGTATATTATCCCATTCTCGGAATGTCCTTCGAATTATCTTCAATGGGCATAAGAGTTGATGAAGATTCTCTGGCATATCAGCTTAAGAAAGCAGGCTGCGAGGAAAGAAGAGAACTTCCTTTCCAGAAAGCTATCCTTGAGAAGAAGATGCCTTATACCATCGGCGGAGGAATCGGTCAGTCAAGAATCTGCATGTTCTTCTTACAGCGTGCTCATATCGGAGAAGTACAGTCATCGATATGGCCCAAAGAAGTATACGAGATCGCAGAAGCAAACGGCATCAACATACTTTAATCAGACAAGGAAACAATAATGGATAAAGCGCTAAAAAGATATGTTCTTCCCATCGCTTCGGTTCTTGCGATAATCATATTCGACCAGTGGACCAAGCTTCTTACGTTAAAGCATTTTTTCATTAACGGTGAGCAGGACATATCAATAATCAATAAAGTCCTCAGAATCTGTTTCGTACAGAACGAGGGAATGGCCTGGGGTCTTTTCCAGAACAAGCAGATTGTTTTTATCGTTATCACTCCTATAGTGATCGCAGGACTTATTTATATTTTTTATAAAATGCCGTTCGAGAAAAAATACATCGCCATGAGGGTATGCGTGATATTCCTTATGGGTGGTGCAATAGGAAATCTCATCGACAGGATCGATCTTATCGACAGGGTTTCTCTTCTTGAAGGTGCATTCAGAACAGGTAACATTTTCCACGGATACGTTGTGGATATGATATATGCGGAAATCATCAATTTTCCTGTCTTTAACATTGCCGACAGCTTTATTACGGTAGGTTTTGCTTTATTGCTGGTTTTGATCATTTTTGTATACAAAGAGAAAGATTTTGACGTGATTTTTCCCGGAAAGAAAACAAGCAGTGAGCCTGAGACAGCGGAAAAATCCGAACAGTCGGAAAGCGAAGAGGCTTTGAAAACAGATGAAGATAATTGATGCGCATACACACATTTTTCCTGACAAGATAGCCACTAAGGCTTCGGCATCGATAGGTGATTTCTACGGCATCCCGATGAATTCGGATGCATCGGTGGGATCACTTCTCGAACTCGAAAAAGAACTCGGAACATCGCATATGCTCGTATGTTCCTCGGCTCTTTCGCCCGCCCAGGTTACAGGGATCAATAATTTTATTGCGAAGGAAATCGGTGAACATCCCGAATTCGTCGGATTTGCGGCAATGCACCGCGATATGGAAGATTTTAAGGAAGAACTCATAAGGGTAAAGAACCTCGGAATGAAGGGCGTTAAATTCCATCACGATATGCAGCAGATCGATATCGACGATCCGAAGCAGTATCCGATCTATGAGGCAATGGAGGAACTGGGACTCGCACTTCTTCTTCACATGGGTGATGACAGATATGATTATTCCGCACCTGAGAAGATGGTTAAGGTTGCAAAGGATTTCCCTAAGCTTAAAGTTCTCGGAGCACATTTCGGCGGATATCGCAGATGGTCGGATTCAATACATAATCCGAGACTTGATAACGTTTATTACGATACATCAAGTTCGCTTTTCATGATGGATGCCGCAACTGCTGTAAGATTTATAGATCATTTCGGACCTGACAAATTCTTCTTCGGAACTGATTTCCCTATGTGGGAGCCCAAGAAGGA
>JAEEGL011160442.1_pt1 | contig 17240 bp, 18 predicted proteins | sample 9134231 | NCBI WGS metagenome assembly JAEEGL01 (sample SAMN16246548, study PRJNA631951) | gut metagenome | biome: gut microbiome; feature: rumen; material: fiber-attached | host: Bos | place: Iran: Karaj | collected 2018-10
GATGATGAGGGCCGTGAGGATGATCCTGCGCATGGGGCCTCCGAAAAAAAGATGCGGACCGGCGCGATCCGTGATACAATGCCCGGGTGAGGAACGGAGGATGGGTATGGCAAGAGAACTGACGGACCTGGAGCGCATCGAGCAGAGCATCCATAAGAAGTACAGGGCGGAGCTGTGGGCGCCCTTCCTGACGGCCATACGGCAGTATGACCTCATCCGGGAAGGGGACGCGGTGGCGGTGTGCATCTCCGGCGGCAAGGACTCCATGCTGATGGCCAAGATGTTCCAGATGCTGCTGAAGGTGACCGAGATCCCCTTTACCGTCCGCTACCTGGTCATGGACCCGGGCTACGATGAGGAGCACCGGTCCCTGATCCTGCGCAATCTCGACCGCCTGGGGATCCGGGCTGAGATCCGGGAGAGCCCCATCTTCCGGGTCACCGGAGGGACGGATAAAAGCCCCTGCTATCTGTGCGCCCGGATGCGCAGAGGGTACCTGTACCGCTACGCCGGTGAGATGGGCTGCAACAAGATCGCCCTGGGGCATCATATGAACGACGTGATCGAGACCACGGTCATGGCGATGTTCTACGCGTCCCAGCTCCAGGGGATGATCCCGAAAGCGCGCAGCCGCAATTTCCCGGGGATGGAGCTCATCCGTCCCCTGTACCGCGTGCGGGAGAGAGACATCCAGGCCTTCGCGCGCTATCACGGGTTCACTTTCCTGCAGTGCGCCTGCCCCCTCACGAAGGGGCTCGCGGGCACGGACGGCAAGCGCCGGGAGATCAAGGAGCTGATCGCGGCGCTCAAAAAGACCAACCCGGATATCGAGGTCAGTATCTTCAACAGTCTTCACGCGGTGGAGGTGGACACCTTCCCCGGCTGGAAATCGGACGGGGAAAAGCACTCCTTCACCGAGCGCTATCCGTCACCGGACGGTCAGTAAACGGCGCAGATCAGCTCCGCGCATTTCTCGATGCCCAGGGCGGCGCTGTCCAGCGACAGGTGATAGTTGTGGGGATCGCCCCACTCCAGGTCGGTGTACAGGCGGTAGTAGGCCCGGCGGCGCCTGTCCTTTTCCTCCACCCGTTTGATGGGGGATTCGGCCCGGTCGCCGTATACGGTGCGGATCCTCTCGGCCCGCCACTCCTTGGGCGCGTGCACGAACACTTTCACAAGATCGGGCCTGTCCCGGAGGATATAGTCCCCGCAGCGGCCAACGATCACGCAGGGCCCCTTGTCCGCCAGCTCCACGATCACCTTCCTCTGGGCCTGCCAGAGCATATCCTGCACGGAGAACCCGCCGTAGGACCGGTCATAGATCATCGTGCCGGAGAACAGGGGGGAATGGGCGACGGTCTCGCCCCGTTCCGAGATGTATTCCCGGCTCAGGCCGCTCTCGCCGGCGATCTTCTCGATCAGTTCCTGATCGTAGCAGGGGATGCCCAGCTTTTCCGATACAAGGCGGCCGACGGTGCGTCCGCCGCTGCCGAACTCGCGGCTGATGGTGATGACACGGCTGCTCACAGGATCACCTCCCAAGTTTTTTGCGGTCTTCGCGCCCGCGGCAAGAAAGCGGGCGTTCATTCTTTCAAAAGTGTGTAGTCCCTCTCGAAGAGCTCATCGGATACCTGCGCCCACAGCCTCTCCGGCGGGACGGCTTTGATCAGGAAGCCCGCCATTTTGCGCTTGCTGCCCACGGGCAGGAGCGCGTTCTTTTTGTGGATGCCGATCAGCTCGTCCCGCCACAGCAGGCTCATTTTCAGCGCCGGCTTCATGCGGGGATTGCGTTTGGGCCGCCGCAGCAGATAAAAATCCGTGCCGTCGGGCGTCCTCTCGGCGGTGATGATGCCCCAGTAGGGGGGCACGTGCTCTTCCACGTGCTTTACATGGCTCAGCCCCGCCGCGATGAAGTTGAAATCGTAGTATTTATCGTAATACTCCACCTGGCCCGGCAGCCGGCTGTAGTCGTCGTGATCGCTTTTGATCTCGATCCCGCACAGGGCGTTGCGGGTCACCATGACGGCGTCGGCCCGGGCCTTCCCCGTGACCTTCTCTTCCAGGATGCGGATGCGGCCGTAGGTCTTTTCGAGGAATAAAAAAAGGCCCTCGCGGATGTCCCTGTCATACAGGGGATCCGGGGCCTTTAAAGGGGGATCAGTCCTTGACGGTGAAGGCATATTCGGTGGTGCTCTCAAAGGTCGCTCCGGCGGGCAGCAGGGTGGAGGGGAAGTCCGGATGGTTGGGGCTGTCCGGGAAGTGCTGGGTCTCCAGCGCCAGGCCCGCGAAAGCGCCGTAATAGGCGCCGGCCTTGCCGTCCTGATGGAGGCCCTGCCCGCTGTATACCTGGATGCCCGGCTCGGTGGTGCGCACGTTCATGAAGATGCCGCTCTCCGGTGCGTACAGGCTCGCGGCGAAACGCAGCCCGTCTCCCGGGATCAGGTAGTTGAAGTCCAGGCCGTTGAACTGGGTCACCAGGGGATGGGGATCATCGAACACCTTCCCGAAGGGTTTGCCGCCGGTAAAGTCCATGGACGAGCCGAACACATTGGCGATCCCGCCCGTGGGGATGAGCCCGTCGTCCACCTCGGTGGTCAGGGGCGCGGCCAGGGTGAGCACCTGGGTCTTGATATCGCCGCTGTCGTGCCCGTTCAGGTTGAAATAGGCGTGATTGGTGAAGTTCACCACGGTGTCCTTGTCGCTCTGGGCCAGGTAGCGGATGGTCAGGACGCAGTCGATGTCCCAGGTGAAGGCCACCTGGAAGTGCAGCCGTCCGGGGAAGCCCTCTTCCATGTCGTGGGCGATGTAGGTGAAGATCAGGCAGTCCTCCCGCTCGCTCTCCATGTACTCGCTCTGGAACCATTTCTTGTCAAAGCCCTCTTTGCCGCCGTGGAGGGTGTTGGGGCCGTTGTTGATGAACAGGGTGTATTCCGTCCCGTTCAGGGTGAAAGCGCCCCGGGCGATGCGGTTGGCGTACCGGCCCACGGTGGCGCCCAGGCACCCGCTGTTGTTCAGGTAACCGCTCACGTCCTCCTGGCCCAGCACCACGTCACGGGCTTTGCCTTCCCTGTCGGGCACGGTCACGCCCACCAGGCGCGCGCCGTAATCCGTGAAGGAAGCGGTATACCCATTCGCGTTGGTGAGGGTGAACAGTTTGATGTCCCGTCCGTTCCTGTCCTTCCCGAAAGGTGACACTTTGACGCTCATAGCCTCTCCCTCCTTGCTTTACAGCAGCCCCTCGCGCTCGCGGCGCAGGGCTTCTTCCATGATGACCGCCGTGGCGGAAACGCCGCACCGGTCCGCGCCGCACTCCTTCATGCGGATGACCGTGTCCAGGTCCCGGATGCCGCCGGAGGCCTTGACCCGGACGCGCTCGGATACGGCGGCACGCATCAGGATGATGTCCTCGGGCTTGGCGCCGGCGGAGCCGTACCCGGTGGAGGTCTTCACAAAGTCCGCGCCCGCTTCCTCACTGAGCCGGCAGGCCAGGCGCTTCTGCTCGTCGTTCAGGTAGCAGGTCTCGATGATGACCTTGAGAAGGGCGCCGTCCTGGTGGCACAGGTCCGCCAGGGAGGCGATCTCGCCGGCCACGGAGGAGTTGTTGCCGTAAAGGAGCTGGCCGATATTGATCACCATGTCCAGTTCGCGGCAGCCGTCATCCAGGGCCTTCTGGGCTTCGAACAGCTTCACGTCCGCCCGGTGGGCGCCGTGGGGGAAACCGATGACCGTGCAGGGCAGCACGTCCGATCCGCGCAGGGCCTCCGTGACGATCTTCATGTCTCCGGGACGGGCGCACACGGTGGCCACGTCATACTTCAGGGCGATCTGGCAGCCCTTGCGGATATCATCTTCGGTGAGGAACGGCTGGAGCGTGGAATGGTCCAGCATTTTGGCGATCTCCTGAGCTTTCATAGAATATCGCTCCTTTCGTGCTATCGCAGGATCTTTTTGCAGTACTTTTTGACGAATCTTTCCGCGTCGTCATATTCTTCCGGCGGCAGCCTGAGGATGAAGGGCGCCAGCCGGGGGCTGCTGAACAAAAGGATCTCGCCCCTGTCGGGCTTGAAGATCAGCTGGTCGACGTCGGCCCAGCGGATGTGCCGCACCTGTGATACGGCGCTCATGCCCGTGCCCTGGTCCTGAAGGACCGTCAGGGGCGCCGTCTGCAGGCGGGACCAGCTGCGGATCCGGCCCGCGGCCTGCAGGGATCGCTGATGAGCGCCCCGGCCGTCCAGGGAATAATCCAGGATCTCGCGGCCCTGCAGGGCCAGGAACACCGCCGTCACGATCAGGCCCGCCGGCAGGATGGCCAGGGCGGAAAGGAAGGCGCCGGAGGTGATGAAGGCGGCCGGGCCGCCGGAGGAGGTGTCGATGAAGGACAGGATCAACAGGGTCATCTCGGCCAGGGCCACAGCCGTGCCGAGGGCGGCGAAGACGCTGCGGTAGCTGTTCAGGTCCGTCACCGGGGTGTGGTAGACCCGCCACACGTTCCTCAGGGTACCTGCAGGAAGCTTTTTCCCGCAGGAGGGACAGATCTCGCCGGGACTGTCAACGCCGCACTTTTTACAGTAATACCTTGTCATGGATCAAATGGATAAAACTCCCCTTGCGTATTTTTATCGGTGATATTGATACGACCCTCCGTATTATACATCTTTTGTCCGGAATGCGCAAGCTGTTAGATGACCGGGGCTCCCCGGCGCGATCGGGGCTTTTCATTTGCCGCGTGATTTGGTATAATGACAGGGCCCCGAGCGGGGCATCGGATCAATCGTCAAAGGAAGTTTGTTATGCGAATCGTGATCATCGGATGCGGCAAGGTGGGCGTCGCCCTGGCCAAGACACTGAGCCATGAGGGCCACGACCTGACCATGATCGACCGCAACAGGGCCGTGCTGGAGCAGAACGAGGAGCGCCTGGACATGATGGTGCTCGAGGGGAACGGCACCAGCGTGGCTCTGCAGCGTCAGGCGGAGGTGCCCTCGGCGGACCTTGTGATCGCCGTCACCGGCTATGACGAGGTGAACCTCCTGTGCTGCATGATCGCGCGGCGCCTGGGATGTGTCCACACCATCGCGCGTCTGCGCGAGCCTGAATATATCGAAGCCTACAACCTCCTGCGGGAGGATTTCGGCCTGAGCATGGCCGTGAACCCCGAAAGGACGGCCGCCCGCGAGATCTACGGCCTGCTGCGCTATCCCTCCCTTCTCAAGCGCCTGGTGTTCTCCAAGGGCCGGGCGGAGATCGTGGAGCTGCCCGTGCGCCCCGGCAGCCGGCTGGACGGCGTGCAGCTGATGGACCTGTACAAGGATCTGAAGGTGCGCATCCTGGTATGCGCCGTGGACCGCAGCGGTGAGGTCACCATCCCCGGCGGCAGCTTCGTCCTCAAGGCCAATGACCGCATCTTCGTGACGGCCCCCTCCGAGGCGCTGCTGAACCTGATCCGGTTCACAGGGCTGGAGACCATCAAGGTGCGGTCGGTCATGGTGCTCGGCGGCAGCCGCATCGGCTATTACCTCACCCAGACCCTCAACAAAAACGGCATCGACGTCAAGATCATCGACTCGGACAAGGCCCAGTGCGAACGCCTGAGCGATGCCCTGCCCGCCGCCACCATCGTCCACGCCGACGCGACGAACATGGACGAGCTTATGAGCGAGGGCCTGGAGGAGACCGATGCCCTGATCAGCCTGATGAACGTGGACGAGCAGAACATCGTGGTCTCCATGATGGCCAATCAGATGAGCGTGCCCAAGGTGATCACCAAGATCAACAGGACGGAATACAGCGAGATCCTGGACAAGGCGGGCATCGAATGCGTGGTCACGCCCAAGGATCTGAGCACCAATGAGATCCTGCGCTACGTGCGCGCCCAGGAAGGCAGCAGCAACGACGTTCTGGCCCTGACCCGGTTCGTGGACGACAAGGTCGAGGCTCTGGAATTCGTGGTGGACAGGAAGACCTGGTACACCGGGCAGCCCCTGATGCGCCTGCCGATGAAAAAGAACATCCTGCTGGCGGCCATCACCCGCAACGGCAACGTGGTCATCCCCTCCGGTGAGACCAGCTTCCAGCCCGGGGACAGCGTGATCGTCGTGACGGCCGCGGACCGTCCCATCTCCCGCCTCAACGATATCTTCTCGCGGGAGCCCTGACGCGGCGCGGCTGACCTGATCTGTCCGGAGGCAGTTTGAATGAATTATCGTGTGATCGTGCGCCTGACGGCCCTGACGATGCTGATCCTGGGCCTGTTCATGATCCCGGCGCTCCTTATATCCCTTTTCCGCGGGGAATATTCCGCGGTGCAGGGCTTCGGCCTGTCCATGCTGGTGTGCCTGGTACTGGGCGCGCCCTTCTTTTTCCTGCGCAGCATCAAGGCGTCCGTCCGGGCCCGGGAGGGCTATATCACCGTGGCCCTGAGCTGGATCCTGGTCTCCCTGGTGGGGGCGCTGCCCCTGTACCTGAGCCGTGAGGTGCGCCGGTTCGTGGACTGCGTGTTCGAGGCCGTGTCGGGCTTCACCACCACCGGGGCCAGCGTGCTCATCGACCTGGACAGCCTGTCCAAGGGGCTGATCTACTGGCGCGCCTTCAGCCACTGGCTGGGCGGCATGGGCGTGCTGGTGTTCCTGCTGATGCTGGTGCCCACGTCCACCGGCGCGGGGGACAACGTGTTCCTGATGCGCGCCGAGTCCCCGGGGCCCCAGGTGAGCAAGCTGGTGCCCAAGACCCGGGACAGTGCCCGGATCCTCTATCTCATCTATATCGGCATGACCATCCTGGAAGCCGCCCTGCTCATGTGCGGCGGGCTTTCGCTGTTCGACTCCGTGACCATCTCCATGGCCACGGCCGGCACCGGCGGGTTCTCCATCACCAACGCGGGCATGGGCCTCTACGGCCCTTACGTGCGGTGGGTGGTCACCGTGTTCATGACCCTCTTCGGCGTCAATTTCGGCATCTACTACCTGATCCTGCAGCGGACGCCCCGGAAGATCCTGCGCAATGATGAGCTTCGGGCCTACCTTTCCATCGTGCTCATCTCCACGGGCATCCTCACGGTGAAGAACCTGCCGTTCTACGGCCGCTCCTTCGGCGACTCCCTCCGGGAGAGCGCTTTCCAGGTGGCGTCCATCGTGTCCACCACGGGCTTCGCCACGTCCAATTTCGACGCCTGGCCCCTGCTGAGCAAGATGGTCCTGTTCCTGCTGATGTTCATCGGCGCCTCGGCGGGCTCCACGGCCGGCGGGGTGAAGGTGTCCCGCTGCGTCCTGGTGTTCAAGAGCATCCGGCTGTCCATGAAGCGCCTGCTCCATCCCAGGACGGTCAGCAAGGTCCGGATGGACGGGGAGGCCGTCAGCGAGAACACCCTCCATTTCGTGTATATCTTTTTCGGCGCCTACTTTTTCATCGTGGGCATCAGCCTGTTCCTGCTGTCCTTCGACCGGATGGATTTCGAGAGCACCGTCAGCGCCATGATGGCCTGCCTCAACAACGTGGGCCCGGGCTTCGGGGCCGTGGGGCCCTACGGCAGCTACGTGCATTTGAGTGCGTTCAGCAAGCTGGTGCTCTGCGCGGACATGCTCCTGGGCCGCCTGGAGATCTTCCCCATGCTGCTGCTGGTGATGCCGGGCAACTGGAAAAAGCTCCACAACTGATCAAAAAAAACGCCGCCGGGCCGTGCTTATAAAGGCATGGCCCGGTTTTTTGCGCTTTCCGATCAAAAAAACCAAATGTCGCCCGAAAAGCGACCTCATCCGCGGCGCCGGAGCGTATGATGATCCCGCGAGGCAGGAAAGGCCCCGCGGAAAAACGAAAAGGAGGAACGAAACAATGAAAAAGGATCTGACGGAAATGGTCTTCATCCTGGATAAGAGCGGTTCCATGGCGGGCCTGGAAAAGGACACGATCGGCGGGTTCAACAGCATGATCGAAAGGCAGAAGAAGGCCCCGGGCGAGGCCCTGGTATCCACGGTGCTCTTCTCGGGAGAGAGCGTGGTGATCCACGACCGGATGGATCTGAGGGAGATCGGGCCCCTGACGGAGCGGGAGTACTTCGTCGGCGGGTGCACCGCCCTCATCGACGCCATCGGCGGCGCGATCCACCACATCGGCAATGTCCACAAGTATATCCGGGAGGAGGACCGCCCGGAGCACACGATCTTCGTGATCACCACGGACGGCATGGAGAACGCCAGCCACCGCTACACCGCCGGCCAGGTCAAGGCCATGGTGGAGCGGCAGAAGGAAGTCTACGGCTGGGAGTTCCTCTTCCTGGGGGCGAACATCGACGCCGTGGAGACGGCTTCCCATTTCGGTATCCAGGAAGACAGGGCCGTGAAATTCCACAGCGACGCCAAGGGCCAGAGGCTCAACTACGACGTGGTCAGCGACGCCGTGTGCAGCGTGCGCTCCGCGGAGCCCCTCACCCGGTCCTGGAAGAAGAAGATCGAAAAGGACTACGAAACGCGCAAAAGCGGGCGGTGACACCGATCCCGCAGCGTGTATCGCCGGGGGACACGGAGAGTGATCATTCACAGACTGTAAACGAAGAGCGTGGGCTTTCACCCACGCTCTTTGGCTGTTTTGGGATCCTGCGCCGGTCAGGGAGCCGCGATCACAAAGTATGCCTGATCTTCGGTGGTGTAGTCGTAACCCGTGTCCCCCCGATGGCCTGTTCTGCCGTCGCCGTGGATCTTAAGGCAGCCTTCCCCGTAGCGCTCCGTCATGATCTTTTTGACGGCGTCAAAGTCCGGGACCGCCAGCATGATGAATGAGAGGGGGCCGTATGTTTTTCCGTCTTCCGTTACCTTGGATACGATGAGCATGACTGTTCCCGCCTTTCATCGGTCACTGTGCGGAGGGTCACCGGACGGCCCTTTCGCGGACTGCCGCCGCCTCTTCAAGGATGATCCTGCCCGCCTTTTCGATCTCCTCCGGCGTGGTGGTCCACCCGAGGGAGAAGCGCATGCTGCACAGGGCGTCCTCCCGGCTCACGCCCATGCTCAAAAGCACGTGGCTCACCTCGGCGGCGCCGGCGGTGCAGGCGGCTCCCGCGGAGGCGCAAACGCCCCTTAAGTCCAGCCTGGGGAGCAGGACGGCTGAGGGCACTCCCGGGAGGCACACGTTGATGATGCCGGGGAGGCGTTCCCGTTCACGCCCGTGGATCACGGCGCCGGGGAAGCCCCTGAGGGCATCCTCCAGTTTTGCGCGCAGGGCGCTCAGGCGGTCCTCCTCCTTCGAGGCGGCCTCCAGGGCCGCGGCCATGCCCACGGCGCCGGCCACATCCTGGGTGCCGGCTCTGAGATTGCTCTCCTGGGCCCCGCCCCGGATCAGCGGGCAGCGGGGGCTGCCCCTGCGGATATACAGAAATCCCACGCCCACGGGCCCGCCGAACTTGTGGGCCGAGGCGCTCATGTAATCCACCGGGACGCTTTCAAGGTCGATCCTCAGGCATCCGGCGGCCTGTACGGCGTCGGTGTGAAAGAGCGCGCCGCGCTCTTTGGCCATGGCGGCGATGATCTCAAGGGGCTGGATCACGCCGGTCTCGTTGTTGGCGGCCATCAGGCTCACGAAGGCGGCGCCCGTCAGGGCCCCCGCCGCCCGGTCGGGATCCGCCGCTCCGTCGGGGCTCACGGAGAGATATCTGACGAGCGCTCCCTGGCGGGCGGCGTTCTCAAGGGGCCTCAATACGGCGTGGTGCTCGATGGGGGAGGCCGCGAGGCAGCCCGCCCGCCTGCGCGCCTGCCACAGGCCCATGTGCACGGCCCAGGCGTCGCTCTCCGTGCCGCCGGAAGTGAAAAAGATCTCCTCCGGCCGGGCGCCCACACAGGCGGCGATCCTCTCCCGCGCTTCCTCCAGGGCCGAGCGCTGTTTCCTGCCTTGAGCGTGGGCGGCGTTCGGGTTGCCCACGGCGTCCTTCAGGTAAGGCACCATGGCCTGAAAGGCCTCCGGCCTCAAAGGGGCGCTGGCCGCGTGATCCAGATAGATGCTCTCCATATCGCGATCCCCGGCCCGTCAGGGCACCAGGGGCTCCTCCTCGTCGTCTTCGTCCCGCTTCAGTTCCGGGGGCAGCGGCAGGTCCTCGATGCGCTCCAGGCCGAAATGGGCCAGGAAGCTCTCCGTGGTGCCGTACAGGATGGGCCGCCCGAGGGCGTCCTTCCTGCCCACCTCGGCGATCAGGCCCTTGTTGACCAGGGACTGGATGGAATAATCGCATTTCACCCCGCGGATGGCCTCCACCTCCAGCTTGGTGACCGGCTGCTTGTAGGCCACGATGGCCAGGGTCTCCATGGCGGACCTGGACAGGGACTGGCGCTGCACGGGCTGGAGCATCTTCTCGATATAAGGCGCCAGGTCGGGCCGGGTGGTCAGCTGGATCCTGTCGCCGAAGCGTTTGAGCTGGATGCCCCGGTCTTTGCTCTCCAGGTCGCTCCTGAGGGTCTCCACCGCCTGGTCCGTCTCCAGATCCGTGATCTCAAGGGCCGTCTCCAGGTCCTTGAGGGCGACGGAGTCGCCGGTCACGAACAGGATGGCTTCTATCGCGCGGGAGATCTCGTCGATGTTCACTTGGTTCATTCCTCCTGATAGTTCGGCTGCGGCGCGGCGGACGGTTCTCCCGCCTCCAGCACGATCTGGTCATACACGCCCTGCTGGCTCACCAGCACCCGGCCCATGCGGATCATCTCCAGCAGGGCCAGGAACAGCGTCACCACCTCGTTGCGGGTGGGCGTGTCGGAGAACAGTTCGTCGAACCGGACTTTTCCCCGCTTCAGGCGCCTCTGGATCCGCCGCATGCAGCCCGGCACGTCGTACTCGTCCCGGATGATCCGCCGGGTGAGGGGCTGGTCCCCCTCCTCTCCCTTTTCCTTCAGGCGGGCGAGCACCCGGGAGAAGGCCTCCATCATGCCTTCCAGGGTCACGTTGGTCAGCTCGAAGGAAGGCGGGGGCAGGGGGAATTCCTCCGGCAGCTTGCTGAAAAGCTTTTTCGCCGCGTCCTCCAGGGAGCGCATGTTCTCCGAGGCCTGCTTGTAGCGCTGGTATTCTTCCAGCTGCCTTATCAGGGCCTGCTCGGGATCTTCCTCGCCCTCCGGCGGCTCCTCCCTGGGCAGGAGCGATCGGCTCTTGATCTCGATCAGGGTGGCGGCCATGGCGATGAAGGCGCTGGCGTCCTCCATGTCCAGGTCGTCCGCCTCGGCCACGGACTGGATGTACTGGTCCGTCACCTCGGACACGAAAATGTCCCGGATATCGATCTTGGCCTTGCCGATCAGGAACAGCAGCATGTCCAGCGGCCCGTCGAACTGGCTCAGATGAAAGGTCATCCCCATAGGCGCCTCACAGGCCGAAAAGGGGCAGCAGCACGCTCATCAGCCCGCCGTCCACCAGGTCGATCACAAAGGTGAGGGCGGTGGAGATCCAGTCCGTGGCGAAGGAGATGATCAGCAGCGCCGCCATGCCGAAACGGAACACCTGGGGGGAGATGCGCAGCCGGCCCCGGAAGATGATGTCGTTGAAGATATGGAACCCGTCAAGGGGCGGGACGGGCAGCAGATTGAACAGGGCCAGGCTCAGGTTGAGGCCGGCGAACCGGTAAAGGAAATGGTAGAGATACCTTAAAAACGTGTTGTTCAGCACGCCCTGGCCGATCATTTCATACAGGTAGGTGTTGTACCGGTCGGTGATCACCGCGTACCGGACCAGGTCGTGATCGATGATGCCGTACCGGTAGTCGTTGAAGAAGACCTTCTGCCCCTGCTGAGCCGCGGGGATCATCAGGCGCACGCACAGGACGCACAGCACCGTGGCCAGGATATACAGGCACAGGTTCATCAGGATGCCCGCGGAGGACACCAGAAGATCGTCCCTGCGGTAGTGCCTGTAATTGCGGGGATTGACGGGCACGGGCCGGGCCCAGCCGAAACGGAACAGCAGGAGGCACACGGCGCCGATGGGGTCCAGGTGCCGAAGCGGGTTCAGGCTCAGCCGCCCCAGTTTCATGGCGGTATCATCCCCGCAGCGGTACGCCGTGTAGCCGTGGGACACCTCGTGCAGTGTCAGGGCCAGGAGCACGCCGGGGATGGTGTATAACAGGTTGATCAAAAATCCCGCGGGATCGTTCGTGAGCTGAGAGAACATGGACACACCTCCGTCAGGCCCCTATTCTATCATGAAAAATGCTTTGTAACAAGCGGCATGCTTCTTGACAACCGGGCGGGGGTGTACCTATAATAGCGGGCGTATCCGTCATTATTACCCTGAAACCAAAGGAGTCGATCGCATGAAGTCCATGACTGCCAATGAGCTGCGCGCCATGTTCCTGCGCTTTTTCCGGGACAGGGGGCACTCCGTGATCCCGTCCGCGTCGGTCATCCCCGAGAACGATCCCACGGTGCTGTTCACCACCGCCGGGATGCATCCCCTGGTCCCCTATCTCCTGGGGCAGAAGCATCCCCAGGGCCGCCGGCTGACGGACGTGCAGAAGTGCATCCGCACCGGTGATATCGATGAGGTGGGCGATATGAGCCACCTGACCTTCTTCGAGATGCTGGGCAACTGGAGCCTCGGGGACTACTTCAAAAAGGAAATGATCCCCTGGAGCTGGGAGTTCCTGACCGGGGAGGATTACCTGGGCATCGCGCCGGACAAGCTGGCCTTCACCGTTTTTGCCGGTGACGAGGACTGCCCCCGGGACGAGGAGGCGGCTGACCTGTGGCGCTCCTGCGGCGTGAAGGACGATCATATCTTCTACCTGCCCAAGGAACACAACTGGTGGGGCCCCGCCGGCATCACCGGCCCCTGCGGCCCGTACACCGAGATGTTCATGATCGGAAAGCCGCCCTGCGGCCCCAAGTGCGGCCCGGACTGCCATTGCGGCGCGTACCTGGAGATCTGGAACGACGTGTTCATGCAGTACAACAAGCAGGCCGACGGCAGCTGCAAGCCCCTGGAGCAGAAGAACGTGGACACCGGCATGGGCCTTGAGAGGACCATCTGCGTGCTCACGGGCAAGAACAGCGTCTACGAGACCGACCTGTTCTCGGATATCCTGGCCAAGATCCACGAGCTCTCCAAACGGGACTACCTGAGCGATCCGGAGACCACCCGCGCCTTCAGGATCATCGCGGACCATCTGCGCACGGCCACCTTCATCCTGGGGGATGACAGGGCCGTCACGCCCAGCAACGTGGACCAGGGCTATATCCTGCGCCGTCTCATCCGCCGCGCCGTGCGCTTCGGCATGCAGCTGGGCCTGGAGGAGGGCTTCACCGCCGAGATCGCCCGGGTGATCATCGACCAGTACAGGGACGTGTATCCGGAGCTGGAGAGCCACCGGGACTTCGTCCTGGAGCAGCTGCTCCTGGAGGAAAAGCGCTTCCAGCGCACCCTCAAACAGGGCATCCGCGAGTTCGAGAAAGTGCTCGGCAACATCCGTCAGGTGTCCGGCCGGGTGGAGAGCCTGAAAAACGTATTCGCCGGGAACGACCCCGACGCCGCCAGGGAAGCGGCCGCCCAGACGGCCTCCGCCCTGAGGCCCACGCCCGAGCAGCAGCCGGTCATCGCCGCCCTGAAGGCTTTCGCCGAGGGGCAGACCGATCTGAAGGCCGCTTCCGCCGCGCTGGATGAGTTCGCCGAGACCCTCAGGACCATGGACGGCCGCAGCGCCTTCAAACTCTACGATACCTACGGCTTCCCCATCGAGATGACGGTGGAGCTGGCCCGGGAGAACGGCCTGCATGTGGATCAGGACGACTTCGCCCAGAGGTTCAAAAAGCATCAGGAGACCAGCCACGCCGGCGCCGAGCAGCGCTTCAAGGGCGGCCTGGCGGATTCCAGCGAGCAGACCGCCTGCCTGCACACCGCCACCCATCTGATGCACGCGGCTCTGAGGAAGGTGCTGGGGGAGGAAGTGCACCAGAACGGCAGCAACATCACCCCGGAGCGCCTGCGGTTCGACTTCACCTTCGGCCGCAAGATGACCCCCGAGGAGATCAAAGAGGTGGAGCGCCTGGTCAACGAGGCCATTGACGCCAAGGTGCCGGTCACTCTGGAGGAGATGACCGTGGCGGAAGCCAAGGCTCAGGGCGCCATCGGCCTGTTCGAGAGCAAGTACGGCGAGCGGGTCAAGGTGTACACCATGGGCCGCTTCTCCAAGGAGATCTGCGGCGGTCCCCACGCGTCCAACACCGGGGACCTGAAGGGCTTCAAGATCCTCAAGGAAGAATCCTCCTCGGCCGGCGTCCGCCGCATCAAGGCGACCATCGCCCGGGAGAACAAGTGACAGTTCCCGTTGTTTTGGGTTCATGGCAGGGGACGGCTATCCGGCCGTCCCCTCGCTTGATAAAAAGGAGGTCTCACGTGCTCAGGTTCGCCGCGCTCGCCCTTCTGTTCACCCTGTGTTCCGGCTTCTGCCGGGCCGAGGAGGCCCCGGGCATCGGCCGTCTTCTGAGGGATCTGGTGATCGCCAATGAGTTCCCGGGGCCTGTGATCCTCGACCGGATCGATCGGGAAACGCAAGCCCTTCACGACGAGGTGGTCACATCCGTCACGGAGCACTGGAAGCGGGTCTATCTCGATCCGGACTACCCCCTTATGATCCACGGGCGGGACGACGCCGGCGCTCTCCCTGTCCCGGACGCCTCGCTCCACGCTTTCGCGGTCCTGGGCTACGGCCTGGAGAACGGGGAGATGACGGAGGAACTGAAAATGCGCTGCGACGCCGCGGCGGCCGCGGCCGCCGCTTTCCCGGAGGCCGTTCTCGTGTGCACCGGCGGCGCGACAGGGAGCAATAATCCCGAGCGGCACACCGAGGCCGGCATGATGAGGGACTATCTCATCCGTGTCCGCGGCGTTTCCCCGGAGAGGATCTTCACCGACGAGAGCGCCCTGACCACGGCGGAAAACGCCCTGAACACCTTCATGATCCTCCGGGACCTGAACAGGACCACGCTCACCGTCATCACCTCCGTCTATCATCAGCGCTGGGGGCAGGCCCTCTACAACGCCGTGGGGGCGCAGTACCGGCGGGATCACGGCTTTTCGGTCACGATCGTCGGCAATTACTGCTGCGACGTGGAGCCGAGCGTCGACGCCTTCCGGCAGGACGACCGGTACGCCTCCTATCAGCTGGGGCAGATCCTGGGGCTGGACAAGAAGGAGATGGCCCTGATCCCGGGCATCTGGGAGGACCTGAGGGACGAGGCGCCGGACGCCGGGACCGGACGCTGAGCGCTTTGCGCGTCATCGTTTCATCCGGCCGGGACGCTCTCATGGGAGGAAAAATATGGATCGTCGACCGCGCATCATCCTGGATATCCTGATCGCCCACGCGGGCGCCCTGTTCGGCTGGGTCACCACCGTGTTCTGGGGGCTGATCGGCGTAGCCGGTTTTTTCGTGATCCACGGCGCCGATGAGATCTACCTGCCCGTGATCAGCCTGGGCCTGGCGGCGCTGCACGCCCTGATCATCCGCTCCGCCCGGCGCACGAAGGACCTGGTGAAGGATTTCCGGCTCTACTCCTCCGTCCTGGCCCATGACAGGTCCGTGTCCGATCTGAGCGAAGCCGTGGGATCGACGCGCGAGGAAGTGCTCAAAAAGCTCCGGGAGATGTGCCGGCGGGGGTATTTCAAGGGTCATATCGACCTGAAGACGGACACCATGACCTTCCGGGAGGCGCCGGAGGGGAGCGCGGCGCGCTGTCCCGGCTGCGGCGCCGCGGCCATGGTCTACCGTTCCGGAGACCTGTGCCGGTACTGCGGCACCCCGCTCACGGTCCGTGAAAGCGGCCGGGACGAAATGTAAACTTATCCCCCCGGCGGGCGCCGCGGCCGCCTTTTCTATTGCCACGGCTTTGAGTTTTTGGTAATATGTATCCGGGCGGTAATGCCCTTATGACTCTCTTTCAGCCGCGGCCCGGCTTAAGGCCGGCCCGCTGCGGGATATGATCCCGGAGGCACCGATGACAAAAAGGATCTTGACGGCGGCCGTATGCCTGTGCCTGTGCCTGGCGCTCTCAGCCTGCGGCGCGCCCGGGGATAACGGCCCTGCCGCGGATACGGCGAAAAAGTCCCTGATGGAAAAAGCCCGGGCCGCTGTTGAGGATATCGCGGACCTGACTCAGATGCCCTTCGAGGATCTTCAGGACATGACCGGCATCGAAGAGACGATGGCGGCGGAGTGCCTGTACCTGCAGGGCGATCCCCTTTCCGGGCGCGAGATCGTCGCGGTGCGCGCCGTCGACGCGAAGGCGGCGGAACAGGTGCAGGGCCTTCTCGGGGATTATCTGGAGGCCCGCCGCAGAGAGTCCCGCAATTACTCGCCGGACGCTTACCGCCTGCAGGAGGCCGCCTCGGTGGAACGCCGGGGCACATTGGTGGTCCTGTGCGTGGGTCAGAACGCCCGGGCGGAGACGGCCGCGCTGCTTGACGGGGAATAGCCTTACGCGGGCCTGACCGATCCGATATAGAAGGAGCTTTGACGCGATGAGATCTTCCGACGGGAAAATCAACCGCAGATACAACAAAAAAGACGTGCGCACGCCGCTGGTGATCATCCTGGGCGCGCTGCTCATCCTTTTGATCGTGGTGATGCCCAAGCAGCCTGTCAACATGGCTGTCAACGGCGCCGGGCTGGATTCCAGCCTTCACCGGGGCCTGGAGCTGTCCGAGATCATGAGCGACAACGCCAGCACCCTGCCGGACGACCACGGCCTGTTCGGCGACTGGGTGGAGATCGTCAACACGACGGACGGGGACATGAACATCAAAAACGTGGGCCTGTCTGACCGGTCCGACAGGATCAAGTTCCTGTTCCCGGACATGACCCTCGCCCCGGGAGAGCGGGTGGTGGTGTTCTGCGACGACACCAACGCCAATGAGGCGGGGAGCGTCCTCCACGCCAAGATGAAGCTGTCCTCCTACGGGGACACGGTGTTCCTTTTCGACGCGTCCGGCGTGGCGATCGATCACGTGACGGTGCCCACCCTCAACCAGGATGAGAGCTACTGCAAGGTCAACGGGGAGTGGGTGAGCAGCAATGAGCCCTCTCCCGGGTTCCCCAACACCATCGACGGGCATCTGGACTATCTGAAGAGCTACCAGGTCAATCCCGGCACGGTGGTGATCAACGAGATCATGGCGGCGCCCCGGTCCGGCCTGAGGGACGAGGACGGCGAACTGTCCGACTGGATCGAGCTTTACAACACCACCGACACGGCGATCGATCTGAGCCAGTACGCCCTGTCCGA
>JAEEGL011388683.1_pt1 | contig 17240 bp, 11 predicted proteins | sample 9134231 | NCBI WGS metagenome assembly JAEEGL01 (sample SAMN16246548, study PRJNA631951) | gut metagenome | biome: gut microbiome; feature: rumen; material: fiber-attached | host: Bos | place: Iran: Karaj | collected 2018-10
ATTACCGCAGCTGAGACCGGTCACTTGGTCCTTTCAACCTTGCATACCATCGGTGCTGCATCTACCGTCGACCGTGTTATCGACGTATTCCCTCCTCATCAGCAGCAGCAGATCAGAATTCAGCTTGCGGGCGTTCTCGAAGCTATCATTTCTCAGCAGCTCATTCCTACCTATGACGGTAAGGGACGTGTTGCAGCATTCGAAGTACTCCTTGCTAACCACGCTATCAGAAACCTTATCCGTGAGGGTAAGTCACACCAGATCATGGGCGTAATGCAGACCAACAAGGCTATGGGTATGATCACCATGGACGAAGCTATCTGCAACTTCTTCTACGAAGGAAAGATCGACCGCGATCAGGCAATTCACTTCGCACAGGATCCCGATGCAATGGAGATCAAGATCTGATCAACCCCTACCATATATACACAAGGGCGACGCTACATGCGTCGCCCTTTTTCGATTACCCCCACTTAAAGTATTCCATAGTGGGCCTGAATGCTGCGGCTTCAAGCAAGTGATTGGAATTGATGTATTCTGCTCCCTCAATGTCTGCTATGGTTCTGGCTACTCTTAATATCCTGTGATAAGAGCGTGCTGAGAGTGAGAATTCTTTATACAGCTTTTCCATCAGTTCGGCTTCCTTGGTGCCCAGTTCACAGACTTTGTCCATATCATCGGCTTTGAGGTCTGAATTGAATCTGTAACAGGTTCCTTTGAATCTTTTCTCCTGCATTTCTCTGGCTCTCATGACCATCTCAGTCATCTCTGCTGATGTAATGCCGCTCTTGCCTTTTCTGATCTCTGATATCTCTATATTTTTCAGTTCCGTACACAGATCTATTCTGTCCAGTATGGGTCCCGAGATCTTGCTCAGATAATGCTTTATTTCATTTTCGCTGCATCTGCATTTTCCACGGTCCGGGTAATATCCGCAGGGACATGGATTCATGGCACATACAAGGAGAAAATCCGACGGATATTCAACGGAATATCTTACCCTTGCTATCTGTATGGTTTTATCCTCAAGGGGCTGCCTTAAGCTTTCTATGGTGTCTCTGCCGAACTCGGGTAGTTCGTCCAGAAAAAGCACCGATCTGTGTGCCAGGCTTATTATCCCGGGCCTTGGATCTGCACCGCCTCCCACAAGTGCATGACGTGATATTGAGTGGTGGGGCGATTGAAATGATCTTGATGTGATGAGAGCTTTCCCTTTTGGCATCTTTCCCGCAACGCTGTAAATGGCAGTAAGTTCAAGGCTTTCAGAAAGAGTAAGTGGCGGGAGAATTCCGGGAATTCTTTTGGCAATCATGGATTTTCCTGCACCGGGAGGCCCTGTCATAAGAAGCGAATGGAATCCCGATGCACTGATCACGGCGGCTCTTTTGGCTCTTTCCTGACCTATTACCTGATCAAAGTCGGGTATCACATCACTTGCTTTTTCAATCAAAGACATAGGATCCGTATAGACCGCCGGAAGCTCTTTATCATCGCCCGTTGCCAGGTAATCTATTACTTCTTTGATGTTTCGTGCACCTCTTACTTTGATCCCCGGAACTATTGACCCTTCGCCTGCATTATCTGCCGGAACAATGCATTCTTTTATCCCTTTCTTCGCTGCTGTCTGGACTACGGGAAGCACGCCTCTTACCGCCTTTATTTCGCCATCCAATGATATTTCTCCCAGGAAAAGAAAACCATCCGCGCACCCTTCCGGAAGGTATTCCATAGCAGTAAGAAGTCCTATTGTCATGGGAAGGTCAAAAGCTGTTCCGTCTTTTTTTAGGTCACCGGGTGAGAGGTTAACTGTGATCCTTGATGCGGGTATTGTTATGCCGTTATTTTTCAAAGCTGCTCTGATCCTGTCTCTGGCTTCCCTTACTTCCGGTCCCGGTGAACCTACAATATTGAACATGGGGAGTCCGTTTGACATATCCGTTTCCACGTTTATTATCTGTGCGTTTATCCCTTGTATCGCAGCGGACAGTATATTGCTGAACATTTTATCTCCTTATTTTCTGCAAAAATTTCCGGGGCTTACCTGAACTGCATATCCTTCAAGGCATAGTTCCATTAGTATCAGGCATATGCCTGCTTCGCCCGGTGAAGTTTCTCCTTTTTTCTTCATGTGGTCATCTATTTCTTCCGCACTCTGCGGGAAAAGAGTGAGTTCTCTGTATATTTCCAGAAGTCTATCTTCAATTTCGGGTTCTTTGTCCTTTTTTCCTTCATAGTTTCTGTGGCGTTTATCGGAAGGAGAGTCGAAAGAAGGTTTTATAGGCGCATCCAGCTCGCATAAATGATCTTCCAGAAGATCGCTCATGAATATTGCGGGAGACAGATATACCTTAGCTCCGTGGCCTATGAGGCCGTTGCATCCTGCGGATAATTCATCCTCAAGTCTTCCCGGAACCGCATATATATCACGACCCTGATCCAGCGCCATGTCCACGGTTATTAAAGTGCCGCTTCTTGCTCTTGCTTCTACCACAACAACCGCATCGGATAGTCCGCTGACTATTCGGTTTCTCGGTGGGAAATACCTTGATATAGCCGGGGTTCCGGGAGGATATGTTGAAATGATTCCTCCGTTTTCTTTTAACAATTCATACAGATCGCTGTTTGAGTCGGGATAGCAGATATCAGCTCCGCTCCCCAAAACGGCATAGGAATTTCCGCCTGCTTTTATGGCGGATCTTTGGCTTATTCCGTCAATTCCGAAGGCCATTCCGCTTATTACGTTCACATCGTTTTTGCCAAGTTCCGAGCCCAGTTCCTGAGCGATTTTCATGCCGTATGGTGAACATTGTCTGGCGCCGATGATGGCAACGGAGAGTTTTCCTTTTTCGGGAAGTTTTCCATAATAGAAGAGAGCGTATGGAGGATCGGGAATGTATTTTAGTTTTTCGGGGTAGTCGTCATCCCATATGAAACTAAGCTTCATGCCGCTCGACATAAGCTCGTCGTATTTCCTGAATATGTCGTTTTCTTTTCTGAATTTGATCAGTTCCGAAACCTGCTTGGAGCCGGATAAGCTGATCAGTTCTTCGTCCGTAGCTTCAAAAGCTTCTTTCGGACTTCCGAATGCGTTAAGGATCTTCGGAACCGGTCCCTGACCTATCCAGGGCACGGAAACAAGCCAGAATGCATAAGGTCTGTCGTTAGTATCCAAACCTGTCCTTTCTGCCTTTTTACATGGGAAATGCGGGCGAATGCCCAAGATAATGCGTGAATTGATTTTATGTCACATACCTTTCTTATGTCAAGAATGAAACGTGGTATAATACCTTTACATGAACGGAGGTGTTATGTCATACAGAGATAATACAAAAGAGATAAATATAGGCGGAGTCAAAATAGGTCACGGAAATCCGATAGCGATCCAGTCAATGACCAATACCAAGACCGCAGATGTTAAAGCAACCGTAGACCAGATACATGCTTTGGAAAGAGCGGGATGTGAGATCATCAGATGTACGGTGCCTGATGAGGCTTCCGCAAAGGCTATCGCTGAGATCAAAAAGCAGATTTCCATACCTTTGGTTGCGGATATTCATTTCGATTACAAGATGGCTATCATGGCCATGGAAAACGGCGCAGATAAGATCCGCATAAACCCCGGAAACATCGGAAGCAGCGATAGGGTGAAGGCTGTTGTGGACTGTGCCAAAGAGAGAAATATTCCCATAAGAGTGGGCGTGAATTCCGGTTCTCTTGAGAAGAATCTGGTAGAAAAATACGGCGGTGTTACCGCTGAAGGAATCTGCGAAAGCGCTCTTGATAAAGTAAAACTGATCGAAGAAATGGGCTATGACAATCTGGTTATAAGCATCAAATCTTCGGATGTAATGATGTGTGTTAAGGCTCATGAAGTTCTTGCCGGAAAGACACCTTATCCCCTCCATGTGGGAATAACCGAGTCCGGAACCGTAAGGAGCGGAAGCATTAAATCATCTGTTGGACTGGGACTTATCTTAGGTCAGGGAATAGGAGATACCATAAGGGTTTCACTTACCGGAGATCCTGTTGAAGAGATTACCGCAGCAAGGCTTATTCTTAAGACTCTGGGCCTCAGAAAAGGCGGAATTGATGTGGTTTCCTGCCCTACCTGTGGAAGAACCAACATAGACCTGATATCCCTTGCCCAGAAAGTTGAGAAAATAGCGGAAAATTATCCTTATGACATTAAACTCGCCGTTATGGGATGCGCTGTAAACGGCCCCGGAGAAGCAAGAGAAGCGGATCTTGGAGTGGCCGGAGGAATCGGCGAAGGCCTTCTTATAAAAAAGGGCGAGATCATCAGGAAAGTGCCCGAAGCTCAGTTGCTTGATGCACTCAAAGAAGAGCTGGATAACTGGGGAAAATGATAATTTTTGCAGAAAATGATGCCGCAATTTTGTGACATCATTTTCTTTATTTTATGATAAGATTTTTATGGTCGGTTCATCCGGCAACAACTTTTTGTGTACCTGTTCGGGAAGGCGAGAGCGCCACGGCAGGACCTCTTGAAAGGAACTGAATATGAGCTTTATCTTTAAGGAAGCTTTTCCTACCCTGAAGCTTAAAAACAGGGCATCCGTTCTATTGGAAGACACCATCGTAACCCGTGTTACGACGCCTAAAAATCATGATTTTCTTAATGTCTATATCGAAAGTGATCATATAATCACCAAAGATATCATTCGCGAAGTCGAACGCGAGATCAAGAAACAGGTAATCAATAATACCAGGACCGAGGTTAGGATCTTTGAGTCATTCAAACTTCCCAACGCTCCTTCTTTGAATAAAGTTTATGAGGAATACGAAGCCTCTGCTCTTGTTGAGATTGAGGAAAACAGTATTCTTTTCTTCAATATGATCAGAACCGCCAAGATCTCTTTCGAGTCTCCGGACAAGATGACGATCTCTCTCGGCGATATTCCCGTATACCATGCCAAAGAGCAGGAATTTGCTGATCTTCTTAATGATATATACATTAAAAGATTCGGAACAAACGGCAGCATAGAATTCACCTATCATGAAGTTAAGATCGAGCAGAGAGAAGATGATGCCGAATTCTTAAGAGTAGTAAAAAGTGCTACGGAAAATGCCTTCAGAACCGAGGAAAAATTCCTTGGTGCAACAGGCCCTTCGGATAAGGACAAAGAAGACAAAAAGTCCGGTGACAGTGCACCGCAGGCACCTGCGGCTGCCGCTGAAAAGACTGCAAAAACCAAAGAACAGGCACCTGAAAAGTCCAGATTCCAGGGAAACGGCGGAGGCTTCGGCGGAGGATTCAAGGGAGGCTACAGAAAACAGACTCCTCTGATGAACGACCCCAATGCAATTTACGGCGGTGTATTTCCCGATGAAAAAACCGTTCCTCTTAACGAGCTGAATGAGGGAATGGGAACCGTATCGGTAAAGGGTATGGTCTTTTCTATAAAGGCCATAGATATCAAAGAGGGAAGAAGTATCATTTCCTTTAATATCGCCGATTTTACCGATGCCATAAGCTGCAGGATCTATGTTGATACCGCAGAATCCGCAACCATTCAGGAGAAGCTTGAGCCCGGAACCTTTATCAGACTTACCGGTTTCATATCCGTAAGTAACGGTAAATTTGACCGCGGCGATCTTACCATCGGCAATGTAAAAGGAATAATCAAGATCGATGATTTCCGCGTATCCCGTAAGGATACAGCGTCCAAAAAGAGAGTAGAGCTTAGGTGCCATACCAAGATGAGCGACATGGACGGTGTATCCGAAACCAAGGATATTGTTAAGCGTGCATTTAAATGGGGACACAGAGCGGTTGCGCTCACCGATAACGGAGTCGTACAGGGATTTACCGATGCAGGACATGTCTGGGATGACATGTGGGGCGGCAAAAAGGGTGAGAAAGCAAAACGTATCGCGGAAGGTGATCCTAATCCCGACAGGCAGGATTTCTTCAAGATACTCTACGGCGTAGATGCTTACCTGGTAGATGACCTTCATCAGATAGTAACGGGTAATTCCGACCTGCCTCTGATGAACAATGATTATGTTGTCTACGATATAGAGACAACGGGTCTTTCTCCCGTCAAAAATAAAATAATCGAGTTCGGTGCGGTCAAGGTTTCAAACGGTAAGATAGTCGATCGACTGTCCACCTTTGTTAATCCCGAAGAACCTATTCCTTATGAGATCACAAAGCTTACTTCCATCACTGACGATGATGTAAGAGATGCTGATCCCATATCCGTTGTAATGCCCAGATTCCTGAGATTTTGCGAAGGCTGTGTTTGGGTTGCACATAATGCAGAATTCGACGTTAACTTCGTAAAACAAAAATGCAGAGAACTGGGAACTCCTCAGGATCCTGTTTACATAGATACACTTCCTCTTTCGAGAGTACAGCTCCCCGGCCACTCCAAGTTTACCCTTGATGCGGTAGCAAAAGCTTTGGGAGTCGATCTGGGACATCACCACAGAGCTGTAGACGATGCTGAATGTACTGCGGGGATCTTCATCAAGATGCTTGAACAGCTTGAAGCTGAAGGTATGCAGACTCTGGCGGATATTAATAAGAAGGGATCAAACAGTGCCACGGCAATCTCCAAGTTAAGGCCTACCCGTTGTACTATTTTTGCGAAGAATGAGCTTGGAAGGATACATCTGTATCATCTGATCTCGGAGTCGCATATTACCTACTTCAACAGATTCCCCAAGATTCCCAAGTCTCTTGTAATGAAATACAGGGAAGGTCTGCTTGTGGGCAGCGGAAATTACAAGGGTGAGCTCATGGATGCTCTTTTTGAAGGGCATACCGATGAACAGATATCAAATGTAGTCGGATTCTATGATTACCTGGAGGTTCAGCCTCCCGCAGTCATGGAATTCATGGTGGAAGATAAATACTTTGAAACTGTTAATTCCGTAGATGATATCAAGGATGTTATCAGAAGTGTCATTGATCTTGGCAAGGAATTTAATAAGCCTGTTGTAGCCACCGGTGATGTCTTTTTCCTGGATCCCGATGACGGGCTTTACAGGGATGTTATCTATGATTCAAAGGGTGAAAACAGAGATAAGATACTGCCTCCCACGCCGCCTTTGTATTTCAGGACCACTGAGGAAATGCTGGAAGATTTTGCTTTCCTGGGAAGTCAGAAAGCGGAAGAGATAGTCATCACCAATACCAATATGATCGCGGATATGTGCGAGACCATTTCGCCGGTAAGACCCGACAAGTGTCCTCCCGTCATTCCCGATTCCGATAAACTTCTTACGGATATCTGTTACAACAGAGCACATGAGATTTACGGCCCCGAGCTTCCTCCCATCGTTACGGAGAGACTTGAAAGAGAGCTTAAATCCATTATCACCAACGGTTTCGCCGTTATGTATATAATCGCACAGAAGCTGGTTTGGAAGTCGGTGGAAGACGGATATCTGGTAGGTTCCAGAGGATCTGTAGGAAGTTCCTTCGTTGCTACGATGGCAGGTATCACCGAGGTTAACCCTCTGGTTCCTCATTATTATTGTGCTAAGTGCCACTTCTATGATTTCGATTCGGAAGAGGTTAAGGCATTCCGCGGAAAAGCGGGAGTAGATATGCCGGACAGAGTATGCCCTGTGTGCGGGGAGAATCTTTGTAAGGAAGGATTCGATATTCCTTTCGAAACATTCCTCGGATTCAAAGGAAACAAGGAGCCTGATATCGACCTTAACTTCTCCGGAGAGTATCAGTCCAAGGCGCATAAATATACGGAAGTTATTTTCGGAACGGGTCAGACTTTCAGAGCGGGAACTGTAGGTACCGTCGCTGAAAAGACTGCTTTCGGTTTCATCAAGAAGTTTTACGAAAAGCGCGGTGTAAGAAGGAGAAATGCAGAAGTTGAGTTCCTTCAGAAAGGCTGTGAAGGCGTTAAGAGATCGACAGGACAGCACCCCGGCGGAATCGTAGTTTTGCCTAACGGTGAAGATATCAATACCTTCACCCCTGTTCAGCATCCCGCTAACGATATGAACACCGATACGGTAACCACTCATTTCGATTACCACTCAATAGACCATAACCTGTTAAAACTCGATATTCTCGGACACGATGATCCTACCATGATCAGAATGCTCCAGGATCTTATCGGTTTTGATCCCATCAAGGATATTCCCCTGGACGGAAAGGATGTAATGAGCCTTTTCTGGGGAACAGAAGCCCTTGGAATTACTCCCGATGACATCGGAGGATGTAAATTGGGATGTCTGGGAATTCCTGAGTTCGGTACTGACTTTGCTATTAACCTGGTACTTCAGGCTAAGCCCAAGATGTTCTCCGATCTGGTCAGAATATCCGGTCTTTCCCACGGTACCAATGTATGGCAGAACAACGCTGAAGTTCTTATTTCCAACGGAACGGCAGACATTTCTACCGCTATATGTACCCGAGACGATATAATGACCTATCTCATAGGTAAAGGCGTTGAATCCGAAGAGTCATTCAATATCATGGAAGCCGTTCGTAAGGGTAAAGTTGCGGGAAGCCGAAATGCCCAGGGCGAGATCACATTCAAGGATTGGCCTGAGTGGAAATCTGACATGATAAACTGTGGCGTGCCCGACTGGTATATCTGGTCTGCGGAACGTATCGAGTACATGTTCCCCAGAGCACACGCTGCCGCATACGTTATGATGGCATGGCGAATCGCATACTGTAAGGTTCATTATCCCCTTCAGTATTACGCAGCATATTATTCCATCAGAGCAAAGGCCTTTAACTACGAGCTCATGTGCAGAGGTAAAGCCGCCCTTGAGGATGAACTTACCAAGCTGAAAAAGAAAAAAGAACTTTCCGAAAAAGATAAGAACGCTGAGAAACTTTCCAATACGGAAGTGGACCAGATGTCCGATATGAGAATAGTTCAGGAGATGCATGCGAGAGGATATGAATTCATGCCCATCGACCTTGCTCTTGTTAAGGCAAACCAGTTCCAGGTAATTGACGGTAAGATCATGCCTGCACTTACAAGTATCGTGGGACTCGGTGCATCCGTTGCCGAAGCAATTGCTTTTGAAGGTAAGCGAGGACCATTTATCAGCTGTCAGGATTTCAGAGACAGAACAAGGGCTTCGGGTACCGTTACCGAAAAGCTAAAAGAACTGGGTATTTTAGGCGATATTCCCGAATCTAACCAGATGAGTATTTTCGACATGTTCGGCGCTTAAATAATGTTTTTAAAATTTCTCAAATTTCTTGTTGCATTTTATTTATTTGTATTGTAATATAAGCAAGTCGCACGTAAGAAGCGACTTGCAAATGGCTGGTTGGTCAAGCGGTTAAGACGCCGCCCTCTCACGGCGGAAACAGGGGTTCGATTCCCCTACCAGCTGCTCAAAGGTCGAGGTTTTATACCTCGACTTTTTTGTTGTCTGAAAACAGACCCCTGTAATCCGAATTTGCATTTTTATTTTTTTTGTTGTATAAATTTTTACGTTTGAGTTTATGAAGAAAAAATCCGAAGGAGACATTCATGGCAAAAAATCTCGTAATAGTGGAGTCACCCGCGAAGGTAAAGACCATAAAGAAGTTTCTCGGTTCAGGATATGAAGTAACCGCATCCCAAGGACATGTAAGGGATCTTCCCAAGAGTTCCATGGGCGTGGATATCGATAATGATTTCGAGCCTAAATACATTACTATAAGAGGAAAGGGCGAAATCCTTGCTTCCCTTAGAAAGGAAGTTAAGAAGGCGGATAACATTTATCTCGCAACCGACCCTGACCGTGAAGGAGAGGCAATCAGCTGGCATCTTCAGGCTGCACTTGCTCTCGAAAATAAAAAGTGCTACAGGATCACATTCAACGAGATTACCAAGAATGCGGTCAAAGAATCCTTAAAACATCCCAGAGAGATCGACATGAACCTTGTTGATGCACAGCAGGCAAGACGTGTCATCGACCGTATCGTAGGCTACAGCATCTCACCCGTTATGTGGGCCAAGGTTAAGCGCGGGCTTTCCGCAGGCCGTGTTCAGTCGGCAGCTCTTCACATGGTATGTGACAGAGAAGCGGAGATTGATGCATTCATCCCCGAAGAGTACTGGACCCTTGATGCAGTACTTAACGTAAAGGGAGAAAAGAAGCCCCTTACGGCAAAATATTACGGAACAGGTTCCGACAAAGCAAAGCTCGCTTCAAAAGCTGAAGTAGATAAGATCATCAAAGCTGTTGAAAAGGAAAAGTTCGTTGTAAACGACGTAACAAAGGGAACAAGACAGAAGAAAGCTCCCCTTCCTTTCACCACATCAACCCTTCAGCAGGAAGCAGGCAAGAGCCTTAACTTCTCAACTTCCAAGACCATGAGCGTTGCTCAGCAGCTTTACGAAGGAATAGAGATCAAGGGAGAGGGAACCGTAGGTATTATCACCTACCTCAGAACCGATTCCACCAGAGTTTCCGATGAAGCCATGGCTCAGGCCGAGAATTATCTTAAGGAAAATTTCTCTGCGGAATATGCTGCAGGCAAGAATGCTTCCGAAGGTACCGGCAAAAGAATACAGGATGCTCACGAAGCTATCAGACCCACTCTCCTTACAAGAGAGCCCGAGTCAATTAAGAGCCAGCTTTCAAGAGATCAGTACAGACTTTATAAACTTATCTGGCAGAGATTCCTTGCAAGCTGCATGACTCCTGCTGTATATGAGACTCTTTCCATCAAGATCGGTGCCGGAGAGCATGTGTTTACCGTTGCTTCCAGCCGCCTTACTTTTGACGGATACAGAAAAGTATATGTACAGTCCGATGATGTTGAGGACGAGAAGAGCCTTGATTCTGCCGTAACCGAAAAGTCTGAACTTAAGTTAAATGAACTTGATCCCAAGCAGCATTTTACCCAGCCTCCCGCACATTATACCGAGAGCTCGCTGGTAAGAGCGCTTGAAGAGCAGGGAATCGGACGCCCCAGTACTTATGCGCCCACCATCACCACTCTGATCAAGAGAAGATATATCACCAAGGAGCAGAAGAACCTTTACGTCACCGATATCGGACATGCCGTTGATGAGCTTATGGATCAGGCATTCCCTCAGATCGTTGATGCTAAGTTTACCGCAAACATCGAGAGTCTTCTCGACGGAGTCGAAGAGGGTGATGTTAAGTGGAAGACCATAATCAGGAATTTCTATCCCGATCTTAAGGAGTCCGTAGATGTTGCTAATGCGGAACTTGAGAAAGTTGAGATCCGCGATGAGGAATCCGATGAAGTCTGTGAGAAGTGCGGACGCAGGATGGTCATCAAATACGGTCCCAGCGGAAAGTTCCTTGCTTGCCCCGGATATCCCGAGTGTAAGAACACCAAGCCTTACTATGAGAAGACCGGAATTGCATGTCCTTCATGCGGCAGCGAAGTAGTTATAAAGATCACCCGTAAAGGCAGAAAATATTACGGATGTCTCGGTTATCCCGATTGCGAATTCATGAGCTGGGATAAGCCCGCAGGAAAGATGTGCCCCAAGTGCGGAAAATACATGGTTACCAAGGGTAAGAAGAATGTATGCTCCGACAAGGAATGCGGCTATTCCGAGAACATAGAGCAGGCAGAATAATAGAATTTAGTCAAAAATTTAACTAATTTTTTTAAAGATTAAGATATTTTTGTAAAATATCTGATAATTTGCATTGAAATACCTGATTTTATCTGATATCATTTTTCCGTAGGCGTAATTGATTATTCCTCGGAGGCCGATATGAGTAGTGTACAGCTTCTTGATAAAACCAGGAAAATTGGAAGACTGCTCCACAACAACAATTCAAGTAAAGTGGTCTTCAACGATATCTGTCAGGTAATGAGAGATATCCTGTCTTCGAGCGTCATCGTTATCAGCCGTAAGGGAAAGCTTCTCGGACGCGGAATACTTCCCGATGAAGATCCCATCACCGAACTGATCGGCGGTGAAGTCGGAGAGTTTATCGACAAGATGCTCAACGAGAGACTTCTTTCAGTTCTTTCCACCAAGGAAAATGTCAATCTCGACACCCTTGGATTTGAGAAGACTGATACGAAAGTCTATAAAGCAATCGTAACTCCCATTGAGATTGCCGGTGAGCGCCTCGGTACTCTTTTCGTATATCGTATGGATAAAGAGTACGACATCGACGACATTATTCTTCTGGAATACGGCACCACCGTCGTCGGACTGGAGATGCTCAGATCCGTCAGCGAAGAAAGCGCGGAAGAGAGCAGAAAGATTGCGGTAGTAAAATCCGCCATCAGCACTCTTTCTTTTTCCGAGATGGAGGCTATCGTCCATATATTCGACGAGCTCGAGGGCGATGAGGGAATACTTGTCGCAAGTAAGATTGCCGACAGAGTAGGAATTACCAGAAGCGTTATTGTTAATGCACTCAGGAAGTTTGAGAGTGCAGGCATAATAGAGTCCAGATCTTCCGGAATGAAGGGTACATATATCAAGATTCTTAACGAGTATGTATTCGACGAGATCGAATCCATGAGGATATCACAGGGTATCAGATAAAGGTTGAAAACCTCTTATAACCCGTGCTATAATAGCCTCAAGGAAAAGATTAGATAAGATTATAGGAGTGATTTATAAAAGGATTTGCTTTCGGGCAGGTCCTTTTTGTTTTCCCTATATACACCATATTTTGTGGATGACTTGCCAAATGCCAAAAACATATTGTGTTTTTGGCTGATTTAAGTATAATTAATATTTGGTGAGGTATCATAAAAAAGGAGCATTTATGATTAATACAAGTGCGTTTGATTATATCAATGTTCTGGACAAGGCGGCAGATGCAGCCTGGCTTCGTGACCAGTGCATAGCCAATAATATTGCCAATGTTGATACTCCCGGTTACAAGAGGCAGGATGTAGATTTTGAATCCGTTCTCGAAAAAGAGTTCGGATACAGAAGATATGAATCCATGGATGAGAAAGTCGGAAATCTTAAGCTCAGAAGACTTAATGTGGGAGCTTATACGGATGCGGCTTCTTTTTCATACAGGACAGACAGAAATAATGTTGATATAGAGAACGAGAATGTTCTTCTTGCTCAGAACCAGCTTAAATATCAGGGACTGATGAGAGCATTGAACACCGAGTTCACCAATCTGACCAAGGTCATGAAGTGATGAAAGGAGTAAGCCATGGGAATGTTTACTGCTTTTGATATAAGTGCATCCGGCCTTACCGCACAGCGCTACAGAATGGATATCATTTCCCAGAATGTAGCAAACGCCAATACCACGCGTACCGAAAACGGCGATCCTTATGTCAGAAAAGTAGTTTATTTCGAGGAAAAGGGTGTACGCGGAAGCGACACTTTCAGCCACGTTCTTAATTCCGTCAGCAAGAATTATGCCGGAAAGGGTGTTAAGGTTGCCAAGGTTCTCGAGGATAAGAAGACTCCTCAGAATATGGTTTACGACCCTTCGCATCCCGATGCGGATGAAAACGGATATGTAATGTATCCCAATGTAAATATCATTACCGAGATGACCAATCTTATCGATGCCAGCCGTTCCTATGAAGCCAACGCAACAGCATTTGATGCCGCTAAGGCCATGGCTCAGCAGGGACTTCAGATCGGACAGGGTTGATAAGAGTTTGAGGTGAATAAATGAATCCATCGATTGTACATGAACTTACCGGCGCCGGTGATTACAGAAAGATCGGCGGAGCTACCGGTGTCAGATCCATAGAGGGTGAATCACCGGACGGTACTTTGTTTTCGTCCGTATTTAACAGTGCCGTAGAAGGAATCAAGACTACAAATGCTTATTTGTCGGATGCGGAGAATCAGGAAATTCTCTTTGCACTGGGACAGTCCGATTCCACACATGATCTTACGATTGCACTTCAAAAAGCTGAGACTGCATTGCAATATACTGTTGCCATAAGAGACAAACTTCTTGAAGCTTACAAAGAGCTGATGCAGATCCAGATTTAATATTTCCATATCCTGCTTGCAGGGATTAGCGACGAAATTTTTTCGGAGGCGGGAGTAAATGCCTGAGAGAATAAAGGAATTATTGAACAGGATTAAAGAGTGGTGGAATAAATTCACCTCGAGACAGAAAGGTATAATTATCGGCCTTGCTGTCTTTTCCGTTGCTGTATTTGCACTTATAGTATTCTTTGTATCAAGACCCAAATACAAGGTTCTGATAACGGCAACATCCACCAAGGAAGCTTCCGAGATCATAGCGGTTCTTGACGAGAATTCCATAATGCATGTGGAATCTCAGGATGCTCTTACCATCAGCGTAGAGACCAATCAGTACACCGCAGCTGAACTTGCACTCGGTTCATCAGGATTCGTTCCCGATGAGTACACTCTTGAAGAAGCTCTTAACAGCTCACTTTCAACAACCACATCCGATACCGCCAAGAGATATCAGCTCTATCTGGAGAACAAACTCAAAGCGGTTATTCTGGCTATAGACGGAATCGATGACTGTAAAGTCAATCTCAATATTCCCGAGGATACAGGAACTCTTATTTCAAACGAAGAAGAAGCATCCGCATATATTCAGATCGAACATGACGGAAGCTTTACTTCCGCAAAAGCAGCAAATCTTGCCAAGTGTATCCAGACATTCTTAAGAAACAGCAATACCGCCAATATCACAATTCTTGATTCCGACGGAACACTCCTGTTTGCGGGCGGAGATGATTACTCATCATCGGGCATCGCAAATTCCATGCAGGAACTCAGAAACCAGGCAGAGGCTATGATCGCCAACCAGGTTAAGAAGGTTCTTCTCGGAACTCCCAATTACAACAACGTGGAAGTTACCAGCCATCTCGATATGGATTATTCCAATTACGAGAAGACTGTTAAAGAGTATTATGCGAATTCAGACCGTACAGAAGGAATGCTTTCTCACGAGGAGACCTATGAGTCCTCGTCCGAGAACGGCGTGGGCGGAATTCCCGGAACAGATTCCAACGGTGAGGGAACAACCTATGTTACCAGCGATTACGGTAACAGTTCTTCATCAACTGCGGAAACAGAAAAAGATTACCTTCCCAACGAGTCATCCGAATATAAGATAACTCCCGCAGGCGCAATTAATTACAACAATTCATCAATGTCCATCGCTGCAATCTCTTACAAAGAGATCCACGAGGAAGATATCGAAGCACAGGGTCTTCTCGACGGAACCACCTGGGAAGAATACAAGCTTGCCAATTCCGCAGACCGAAAACTGGAAGTTGATGAGGATCTTTATTCCGTAGCTTCCAATGCAACCGGAATCCCCGTATCCAACATTACAATCGTTGCATATGAATCCCCCATATTCTATGACAAAGAAAGTCTTCAGATCAGCTGGACCACGGTATTGTCCGCGTTCCTTATCATTCTGATCCTCGGACTTCTTGCATTTGTCATCTTAAGGAGCATGGGTTCCAAGAAAGAGGAAGCAGAAACTGCTCCCGAGCTTTCAGTGGAAGATCTTCTCCAGTCCAGTCCCGAGCCTCAGCTTGAGGATATCGATGTAGAGAATAAGTCCGAAACCAGAAAGATGATTGAAAAGTTTGTTGATGAAAATCCCGAAGCTGCAGCCGCACTTCTTCGCAACTGGCTGACAGACGACTGGGGTTGATCATAGGAGATATATAAATGGCGTTCGGTGCATCACAATCTGAAATAAGCGGTCTTCAAAAAGCCGCAATACTGCTGATAACGCTTGGCCCCGAGAGAAGTGCGGGTATATTCAAGCACCTCAAGGAAGAGGAAATAGAAGAGCTTACCCTTGAGATTGCCAATACCAGAACTGTCGGCCCCGATGTCAAGGAAGCCGTTCTCGAAGAATTCTACGGAGTGTGTCTTGCACAGCAGTATATCGCAGAAGGCGGTATCGGATATGCAAGAGAACTGCTTGAGAAATCTCTTGGCAGTGAAAAAGCCATGGACGTTATCGGAAGACTCACTGCATCCCTTCAGGTTAAGCCTTTCGAATTTGTACGTAAGACCGATGCATCCCAGCTCATTAACTTTATTCAGGATGAGCATCCTCAGACTATTGCACTTATTCTGTCATACCTTGCTCCTCAGCAGGCTGCACAGATCATTTCCGGACTTGCTCCCGACAGGCAGGCCGATGTTGCCAGAAGAATTGCCGTCATGGACAGAACAAGTCCCGATGTCATCAAGGAAGTCGAGTCCATTCTCGAGCAGAAGCTTGCTTCCCTTGTTAACCAGGATTACACCATCATCGGCGGTGTCGATTCCGTTGTCGAAATCCTCAACTCCGTCGACCGTGGTACAGAGAAACACATCATGGAATCTCTGGAGATCGAAGAGCCTGAACTTGCGGACGAGATCAGAAAGAAGATGTTCGTATTCGAAGACATCCTGCTGCTTGATGACAGATCCATTCAGAGAGTTCTTCGTGATGTTGACAATAACGATCTGGGCATCGCTCTTAAGGCTGCCAATGAACAGGTACAGAATGCCGTATTCAATAACCTGTCCAAGCGTCTTGCTACGATGATCAAGGAAGACATGGAATTCATGGGTCCTGTACGTATGAAGGATGTTGAAGAAGCTCAGCAGAAGATTGTTAATATTATCCGTAAACTGGAAGATTCCGGCGAGATCGTAATCTCCAGAGGCGGTGGAGACGAGATAGTTGTCTAATTTATATAAAACATCTTATATGAATATGGGTAGCGACAAGCGCGTTATCGATATGAATGAGCTTGTCAAAAAAAGGATCGACGCTCTCGGCTATAAAATGCAAAGACCCGAGAACTCCGGTTTTGTGGAAGGCATAAATGCCGACAGTGCCGGGGTGGAGGAGCTTGTTGAGGGTGTCACCTTGGAGAGCGAAATTTTCCCGGAAGGAGAACCCGGCGGAGAGTTTACCGAGGGCCTGTCTGCCAATGTAATAAAGGCGGAAAGCCATGCGGATACTCAGGCTCTTCTTGATGCGGCACACATGGAAGCGGAAAGGATCATTGACACCGCCAAGGCCTCCGCATCCAAGATAGAAAGCGATGCTGCTGCCAAAGCAGATTCCATAATGGAAGAAGCCAGAAACAAGGGCTATGAATCCGGCTATTCGGAAGGCATGACCAAAGCTGCCCAGGAAATGCAGGATATGAGAGAAGTTCTCGATAAAGAGAAAGAAGAACTCGAAGAGCTTTATCAGAAAAGGCTTAATGATATGGAGCCTGAGCTTGTAGATACCATAACAGATGTCTATGAGCATATACTCAAAACGGATCTTAAGATTCACAAGACCATTGCGGG
>JAEEGL012113252.1_pt1 | contig 17239 bp, 20 predicted proteins | sample 9134231 | NCBI WGS metagenome assembly JAEEGL01 (sample SAMN16246548, study PRJNA631951) | gut metagenome | biome: gut microbiome; feature: rumen; material: fiber-attached | host: Bos | place: Iran: Karaj | collected 2018-10
ATGTGTACAAGCAATTGAAACAATACTCAGAGGATACGATGATCCCGATGAGTAAGATTGTCGATAAGGCAATCACTGAGTACCTTGAAAAACAAGACAACAAAAAATGAGATGGAGTCCCCGTCCAAAGTTCATCCATCTCATTGCCACTTACCGTGACGCATATATTATAACATATGTGCGTCTCCCTGTCATTAAAACGAAAGGAGAAGCGCATGAGTAAACGAGATGAGTTTGTGTTGAGAGTGGTCAGCAAACTCGCAAACGAAATTCCACTAGAACAACTGCCAATCATCGAATCTACGCTTTCGGAATGTGTAAGCGATTATGAGATCGAGAATCGCAACACGGAGATTGTTCCGTTCAGTAGCATCGTCCCAGAATGGTATGGGTATTTCATCGCCAAGAAGAAGATAGCGGGACGCACTACGGAAACATTGAAGTTATATAACAATGTCATCGTGGAGTTTTTCCAACACATTCCTGTTCCACTCGATGAGATGGATGGCACGATGATGCTTGCATATCTTTATGACTACCAGAAGCGGCATGGCATATCGAATCGGACGCTCGATCAAAGGCGAATCATGCTCCATACGTTCATCCAGTGGGCGGTAAACGAAGGTTATGTCAGGCGCAATTTCGTTGCTTGTATTGATCCGATAAAGTATGTTGAGAAGCCTAGACAGCCGCTTACGGACGAAGAGATTATAGCCGTCAGAGATACATGCGAGACGTACAGAGAACGTGCCATCGTGGATGTGTTTCTTTACACGGGCATCCGCTTGTCTGAACTGGCAAATCTGAAATGGTCTGACATCAACATGCAGACGAGGACGATCACCGTATTTGGAAAGGGCAGTAAGTATAGGACAGTGTTATTTAACTCCCAGACCAAGCACTCACTGCTACAGTACAAGTTGGTCAGGCACAGCGATGATGATTATGTATTCGTCAGTGAAAGGTATCCGTACAGGAAGATCGGCAAGGAAGGTGTATCGAGGATCATAAGCCAGTTGTCGAAGCGATGCGGTCTGTCAATTAAGATTACACCGCACATCTTCCGGCACACATTCGCTACACATGCAATTGCCAAGGGTATGAGCATTGAAGACGTGAGCGCACTTCTTGGTCACAATTCGCTTTCGACTACACAGATTTACGCCAAGGTCGATATGTCATCTATCGCTCACGAATATGCGAGGTCATTCGCATGATTACTAAGATTGAGCATAGATATGTGATTGCAGTCGGTACGGATTTCGGCACGCTGTATATCGGCAAGAATGGAAAGAATCTCATCCAACCGTCAAACAGTTACGGTCAGTTGTATTTAGGGAAAGACGAAGCGTTACGTTATGCCAAGCATCATATATCTGACGGAGCCGTAACGATTGAAGAGGTGGCGAAACCACTTGAAAAGAGCAGACGGATGATCCCACATCGAGTGATTCCGGCACAGCTGCTTGCAGACAAGAAACGCCCAGAACGGAGACGATCCTCTCAGGACGGACGCATCAAAAAGTTAAGATAGTGCAAACAGGGACAGGTCATTACGGCTTGTCCTTTTTTATGTGAGAAAGGAGACAAAATGCCCAGACTTGTGTTGGAAAGTGGCAAAGAGATCGCCTGTCAGAGATATGGAGCCGAAGGGCTTGACTTCATCGGCAACTTCTCCACGGCGAGAATGACGGACAAGACGCTTCAGGAAGACGCACTCGTCAAGTTGATGGTCGATCATGGTGATGCCGTTCTCATGGATTTGACCGGATATGAATATACGGGGACAATGATTGTTCGTGCCGAAGGTACTTACACAGCGGTTATAGCCGAGAAGCAACTTGTCATGAGTGCAGAAGATGTTCAGAGCATCAAGATCGCAAAGATTCTTTTGGGGGACGAATAAATGATTACAGAAGAGAGAGCGAGAGAATTACGATCCGTCATTGAGACGGTCATGCAAGATGTTTCTGACGATGTTGCCATTTCCGCTCCCGAATTATTTGGAGCGTTTGACGGCGATGGTCACGCTTATGCGGTCGGAGACAAGGTGAGATACAATGGGACACTTTACAAGGTCTTACAGGCACATACATCTCAGGCAGATTGGACTCCTGATGCGGCTCCGTCACTGTTTGCCAGAGTGCTTATTGAGACGGACGAGAACGGTCAGCAGACAGAAATACCCGAATGGGAGCAGCCTGATTCTACGAACGCTTACAGTGCCGGAGACATGGTGACATATGACGGCAAGACCTACGTCTCAAAGATCGACAACAATGTTTGGTCACCATCTGACTATCCGCAAGGTTGGCAAGAAGTTGCCGAGTGAGGTAACGTGACATGGTATTCGAGAAAGAAACAAATCTATACCAAGATGCTGCGATACGAAGTAAATTCACTTCTCAGGATACGCAGTTTAGCGTGATTCAGGGGAAGATATCGTACCTGATCACCGACAGTGAGATCGCCACATATGATGATGGCAAAGGCACGATCACTAGCCGGATGAACTCTGCGGAGAATACTGTATCTGAACATTCCAGTACGATTTCTTCGATGCAGAGTGAAATCGATGGCGTGACAGGTGATGTCGAAGAGTTTCATAGCACATACAACGCATTTGTTCAGAATACTGAAGGAACGTTTTCTGAAGTCTCATCTACAATCGCCACAAAGACGCATGTGTTCAGAGATCAACCAGCGCCGCCATACAACGAAGGCGATTTTTGGATTAAGGACAAGGAATTATACGTCTGTGTAAACTCAAAAGAGGAATCCGAATCATATTCTGCATCAGACTGGATTCCGTCCACGAAGGGCAGAGTTTTCACTACCACTCCTACGGTCCCGTATAATGCCGGAGATATGTGGATGCAAGGTGCGTCCGGCGATATCAAAATCTGTACGGTAACAAGGACAAGCGGTTCCTACAGTGCATCAGATTGGTCAAATGCTTCACGTTACATCGGTACTTCCGATATCACGACATGGTACAACAACAATCTGAAGGATATCATTACTGGTCTGGAAGATGGCGAAGTCAGCACATACTATCAGACATCTGATCCTTCCGGTAGTTGGACGGCATCTGAAAAACCAAAGCACGAAGGTGATATCTGGTATAACAGCACGTCAACCGTGCAGAAGTATTATCGCTATAACGGATCATCTTGGGACGAGATGAAAGCAACACCCCCGGATGCGATTGTTCAGACGGTCGATAAAAAGGCGAATATCTATACTGGTTCATCTACTCCGTCAAGTCCGAAGAGTGGTGATCTTTGGTTCAAAGGTGCAGACCAACCGATTCTCACATATGTTAATAACAGTTGGCAAGTGTACAACAAGTACACGGATGATTCCGCATTTACTACTTTCAGGGATGGAACGTATGCAACATTTGTTACGAATACGGGCAATGCTCTGAACACTAAGACGGTTACATACTATCAGGCAAGCGCGCCTAGCACACACAATACTGGTGATCTCTGGATTGACACTGACGATAAGAACAAGTTATACAGATGGAACGGGACTACATGGCAGAACGATCAGGACGCTCAGATTCAGGATGCACTTACAAATGCGGCAACTGCGAAGTCGATTGCAGACCGCAAAATAGTAACCTTCGCACAAGCGTCTCAACCGTCAGGAACTACTCAGAATCCGTTAGACGTAGGTGATTTGTGGATTGATACTGACGATAACAACAAAATCTACAGATACAGTGGTTCCGCATGGACTCCGTATACAGATAGTTCTGCTCTAAATGCTTTTACGACAGGCACATATGCCACGTTCGTGAACGCTACAAATCAAAGCCTTGCAAAGAAAATCACGACATTCTATCAATCGTCCGCTCCTTCCGGCGCGATCAGTGGTGACCTTTGGATTGATACTGGTAACGGAAACATATTAAAACGGTATAGCGGTTCGTCATGGACAGCCGTACAGGACGCAGGAATCCAAAATGCACTTAATGCTGCGGGAGATGCACAGGCTACTGCTGACGGCAAGATTATGACCTACGCACAGGCATCTGCTCCGTCTGGCGATCTCGATGTTGGCGATCTCTGGATTGAGACGGACAACAATAACAGAATGTATCGGTGGAGTGGTTCGTCATGGGTTCCGTACACTGATACCTACTCCCTGAACGATTGGCTCACGAACACATATTCTGGAGACAAGAGCAGTTTACAGACTCAGATAGATGGCAAGGTTGAAACGTTTTCTCAGACTTCCGATCCGTCTTCATCTTGGAACGCATCTGACAAGGCAAAACACAAGGGCGATCTCTGGTATAACAGCACGTCTAATGTGCAGAAATACTATAGATACACTGGTAGTGAATGGACGGAGATAAGGTCTGAGCCGCCGTCAGCGATGGTCACAACAATAAATAACAAGTCCAGTATCTACACTGGGTCTACCAGACCATCTCCCCCGTATAAAATCGGCGACTTGTGGTTCAATTCGACAGCAGACAACACTGGAAATATTTACACATGCGTCACTGCAAGAAGTAGCGGAACGGGACTTTCCTCTGATTGGAAGATCAGGCACAAATACACTGATGACAGCACGTTTACCAACTGGCAGACAGAGACATACGACTCGTTTATCAATCAGTTACCCGGACAGATTAACTTTCAAGTAACTGGTTCGAGAACTACTGCTGCCGGAGATGTGTATACTGGCAAGGGCGATATCATCCTGAACATCAATGACACACTTCAATCTGAAGCGAAGATAGATGCTGACAAAATTACTCTTGACGGCGATCTTGTTGTTAATGCAATCAATGACGGTTCAGTACAAATCAATGCTTCTCATATTGCAATTTCATCTTATCCGTCACTCGATAGTGCCATCGACAGCAAGAGTGGCATATACAAAGGCGATGCAGTTCCAACAAACAGCAATTCCCCCGCTTCGGGATGGACTACTGACGCAGTAAGAGCAAAGCACGTTTCAGATATTTATGTCCGCACGAATGGCGATGAATATCAGTACGTTCCGGGAAAAAACGGTCTTCTGATTACATTCAGCAGTAAATGCTCGACAGAACGGAACTATGACTTCGCTCAGATTTATTTCCAGATAAACGGCACAACGTACAAAACTGGTGCGCTAACTGGTGGTCGAGGTGGAACAGAAAATAAAATTGCCGGAGTGCAAGTATTTGTTCCTTCGAATATATTCTGGCTTTATTGGGAGAGCGATAGTTCTAACACGGATTACGGATTCTCAATAGACTCGATAGAAAAGGTGTATTCCGACAAGGCTTATGCGACAAGCACAGGAACATTGCCAAGTATTACGGCAACAGAAGTCAGCGGAGATACATATCCAGAAACAGCACATCCTTATACCAATAATCAGAAGTTGCTCTGGAAATACACCTATTCTTCATCCGCGTTTGAAGATCAAACATATGGATGGGCGAGAAGACAGGATTCAGGATTCAACGAGATAAGGATGCAAGGATATGTAACATTTACTAACCTTGGGACATCCGGTGCAACTGCTATCAATGGTGACAACATAACTACTGGAACTATAAACGCAGATCGCGTTATGGGCGGCACGTTCAAGGCGGGTGGTTCTGCGGCGGGTTCGAGCGGTAAAGATGGTGTTTTTGAAGTATACAGTTCCGCAGACGCACGAATAGGCAGAATTGATAGTTCTGGAATTTACTTTGGGAATATAATATCTAGCCTATCGTCTCCGAATTTCAAGGTAGATAACAGTGGATATGTCACATGCAAAGGTGCCACTGTAACAACAGCCGCCGATTCACAAGCGTGTAACATGCAGTTAAGCACAAGCGAGTTGTCCCTGTATAGAAACGGTGTTAGGATCGGAAGTGTTGGTTTTGAGATAAACCAAAACTCTGCATTTGCAACACTTTCTGGCTCAGCAAGTGCAAAAATAAAAAACAGCACATCAAGTGCTTTTGTTGGTTGTGATAGTAACGGACATATCACCTTAGGAACGGGAAGATATGGAAAAGTATATGTGCAAAATACATATGACCAAGGTCGATACAGTGTTGCCTTAACAAACGAAAACACGGAAATAATCTTCAATGTCCAAAATAACAGACTTTATATTGTAAGCGGTGGTGCAACATATTATTTGACATTAAACAGGTGATTTTTGTTGTATTGGGGGTCAAAATGCAGAAACCTATAGTAGTGGCAAGACAGGATTTTATCACTGAAATCGTGGCACTCATTAACAAGTACGGACAGGGTGGCTTGCCCATGTTCGCCATTCTCGACATTCTTGGCGATGTGCAGAAGGAAGTCCAGACTGCGGCTCAGAATCAGTACAAGACCGCACTGGAGCAGTATGAAAAAGAATCTTCCGCAGAAGCCGAGAAAGTCGAAGCGGAAGTAGTTGAAAACTGAATACGGAACATGCCAACAAGGGGGTCGGAGAAATCCGGCTCCCATTTTCATGAAAGGCGATGGTGAAGCCGATGGATTTACACATAATCCCCACTCTGATAGGTGTGCTTCTTGGTGGTGGAATTTTGGGATTCATTGAATTTCTGATTAAGCGCAAAGACGCAAAGGATGATAAGACAAAGGAAATTATCGAAGCGATTGACAAGTTAGATCGGAAGGTCGATGAAAGATTCACGAAGTTAGATGCGAAGATCGACGAGGTAGACGCGAAGGTGGATGAACGATCTGCCGTATCCGCAAGAGTAAGAATCTTACGATTTTCGGACGAGATGGGCGAAGGTCGAAGACACAGCAAGGATACTTACGATCAAGCGTTATCTGACATAGATTTTTACGAGAAATATTGTGACGGACATCCGACATTTAAAAACAATCAAACGATCGCTACTGTAGAGTACATTAAAAACAATTACGCTGAGAGACTTGAAAAACACGATTTTCTTTAATGGGGGTATGTGAATGAAACCTGACATTATTGCAACTGTAGCCGCTATTACCGTTATCTGCTATCTGATTGGCATGGCTTGCAAGGCTTACGGAAAGATTGACAAGTGGATTCCTTGCATCGTAGGTGCAGTTGGTGCCGTGCTTGGCATCGTAGGAATGTACACGATCAAAGATTTTCCGGCTAATGATGTGCTGAACGCAATGGCAATAGGCATTGCTTCTGGACTCAGTTCGACAGGTGCCAACCAGATCGTGAAGCAACTGTCCCAGAAAGATGATGACATTGCAGATGAAGTTAAAGATTGATTAGTGCCGCCCATCTGGGCGGCATTTTCTATTATGTGTGAGGACGAATATGAACACATGTACAACTCCTGAAGAATATATCAATGCAATTGCTCTCGCCGTGCAGAAGTGTTGCAAGAGATACGGATATCTTTCATCGGTTCTCATCGCTCAGAGTTTCGTTGAGAACGGTGCGGGGATTCCTAGTTGGTGGGACAATCCGCAGATTGCATTACTCATGGAATTTAACAACATGGTCGGGATTAAGAGTGATCTTCTTTCTGATTCTTGGGCAGACAAAACTGTCTGGACGGGCGAAAGTCTCACAAAGAAGACTCCCGAATACTATGACGGCAAGAAGGTAATCATCACAGATGACTTCCGAAAATACGATAATATCGAGCAATCATTTGCAGACTTCCTACTCTTCATGAAGTACGGAGCATATCATAAGGGTGGTAAGCCGAAGTATGGCGATGCTGTCCTGTCAATCAAAGACCCTGAGACGCTTATCACCAAGGTAAATAAACTTGGCTATGCCACATCGGACAAGTACGCTGCCCATGTGATGAAGGTTATCAGGCAGTATGGATTGACGAAGTACGATGACCTGACAGGTGTTGAGCCTACAAAATATACGCCGGGTTACAGAGAAAAAGCACAACCAAAGGAAAAAACTCCTATTGGAACATGGACAATCAAGAAAAGTCCTGCTTACAACAAAGGCGTTACGGAACGAGGAAACGCACAAAAGTACATTGCCGTTCATTATCTTGGCGTAGATGGTCAAAATAACGCCCTATGGAATGGACGATACGGTGCGCATTATGTTGTTTATTGGGACGGCACGATTTATAAAGTATGCGACCACGATGCTGTTACTTGGCAAGTCGGCACGGCAAACGGTGAATATATACAGAAGCATCCGTATGCGCGGAATAGCAATTGCATCGGAATCGAGATGTGCTGTCACAACACTGACGGTTATTGTCCTGAGACTCCCACGGGCGAGAAGCATTGGTATTTTACGGAGAATACGCAGAAAGCGACAGCATGGCTCGTCCGCAAACTCATGAAAGACCTGAATCTCGATATATCGCATGTCCTTCGCCATTTCGATGTCGTGAACAAAAAATGCCCCGCTCCGTATGTCTATAACAATAGATACAAGGGTACATGGACATGGGATGAGTTTCTTGGAGCCGTAAAGACAGGATACTGTCCAGACGGAACAAAGCCTACTCCTACACCTACTCCCCCTGAACCTGTAGTCGAGAAGTGGTATCGCATCCGTAAGTCATGGGCAGACGCAGCTTCTCAGATCGGAGCGTACAAGTCTCTGGACAATGCCAAAGAGAATTGCCCGAAGGGATATGCCGTTTACGACTGGAACGGCAAAGAGGTCTATCGTCCGGCAGTGACCCTAACGGACAAATTCTTAGCATCCTGTCAGGCAGTAGTCGATAAGGCAAGAAAAGAAGGATGGACATACGGAGATAGTCATGCTACGCCGCCATGCTCAGATAAGATAATATCCTGTGACAGACTTGTTGCCCGATCCCTGTACGATCTTGGCTATACCGATCAGCGACAGGGTGGTGAGACATGCGGTACGCTCCCAGATTGGCTCCCGAAGCATGGATGGACGAAGGTTACGGATAAGAAGAAGATCGTCTCTGGCGCGATTGTAGCGGTCAGGAAGAAGGATCAGAATTTCATTAACCATGTATTCGTGGTGAAGAGTTACAACATCAACACTGACATGTGCGACAAGTACGATGAAGGTTCAAATGAACGCATCAAAACCGTTCAGCCATTCAAGAGCGTTCCTCTTGTCGAGTGGTCGGATAGAGTGTTTGTGTGTGCATGGAACCCGCCGTCAGATAAGCCGCAGCCTACTCCGAAACCTGATGACCGTACATGGAACGGGGTTGACTACGCTCCTGTTTACAATTACACTTATTATAAGAAGAAATATCCCGATCTTCAGAAAGCATTTGGCAACGACAAGGCGAAATACTTTGATCATTTTTGCCACTACGGGATGAAAGAGTGCCGACAGGCATCTTCCGCATTTAACGTCAAGAAGTACAAAGAGCGGTACGCTGACCTTCGTAAAGCATTTGGCGATAACTATCCAGAGTACTACAAGCATTACTGCGTGTACGGTAAGAAAGAAGGTCGGAAAGGCAATTGATTGCATACAATGCAACTTGAAATGCAACTTATGCACTGAAGCATCCTTTATTTTCAAGGCTTTTTAGCATCTACCAGTGGGTTCGAATCCCACACTCTCCGTTAAATATTCACTTTCCAACAAGACCCAACATCCTCAGAAATACTTGAGTTTGTTGGGTCTTTTGCTGTTTTTCTTATTATCTGAAAATTGCATATTATGCAAGAAAATTGAGAAATATGCAACGAAAATGTGCCAAATGCAACTTGATGCAACTTGAAATGCAACTTTGCATATTATGCAAACAGGGATTTTTGACTTTCTTCGATCAGTTCCAGAGCGGCTTTTTCTGCGTCCGGCAAGGCATGTCGGTACACTCTCTTCATCACGTCTGTTTTCCATCCCCCCATCTTCATGATGACAGCATCACTGATTCCAAGTGAGTGCAAATGCGAAGTCCAGAAGTGGCGCATGTCGTGAAAGCGCAGACCATCGTATCCGCATCTCTTAGCCAGATGGGAAAATCTTTCGGAAATTCTCTCTGGGTTGTCAAAGTTGCATACATATCCCTGTGCCTTTATCTTTTGTACAATTTCATCTGGGATTTTTACATATCTGTCGGATTCGTAGGTTTTCGTCTGATTCTTCGTGACGGGATTCAAATCCTCGTCAAGAACTGTAGCACGATGGATATGAGCGATGCCGTCCTGATCAATATCGGATATATCTAATCCGACAATTTCACTTCTCCTCAATCCGCACATTGCGGCAAGGGCAATCGGGACGTACATTCCATTGTCCGTCTCCTTGGACAATGACAGAATCTCCTTGACCATCTCAGGAGTAGCAATGACAGGATCGTTTCTTTCCATCTTCGGAAGAGTTACCTTCGGAGCGGTCACTCCGACTTGGGACAGTGCAGCAGTGATAAGACCGATGCGATTTTTGACCGTCTTTGCACTTGCCCCGTCCATAATCATATCGTTAATCAATTTCTGAAGCGTATCACTCGTCAGATCATATGCTGACGCTTCGCAGAATGACTTGTAATGCGTTTTAAGCGCAGTCTCCACGGATTTGTACCCACGAAGCGTAGAAGGACTTAGAACGGATTTGCGTGATTCAAGAAAGATGTTCACTGCGGATTCGACAGTGCAACTTATACGCTTATTCCCACGATGTTTGTCTGCATATTCGGCGGCTTTTCGTTCACATGTCCTTTTGTCCCTATCGGTAAAAGCCTTATATTTTCGCTTGCCATCTTCCATTCCAATATAAATAAGCACTCGCCATGATCCTGACGGTGTTCTCTTCGCATTTGCCATAACATTCCCTTTCCCTAAAAATGAGTACAATAAATAAACGTTCTGATTGACGTTATCAACTTATCAATTTATGGGATTTCCCTTTTCTGATTCGTACAAGTCGAGCATCATGTCATTGTGGCGCACGATGTCGCTGAGAGTCATATTTTCGTATTTTCGGTCATACTGAGCATATTTCTTCCGGTTTTTTCGGCTCCGTTCCCTTAACCGCTCGATCATGTCCATAATCCAGTCAGGTTCTCGCCGGACATAGATGCCATGCGCTTCTGCTTCGATTTCCTGTACGTCTGTCTTCTCCCAATCTCGTCTGCGGATATGATTCAGAGCATGTTCAAATGCCTTTTTAAGCGTAGCATTTGTATAGCGGCTGTTCAGGAAGATCGAATACGAATCGTCATGATTCTTGTGAATCTCTTCCTGAATACCATAAGCCATATTCATCATGATTACGGTTACTGTGTTGCCGTCAACTTCAAAAGTAGTCATCTTTTTCCTCTGGATGCTCAAGAAGGTACATACGCTTCATCATGTCCATGTGCGCCTTAAATGCTTCCGGGTCCATATTGCGCTTCATGTGATGCAATGCTCTCAGGTCCGGGTCATCAAACATTTCCTGCGCTAGTCTTTCTGTCTCCACATCTGTGTAAAATTTACCTTCAGAATCCCATCCCATGAGATGGGCGGGAGTGGTTCGCAGAACTTTGGCAAACCTAACGACATCCGACTGATAAATGTCGCTCGATCCCTTCTCGATCTTACTGATTGAACTCTTATCCTTATAACCGAGACGATTTGCAAGTTCCATTTGAGTCATTCCGATTTCTTCACGCCTTTTCTTAATATTTTCACCTATTCCCATGCTTTTATCCCCCTAACCTTGTAACAACATCATAATAGGAAGAGTAAATTTATTCAACTTTTTTCTTGAAATCCGTTGACATTAGGTGGAATATACTGTAGTATAGCAAGTGGAAATTAATTCAACACACGAAAGCGAGGTGAAATCGTGACCGATACTGTATTACTTAAGCAGAAACTCAAAGATAGCGGCTACAGACTACAGTTTATAGCGGATAAAGTAGGTATTTCGCGGCAGACCTTATCAATGAAAGTAAACAACGATAGCGAATTTACCACGGGTGAGGTCGAAAAACTCTGCGATTTGCTCGATATCTGCGATCTGGAAGAGAAGAATAGTATTTTTTTTGCCAAAGAGGTGGAATAAGATTCCACACGGGGGAAAGCAAATTATGGGGGAAATTCAGAAGCAGATAGACGCATACATGCGTCAGGAGAAGTTAAGAACTGTTTCCGATATCGTCTATTCTCCGTATTACGAAATCGTAACGATCTTCAGGAATACGGTTGGCAGAGAAGGAAAGCGATACGGACGAAGACCGATCACGTTAGACGTTTCTTCTGCGTGTAGTCCGGCAGAAGTGATCGACATCATTAGCAACTGTACTGCGGTTAATCCATGCCGAAGTTAAAGAAATCTCCATATGACGAGCAGACGGACAATTTTAGAAGCACTCTGTTCGGAGCGATGGGGGCGAAATTCATGAATCAGGCTGATTTGGCGAAGAGGTTACGGAAATCACCGTCAGCGGTCAGCCGGAAATTAAACGACATAGACTCTATCTCATTCGGGGAGATGAGAGAGATAGCGAGTCATCTGGGGTTGGTAATAAAGATTGAAGGGTGAAGGAAATGACGAAGAACGAGTTACAGATAGAACGGGCGATGGAAAAAGCGAGAGCCAGAATCGTCCAGAGCGAGATTAACCGGATCAAGAGGATGAAGGTCATTAAAGAGCATTTCGATCTCATCATCGACATCATGACGGCAATCGTGCTTGGAGCATTATTCGTAATAGCGTTCGTGATTGACGCTTACGGAGCCGCGCAGATTCCGGCATGGATTTACACAATCGGGATCGCCTATCTGATCCTCTACGTCTTCGTCCTTAGTCGAAAATTCAAGGAGAAATAAGCATGAGGAATGTTTCATATAACTTCGTTTCGATTCGAAACTTCAAAGGATTAAAGAAGTTCGATACGGAGTTCGGTCAGGCAGAAACGACATTATGTGGCAGAAATGCTGTAGGAAAGTCTACGGTTGTGGACTTAATCTGGTGGGTTCTGTTCGGTAAGAACGCTGCCGGAGAATCAAACTTTGACAATCGTCCTCTGGATAGTGATGGCAACAAGATTCATTTCATCGACATCGAAGGTAAAGTCGGAATCAAAATTGACGGAACAGATTATATCGTCATGCGCATCCAGAAAGAGAAGTGGGTGAAGCGCAGAGGACAGGAAGAACAGGAATTTGCCGGAAATATCAATGAATATTCGGTAAACGGATACCCGAAATCCGAGAAGGAATTTAAGGCTTTTATCGCTGAGATTATTGATGAGAAAACCTTCCAGATTCTTATGAATCCGACAACTTTTCCCTCTCTTGACTGGAAAGAGCAGCGGTCAATCCTGATGAGCATTGTCGGTGACGTATCCGATGATGACCTGTCGGGCGAAGTCGAATACTTCGATCTTCTGAAGCCGGAATTACAGGTAGCGTCCATTGACGATATCAAAAAGAAATGGACGAAAGCCAGAAACGATCTCAAGAAGAAGCCGGATGAACTTCAGACGAGGATTGATGAAGTCGAATCCCAGATGGCAATCGAGGTCGATGTTGCGGCTCTTGAAGCCAAGCGGAAAGTAGCCGTTGCAGATATCAATGCTCTCAAAGACAAAATGCTCGATCTTGAGACAAAAACAAACGCGAAGGTCGATGCAGAGATTGAAGCACTCGAATCCAAGCGAAAAGTAGTCATCGATGAAGCAAAAACGGACGCGATCAGAAATGTTGATGCGGCAGAGCATAAACGTGTGGTGGCAAAGGACGCTTTGGAAGTTGCACAGCGCAGATTCATAAATCTAAAGAACGATCTTGTTGGCTACAGAAAAACTGCTGAGTATTCCAAAAATCGCGCCGAAGAAGCAGAGAAGGTAGTTCAGCATCTTAAGAAAGAGAATTACCCAGAATCGAAGACGATCTGCCCCACATGCGGTCAGAAATATCCTGAAAAACTGGTTAAGTCGCTCCGAGATAAATGGGAGAAGGATCACACTGATAAACTCAGTGAAGCCATTGATGTTGCGGCTACGGCAAGACAACATGCCATGTTTGCGGCATCAGAGGTGGAAAATATTGAACTGATTGTTAAGTCTGCTGATGAGGAACTGATTAACGCCGACAAGAATTACAGGACGGCATCAGATGAATGCGAAGCGGCTTGCAAGGCTTCTAATGACGTTATAGTCGATACTTCAGCAATAGATGCCGAGATCGAAAAACTCTACTCTCAGCGCATTGACGAAAGCGAGATCGCCGCTGAAGCGGATAAAATCCGTGAGCAGATTCAGAAGGATAGAATGGTCATCTCCGATATCGAACGGGAAATCAATTCCTCTTCCGAGAATGAGACGCGAAGAGCCAGAATTGCTGAACTTGAAAAGGAACTCCGTGAAGTCGGGCAGAAGGTGAGTAACTGCGACAAGATGCTTTACGCCTGTGACAGTTACATCAAAGCCATATCTCGCCGGATCAACGACAAATTTGATGGTCTTGAGTTCAAGTTGTTCGAGCAGCAGATCAATGGCGGCGTGAAGGAAACCTGTTCGATCACATATAACGGAGTGCCGTATCAATCGCTCAATTCCGGTCACAGGATCGTTGTTGGTCTGAACATTATCAAGGCTCTTCAGGAAGTCTACGGCATTAAGGTTCCGGTCGTGATCGACAATGCCGAATCCATTTCTGAAGGTAATCTGCCGGAGATGGATTGCCAGACGATTCTGCTCAAGGTCACTGATGATCCTACTCTTACAGTAATGACATAATTCGTCCCAGAGTTTTTATTCCCCTTTAAACTCTCCCTCAATGGGACGATGGACATGCGCTTTTTTCATAACTGCGGGAACTGCACATTCGCTGATATTAACCGCGTCAACCTAGCGATGAGAGATGTAGGGGTTGGCTCCTTTCCTGAAAACTACGCACAGAGGAGAAATTATATGGAGTTAGATGTAAAGTGGGGTACTCACCCTTTCAATGCAGATGCCAAAAAGGTCTATCTGGAGATTACAAAAATCGGAGATGAAGTCAAGCCGCAACAGATGGTTGATTACGCGAAAGCGCATAAGGAGAGTGAATTGTATAAGTGCTTTACATGGGATAACCGCAAAGCAGCTGACAAGTACAGGCTTGTCGAAGCAAGAATGATTCATCAGAATCTGATAATCAACTATAAGAAATCGGATAACAGGAACGATAAACCGATCCAGATCAGGGCAACATACAGGACAGATACATCCCCTTCTGCCGGATATAAGCCTACGGTTCTTATCGTAAAAAACGCTGATGATTATAGCGGTTTGCTTCTTGTCGCAAAGCGTGAACTTCAGCAGTTCAAGACCAAGTATAGCATCTTATCGGAACTGAAACCAGTTTTCGATGCAATAGATGAATTATAAGGCATAACAAAAGAAATCACTTCATGAAAAAACACTATCCTTCGATATAGAACAAAACAAATCATTGACCGTTGAGTTGGTGGCGGTAGTCACTGGTGCAGGACACTAGAACATAGGATAACGCTCCACAACAATCCGAAGAAAAAGGACACTACAATTCAACTTACTACTGCTACTTATTCAGCGGTCAATGGTGTAGTTAAGGGTTGAATACCCATGTCATAGCAAAAGATTTCACATTATCATTTAACACCAAATCTTAGCACACGATAAGACATCACCATTCAACCTTTAACTATGCTTCCCGGTAGATACGGGACGTGAAAACGTCAGAGACAAAACATAGCTTTATGATGATACACAGTAACACACTTCATAAGTAACGACACAATATGACAGCAAAAGACACTTCACGTCCTTTATGTGCTGAGAAGCATAAATAATTTCCACTATTCACAATGAAACATCACACCCGTTCCTTATTGGTTCGGGCGAGGGTTAGAGCAATCCTCAACAAAACATATGTGAGGGCATAATTTGCAAAGACTGTATATCACTACACAGAACAGGACACAACATCTAACCCTTACCCGTGCCAACAAGCGGCACTAAAACAGAACACTATGCGGCAGAAAATAAGACATCAAAAAAGATGACTACACGACAAAACAAGACAGCAGCACACCACACCGTTTATCGGTGTAGGCGAGAGTTGAGAACAGAACAATTCCCTTCAAAACAGTAAGATGCAAAACATCAAAGGACAGGACATCTCAATTCTCACCCATGCCGATAAGCATGATGACAGGACAGTACGATAAAACAAAACAACTTAAAAAACAGAAATTCGCACTGCAAGACACCGTAACATTCTTCGGAATGTTCGGTTAAGGGATGAACACCTATCATACCAAATTTCATTACAGAACATGACAGGTTCCATTCATCCTTTAATCGAGTGTTCCGGAACACACTCACAACCAACCACATTCAAATCACAAGGAGAAATAATTATGGCAAAGAAGAACGAAGTAAGCACAAACATCAATCTGGAACCTATAAAGCAGACGATCCTTGAAGTCGAACTTGTCGGGGACTCTGATTTGATCCTCAACAAGAAGTGCCGATCATATGAACGTGCAGAAGTGTGGAAACAGACGAATCCGAAGGGCAGCAAGAAACCAAAGGAACTGGATCAGGAGTATAACCTCTGGGAGCATCTTATCACTTCCATCACTTGGGACAAGCCGATTGAGTTTCATGATAATGACTACTCGCTCTACACGGAAGAAGAGTGGGAGAACTACATGAGAAACAACAATCCATGCATCCTTGCATCTGCTTTTGTCGGTGCTATGGGTGAAGCGTGGAAGACTTTCGGATTCAAGCAGAGTACAGGAAAAGATGGTACGGACTTCAAGAGATCGGTAAATTTTCAGGCTCCGAAATTCCCGATTACGTTTGAATCGGTCGAGTATGAACAGAAGTTGGTTCCGACAACTGGTCAAACTCGCACGAACGTGGTCTGCCAGTACAACGTCTTCCACAACTGGAGATGTAAAGTGCATCTTGCCTGTGCAGACATTGTTTTCCCGTATGAGACGATCATTGACCTTCTCGCCACAACTGGAAAGTTTATCGGTGTAGGCACTCAGAGAAAGAACGGATTCGGTCACTTCTCCATCGGAAGTACAAGCGTCCATGAAGGTCTGATTTTCTAATTCAATATATACTCAGCCCGTGCGTTGTGTTGTGGCTCTGATTTGAGTCACTCCAACGCAACGAACATGCTTACACCTCATAGAACTTTTATGAACACGACACGACACTACTATATTACAAAGAACAACGCAGCATCAGAGTCATAGTTCAGCGCACGGGCATTTATTGAGACTTATGTACTGAAGTGGTGGCAATGCCACTGCAACGCACCTAACACCAGAACACACCTAACGCAAGCACATTATGGATTCGGACAGTATAGGATAG
>JAEEGL014841725.1_pt1 | contig 17239 bp, 14 predicted proteins | sample 9134231 | NCBI WGS metagenome assembly JAEEGL01 (sample SAMN16246548, study PRJNA631951) | gut metagenome | biome: gut microbiome; feature: rumen; material: fiber-attached | host: Bos | place: Iran: Karaj | collected 2018-10
AGGCTATGGAAAGGCATTGCTATTGCATCTGGTCAAGATAGCACGGGAGCACCATTGTGGACGTATGGAGTGGTCGTGTCTGAACTGGAACCAGCCCAGCATCGACTTCTACCTCTCCCTTGGAGCCGTACCTATGAAGGAATGGACGGTGTATCGGTTAGACGCTACTGCTTTGGAACGACTGAGTAAATAATGGAAGCTTAAAAGCTTAGAATCAGAACTTGACGGTAAATTCGTCGCTGATGTCGGGGTTCTCAATCTCGTATGTCAGTTCCTGATGGAGGGATTTCTTATCTTCGTTTTCGGGCATTTCCAGCGTTACCCTTGCATATTGTTGTTTCATCTTAATTCTATGTTATAATGTACGTTTTGAAATTTCGAAGTGCAAAGGTAGTCAATTTTTAGCTGAAAAATGCGTGATTTAACTAATTTAGCATAAAAATAGGTGTTTATTTGATGGAGAGTAAACGATAATACTTGAATACAACAATAATGTAATACCTAAATACGGCAATACAATAATACGATAATATTCTAATAAATCTATATATATGCACCTCAATATGGTAATACGTCAATATTTGAGGTGTTTTTGTGTGCTATTATATAATATATGTACGTGCGTAAAGCGTTTTATATGTTCTATTTATTTGAAGTTTTAGAATTGTATATTTAATAAATCTTAAATATAATAGAATATTTGCATAACATTTCAATCATTTCTATATCTTTGCATACGTAAATATGAAAATATCGCAATATAATAATAAGTATTCAAATATTTAAGGTATGAAAACAAAGATTATTTCGGTCGCCAATCATAAGGGCGGCGTAGGTAAAACAACAACTGTCGCAAGTGTCGGTTCCATACTTGCAGCTAAGGGACACAGTGTGTTGTTGGTGGATTTGGATGCCCAGTCGAACCTGACCAGTAGCCTGATGAAAGGAGAGCCTGACACGTCCATCTATTCGGCATTGTTGGGGAAGAGTGAGATGCCCATTATTCCGCTGAGTGAAAATCTATTCTTGGTTCCAGCCACGCTCCAGTTGGCAATTGCCGACTTGGAACTGGCCTCGGCTATGGCCAGGGAGCGACTGTTGGCTGAGTTGCTGGAGAAGGTGTCTGGCAAGTTTGAGTATATTCTGATAGACTGCCCGCCATCGTTGGGACTGCTGACGCTGAATGCCTTTACGGCCAGTACAGACATCATTATCCCACTGGTAGCTGAGGTGCTGCCGTTCAAGGGTCTGGCCATGATCAACAACTTCATTGTGATGGTGCGCCGTCGGCTGAATCCGAATGCGCATATCTCTGGTATTCTGATAACGCGATGGGAGTCAACGAAGCTTGGTAGGGGCGTGGAAAAGCAACTGCGTGACTCGCTGGGGAAGACGGTGTATCAGACTAAGATCCGTAAGAATGTGAGTCTGGCAGAGGCACCTTACGAGGCCCAGGACATCGTGACCTATGCGCCCAAGAGCAATGGAGCGCAGGACTATCTGGCATTTGCCGAGGAACTGATTGAGAGTTTGAACCACTAAAACGATAAGCAGGATGAAGAAAGAGTTTGATATGAGCGACCTCGTAGAGAATCTGACGAGTGAGCCGGAGGTGGAAACGGGACGTAGAGTGAGAACAGGCTCCAAGGTAAAGAAACAGATGGAGCATGTGTGTACGCTGATTGAGTCAGGCCAGATGGCAAAGGTGAGGGCGATTGCAGAGCGTGAGGGTATTGCGCTGAAGGACATCTTTGCTGCAGGGCTGAACATGGCCATCAGCAATTACGAGCAGAAGAATGGTGAGATTAGAGTGAAGAAAGCCAAACGGGGTAATGCCAGTGAGGTGTTCGGTATGGAGGACGAGGCATGAGCAGAAAGGAACTGGCGGTCATTCCGACAAAGAACAAGGACATCGTGACCTCGTTTGTCTATACCTGGGCGCGGCAAAAGGAGATGTCGATTCTGGAGCAGCGCGTGGTGTTGCGCATCATGGAGTATGCCTCGAATCATCTGAAGGGAATCAAGTTGAAAGACCATCTGCACAAGATTGATCTGGGGCTGTTTAACGTGACTATCACCATGCCTGCCTCCGATGTGCTTTTCAATACGAAGATGAAGCACCACGACATCGAGAAAGCCTTGTATGCACTGCGTAGCCGGTCGTTTGAGTACAAGGACGAGAACCGCTATACGGTGTGCGGATTCATCAACAATGCAACGTATGTGTATCGGTCGGGGATGATCACGGTGGAGGTGGATAACCGTATTTGGGATGTGCTGTCGGACTTCACGCTTGGTTTCAAGCGTTTTGAGTTGAATAAGGCCTTGGCATTGCCTACATCATCTGCTTTGCAGTTCTACATGATTATGAGCGGACAGGAAAGGCCTTTTCGCCTTAGTATCGCGGAACTGAAGAGTTGGCTTGGCATACCTGCAGAGAAGTATCGCAAGGATGGGAAAGACCGTATTGACCATCTGGAGGAACGGGTACTGAGACCTGTGAAGCGGATGCTCGACGAGACGTGTCCATATACGTTCACCTACGAGAAACTGCGCGAGAATGCTAATAACTGCAAGAGTCCAGTAGTGGGATTTGAGCTGATGCCCGTCTATCAAGAGAAGTTCAGAGACCAAGAATTGGAGAGGGTACATCTGACGGCAAAGGTCTCGTTGGGCTTCATATCTCCACAGGTGACGAACTACATGAAACAGCAGATGGGCTTCGACAGAAATAGTTTGAGTCCACACAAAGAACTGCTAATGAAGGCTGTAAAACTGTTGCCTGACGTGTTGGGAACATTGGAGGACATCCAAGGTCGCAGAAGGAAAAAGAGCGGTGAGGTAATGGGCATCGGCTGGGTGATTCAAGCCATCAGAGGTGAGGTAGAGAAGGCTGAAAAGGATAGCAAGAAATCGGCCAGAAAAGGCGAATAATCCTTACTTTGTTGGCTGGTAGTCAATAAGTTAGCGGCTCGTCGAGCTTAGATGCTTGGCGGGCTACTTTCGTTTTGGGGTCATACCAAAGGTATGAAGAATCCCCACACATTAAAACTTGTTCGCGGGCGCGAATCCCCACACTTTAAAACTTACTTTCTGCGGGGGCGCGAGGGCCTGAAAAACCGTGAATCATAACGATATTTTTTATTAATCAATTCTTGGAAAGCAATTTTTGACCTTCGGCATGCCTGTTATTGGCATGGACTATTATTATGCTCTATCGGATTGGCGGAAATGGCGTTGAATCAGGCCGTTTGTGATACCGAATCCCCACACTTTAAAACCGAATCCCCACACTTTAAAACCGCCAGAAGAGTGGCATATCCCACATGTTAAAACCGAATCCCCACACTTTAAAACTTGGTGCGGGAACTCGGTAAATGCCTGTGAATGAGTCATTTCTTCTTGGATTTAGTGGTCTTACCCTTAGTTTCGGCAGTTTCCTCCTTGGCTTCGTGCTTACGAGGAACGGCCTTTGCCTTGACATCCATCGGAGTAGGCTCCAGATCGAACACGCGGTCTATCAGCTTGTAGTTGTTCTCGTTGATAATCGAGAAATCCTTGGTGATATAGACATCGGCAATGTCGTAGCTGCCTACATGGTTGAGGGCTTCATCGACATCACTCTTACTGAACTTCATCATGTTTCGGGATAGGGTGGCGAAGGTGTGGCGGGCCTGATAAAATTGCAGTCCTGGCATGTGCAGATCATCGCCAATAGCTTTCAATCCGACATTGAGTGAACGATTGAAATCCTCTGGATGCTTGAAGCGATCATGGAATTTGAATACATAGCCACCAGTGCCTTTCCATTTGGCCATGAGGCTCTTGATGAACGGGTGCACCCGGACTTCAATATACGCTTCATCACTTCGGCGGTCTTTGGTCTTAGTGCGGTTATACTTCATGATGCCATGCTCCAGTTTCTTCACGTTGTAGAGGTCAACCGAGTTCATGCCCATCAGACAGAACGATAGGATGAAGCAATCATGAGCCAGCAGTTTGCGGCCAGCTCCGTTAGGTCGATAGTTTACAACCTTCATGAAATCCTCCAGACTTAATGCTCGCACACCTTTCTTCAGCACTTGTCTTGGAGCCTTGTAACGCTGAAAGGGGTCGGTTTTGATAACCGTCTCGTCATCGGTATTGTACTCAATCATCGCCTCGCGGAAGAGGTGACGAATGAGGCCAATATACATCGACTTAGCTCTGGGACGATCTTTGAGATAGACCTCAAAATCTTTGAGGAAGCGAACATTGATGTCCTGAAAGAGGAGTTTTCGCCTACCATTGAATGCTTCAAGCGTGTTCAACATACACCTGTAGTTCTTGGCGCTTTTGATGGTTGATCGATTCAGCCATTCCTCAGTGAAAGTAAAGAAGTCCAGCGTCTTGACTTCCTGCTTCTTGATAATCTGACTTGTGATGAAATCACCGTCTGTTGTTTCTGCATTCACGGAGGCTTGTTCAACTGCCTCCAGATTGTCCTCAAACTCATTTCTGAGCTTTTCAACAATTCTTGCTTTTGCAGGAGACTTAATTCTGCCAGTCTCTTTCGAATACTCAGACTCAGCTAGCTTTACGCCGGTCTTAACTCTGCGTCTAGATTTTCCCTGTCTAACCAGGAGATAAACCTCTCTTGTGTTCTTGGAAGATACCTTCCCTAATTCAATTGCAATAGTGGCCATAACTTTAACTTTTTAATTGTTATTATCATGTACCGTCCTTGCGTATTTTCAATCCTGACACCGCTGTGTCATATTACATTTTTTGTTTTGCGTCACTCGAACTCTTACTGCGTCAATTTTGTAAGAATTTCGAAAAATACCGTTCCTTACGTACCCCCTGAAATTTTTGCGGCTATTTTGCGGCTATTTTCAGATTTTTGAGCCATTTTGCGGCTATTTTGCGGCTATTTTCGGCTCAAATTTGGCTCTCATTTCCAAAAATGGAAACCAACTTTCTGGGCATAAAAAATCGGGAACTCCGTTTATTTACTGGAGATTCCCGCTTTTTGAAGGGAGGGTGCCCGGTGGGACTCGAACCCACGACATTCAGAACCACAATCTGACGCTCTAACCAACTGAACTACGGGCACCATAAACGAGAACGATTGCATCACCTTTCGGTTTTGCGGGTGCAAAGGTACGCAATTTCTTTGATACTGCCAAATATTTGGGGCGATTTTTTATGAAAAAACTGGTGGGGAGCTAAAATATTGGTGCAAAATGATGTGGATTCGCAGTTTTATTTGTACTTTTGCAGTTGTATTTGCAAAAACTAATAAACGAGGCTTTACAATTATTTAGGATTTATGATAGGAACCATCGTCAATACCGCAACGATCATCGTGGGCAGCATCATCGGCAGTCTGCTGCATCGTGGCGTCAAGGAGAAATACAAGGAGGTGCTCTATACCGGTTTGGGACTGGCTTCGCTGGGCATCGGTCTTAATGCTACCATCACTCATTTCCCGCAGTCTGAGTATCCCGTGCTTTTCATCGTCTCGCTCGCTGTTGGTGGTGTGGTTGGTACGGCTCTTGACATCGACGGACGCTTCAAGCGACTCATCGACCGTATCAAGAAGGGTGGAGCAGGGGTTTACCGCTTAGCCGACGGCCTTTCTACGGCCATCCTGCTCTACTGCATCGGTCCGCTGTCGATGCTCGGTCCTGTGATTTCCGCGTTGAAGGGTGATCATACGTTCCTCTTCACTAATGCCACGCTCGACTTTGTGTCGTCGATGGTGTTTGCCTCCACCTACGGCATCGGCATGATTCTTGCCGCTCCCGTGCTGTTCTGCTGGCAGGGGATGTTCTGGCTCGTGGCGCATGTTTCCAGTACTGCCGTCAGCGATGCGCTTATGGCTGAGTTGCTGATTGTTGGTGGACTGCTCATTACGGGCAGTGGTCTTGCATTGCTGAACCTGAAGGACTGCAAGACGCTCAACCTGCTGCCAGCCCTCTTGGTGCCTGTCATTTGGTTCTTGCTGAAATCATTGTTCTAAGCGGTCATGAACAGAATCGTATGTCATATAGTGGCCTTCCTCGTGGTGGCGATATGGGGTACTACGTTTGTATTCACCAAGTTGCTGCTCATGGCCGGGCTGACGGCAGCGCAGATATTCGTGCTGCGATTCATTGTGGCCTATGTACTGCTGTTTGCCTACTCGCTCACTCGACGCTCTTTCCGTCTGTTTGCCTTGTCATGGAAGGACGAACTGCTGATGGTGGCACTGGGCGTGACGGGCGGCTCGCTCTATTTCCTGACGGAGAACACCGCTATGATCTATACCACTACAACCAACACGTCGCTGATAGTCTGTCTCTGTCCGCTGTTTGCAGCCCTGCTCATCGCGATGTTCTATCGTTCCGAGCGGTTGCACGGTCTGCAGATTGTGGGAACGGTGATGGCGGCGATAGGCGTCATCGTTGTGGTGCTCAACGGCCATTTCGTGCTCCATCTCTCGCCCTTGGGTGATACGTTAGCCTTTGCAGCCTGTCTCTGCTGGGCGCTCTATTCGTTGCTGATGATTCCCGCCAACCAGCACTACAATTCGCTGTTCATCACGCGTAAGGTGTTCTTCTACGGTCTGCTGTCCATGATTCCCTACTTCTTGGTATGGCCCGAATGGCCTTCACTCAGCTTGGTGCTGCGCCCCGACGTCCTGCTCAATCTGCTGTTTCTGGGATGCGTAGCCTCCATGCTTTGTTACTTGCTGTGGAATTGGGCTATTAAGAGGTTGGGAGCCGTCGTCGTCACTAACTACGTGTATTTCAATCCTGTCGTCACCGTGCTCTTCGCCTGGATTATCCTCTCCGAGCGCATCACCCTCTACTTCCTCGGCGGCACCCTGCTCATCCTCATCGGCATGTATCTCAGCAACAGAGTCAGGAAATAAAGTATGACAGACATTAAGAGTGGCAGCGACAGAGTTTAGTGCCGCTAAAGTGGAAGTTTACTGACGCTAAAGCCTGAGTTTACTGCCACTAAAATAAAATGCTTATAATTTAGTACTATACAGAAAAGTCTGAATTTGTTTGGCTATTAGTCTGCTTTGCATTATCTTTGCAAAATGAATTGGCAACAGAAACGAAACTAAAACTTTTACTGACGATGAAGATTGTAATTCTTGATGGCTATACAGCCAATCCGGGCGACCTTTCGTGGGACGGGCTGAAGGAGATGGGCGACGTGACGGTGTATGAGCGTACGAAGCCTGAGGAGACGGTGGAGCGTGCGCAGGGAGCGGACGTTGTGCTGACAAACAAGGTGGTGATAGGCAAGGCAGAGATGGAGCAACTGCCACAGCTGAAATATGTGGGTGTACTGGCTACTGGCTATAACGTGGTGGATATCGAGACTGCCCGTCAGCGCGGCATCACGGTGACCAACGTGCCTGCCTACAGTACTGAGAGCGTGGCCCAGATGGTGTTTGCGCATCTGCTGACTGTGACTAACCGTACGGAGCACTATGCCCAGCAAAACCGTAACGGGCGGTGGACGGCAAGTCCAGATTTCAGTTATGCTGACACCCCTCTGCACGAGCTGGCTGGCAAGACATTCGGCATCGTGGGATTAGGCAATATCGGCAAGCGGGTGGCTCAGATAGCTTTGGCTTTCTGTATGCAAGTGAAGGCAATGACCAGCAAGGAGCAACACCAGTTGCCTGCAGGTATCGAGAAGGTGTCGTTGGATGAACTGCTGGCAACGGCTGACGTTCTTTCGTTGCATTGTCCGCTGACTCCTGATACCAAGTATCTCATCAATCGAGAGTCGCTGAAGAAGATGAAACGCAATGCCGTCTTGATTAATACCGGACGTGGCCCGTTGGTGGACGATGAGGCCGTGGCTGAGGCGTTGGAGCAGAGTGCTATCGGTGCCTATTGTGCCGATGTTCTGACGCAGGAGCCGCCTCAGGCTTCGCAACCTTTGTTACGGCCTGAGAATGCGTATATTACTCCTCATATTGCCTGGGCCAGCTATGAGGCTCGCATCCGACTGATAGAGATAGCTGTCGAGAACGTCCGGAAATTCGTGGAGGGCTGTCCGCAGAACGTGGTGGGAAAGTGAGAAGGTGAGGAAGTGAGAAGGTGAGGAAGTGAGGAAGTGAGAAAATGAGAAGGTGAGGAAGTGAGAGGGTGAGAGGGTGAGAAAGTGAGAGAGGCACTCCGATTGGGGCGCCTCTCTCACATATTAACCCATAAAAATTACTTCTTGGTAGAATCGGTAGCAGCAGGAGTGGCAGCTGCAGGAGCAGCAGCATCCTTCTGCTGGCTGGCGCCGAAGCCAGGAAGGTTGTTAGGATTGGTGACGGGGTTCTCGATGTTCTCCATTACCGAGCTGTCGGCAGTAGCTGTAGGAGCTACCCAAGCGCAGACAACGCTGATAACGACCATAGCAGCAGCGAGGCTCCATGTGGCTTTCTCGATGAAGTCAGTGGTCTTGCGAACACCGCCAATCTGGTTGTAGGATGCGAAGCTTGAAGACAAGCCACCGCCCTTTGACTCTTGAATCAGCACGATACCGATCATCAGTATGGCTGCAATCACGATAAGAATTACAAATAATGTGTACATAATCTTTTAATTTTTAAATTATTTAATTTTTGGATTGTTCTTGCTGTTTATTATCAACTTTTCTAAGAAGCGTATCTGGTCGGCAAAGTAGGCGTTCTTCTTCGGATAGCGTTCGGAGAGTCGCGTAATGATGTCGAGTGCCCGCTGATAGCGTCCCTGCTTGATATATATGCGAGCCAGCGTCTCAGTAAAGTATTCTTCCTCGCCCTCTTCCTCGTGGTCGTTGTCGCCCTCTTCTGATGTCTCCTCAGGCAGCTCGCTGAGCATGATGCGTCCCTTTTCCTGTTCGAGGAAGGTGTCGATGAGGTCTTGTCCCTTCATCTGCGGCGTATCCTTAGGCTCGTTGATGTCGTCCTCACAGGCCAAGAGATAAGCCACATAGTCGACTGCGGCATCGGCAGGTGTGGGCTTGCGCGTGGGCTTCTCGTCGCTTTCGTCATCCTGTGGGATGGAGTCGAGGAAGGTGTCAATCAGGTCGATGGTGCGGCTGGCTTGGCTATTAGCTTTTAGCTCTTTGCTATTGGCTGTTATCTGTTGGCGCAGCTGATAGTGGGCAGCCTCTACCATCTGGAATATAGTCTTGCGATCGGTGATGTAGATGGCAGCACGGCGCAGTTCTTCGTCGAAGGCCGGGTCGTGCAGCAGATACAGGTTCTGCAATGTGAGGAGCCTGACCGTCTGGAAATACGGATGCAACGCCAGCATGGAGCGCAATTCGTAGAGCGTATCGCGATCCATTCGCTCGGGGTGATTGATGAGTTCCGTTATTTCCATTTGTCTTTTTACTTTTTTACCTTTTTACTTACCAGTTCGCTACCGTCGCATTGAATATCTGGTCGCAGATGTCCTTACACATCTGTGCTACCAGGTCTTCCTGTACAGCTTGGAGCGAGATGGTGGTCTCGTATGACTGACTGGATGAGAATTGCTTCTCAAAGTCTTCTGCGTGGTTGGCGTTGTTGGTGAAACGCACATTGACCGTCATTGTCAGCTCCGTCTGTGCTGAGAAGCCCTCGGACGATACTGACTTGTTGCGCTGCGTGTATTGCGTTATCTCGCCCTCTAACTTCAGGTCGCCGTTACGCCTTACCTGTGAGAGGCGTGTGCTGCGACTGAACATGTCCTTCAGTTCGTTGTTGAACATCGGCCCCATTGGACCCCATACATAGCTGGAGCGGATGGGGAAGTCGACAATCTGGATGGTCTTTGTCTTGGTGTAGTCGATGCTGGCACCGTTGAACTTATAGCTTACGGAGCAGGCGCTGACTGCCAACAGCCAACAGCTAAAGGCTAATAACTTATATGTCGTTTTACTTGTCCAGTCCATATTGTTTCAGTCTTCTATAGAGTGTACGGTCGCTAATGCCCATTTCCTGAGCAGCCTTCTTGCGGTTGCCGCCATTGCGCTGCAGGGCCTTCTCAAGAGCCTGACGGCTCCAATCGTTGACATTCAGGTTCTCTAACTCTGGTTCCACGTATTCTTCAGCCTCGGCATCCTCGAGCGAGGGGTTGCTGATGGGCTGAATGGGTTGGATGGGAGCCAGCTGCGTAGTGGGGAGTGGGGCAGGCGAGGAAACGGCATTGGAACCCTGTACGTCCTCAATCTGCTTCTTCAATGTGCTCATTTCGCGACGCATGTCGTTGACGTTCGAACGCAGCTCGAAGAGAATCTTGTAGAGTATCTCACGCTCGTTCTCAAACGTATGGTCGCCCTCCTTGTGGATGGTTGCCAGCTGCGTGGTCTCCTGATCCTGCGGGATAAACTTTGACAGAATCCGTGGCGTAATGGTGCGCTCTGCACTAAGTATGGAGAGCTGCTCGGTGATGCTCTTCAGCTGGCGGATATTGCCTGGCCACTTGTAGCGCATCAGCATCTGTTTGGCTTCTTCGGTCAGCACCACCTTGTCCATACGGTACTTCTCGGCCATCTGCATGGCAAAGAGGCGGAACAGCAGCACGATATCTTCGCCGCGGTCGCGCAGGGAGGGCATCTGTATCTGCACCTGGTTCAGTCGGTAGTAGAGGTCTTCGCGGAAACGACCTTCGCTGATAGCCTTCTGGATGTTGACATTCGTGGCAGCCACGATGCGCACGTCGGTCTTGCGAATCTCCGTACCACCTACGGGTATATATTCACCGTTTTCCAATACGCGCAGCAGTCGGGCTTGCGTCGCCATAGGCAGTTCGCCCACTTCGTCGAGGAACAGCGTACCCTTGTTGGCTACACCGAAGTAGCCCTGCGAGTCGTTGATGGCACCGGTGAACGAACCCTTTACATGTCCGAAAAGCTCTGAGTCGATAGTACCTTCAGGAATGGCTCCGCAGTTGATGGCGAAATATTTCTCGCGGCGGCGTGGCGAGTTGTCGTGAATGATGCGCGGCAGGATGTCCTTACCCACACCGCTCTCACCGATAATCAGCACACTAAGGTCAATGGGCGCCACCTTGAGGGCGACGTCCAGCGCGTTGTTCAGTGCCTCGCAGTTGCCTACGATGCTGTAACGCTGCTTAATGTTCTGAAGTTCGGAAGTCTTCATTCAACCGTTTTTTACGCAATTGGCTGCAAAGGTACAAAGAAAATCTGACATAATGGCATACTTTGGCAGAAATTTAACTTTCCGCTGCCGTTTCATGTTCTGTTTCTTTCTTTTCGTCGCCACCATCGGCAGGTTTGTCCTTGCGGAACTGGTCTTTAGGACGAACGGCAAAGCGAGCCTTCTCGCCATCTTCACGCTTCTCGTGGAACAGTTTGGGAAGTGGATTCTTCAGCGGCTCATCATAGTTTCTGCGATTGCGGAAGACGTCGATGGCGGTGTAGATGGCCTGACGCATGGATTGTTCGTCGGCCTTGCCTTGTCCGGCTATGTCGTAGGCGGTGCCATGATCGGGCGATGTACGTACGATAGGCAGTCCGGCAGTATAGTTGACACCGTTTTCCAGCGCGATGGTCTTGAACGGAGCCAGTCCCTGGTCGTGATACATGGCCAGCACACCATCGAAACGGTCGTAGTTGCCTGAGCCGAAGAAACCATCAGCAGGGTAGGGACCAAATGCCTGAATGCCCTTCTTTGCCAGTTCCTCGATGGCTGGTGCGATGATGTCTTTCTCCTCAGAACCCAGCAGTCCATCGTCTCCGGCATGGGGATTCAGTGCCAGCACGGCAATGCGCGGACATGAGATGCGGAAGTCGCGTTTCAGGGTCGTATGGAAAATGGTTGCTTTCTCCATGATACTTTCTTTGGTGATGGCGCGAGCCACATCCTTAATAGCCAAATGTGTGGTGACGAGGGCCACACGCAGGGTCTCGTTCATCAGTATCATCAGGGCTTTCTGTCCGTCGCCCACGCTGGTCTCGATATACTCCGTATGGCCAGGGAAGTGGAAACCAGGACTCTGAATGGTCGCTTTGTTGATGGGGGCGGTCACCAGCACGTCGTATAGCCCTTTGCGGAAGTCGGTCATGGCGCGGTCCAATGCCTTGAAGGCTGCTTCGCCAGCCTCTGCAGAGGGAGTGCCCAACTCTATCTTTATTTCTTTATCGAAGCAATTCAGCATGTTTACGCGTCCGTCGCGAGCGTCCTCTGCGGAATTGATGATGGTGTAGTTCGTTTCCAGATTGAGCGCCTTCTTGTGGTAGGCAGCAATTTTGGGCGAGCCATAGATGATCGGTGTGCAAAGTTCGAGTATGGTTGGGTCAGCAAAGACCTTCAGAATCACCTCGTAACCGACACCGTTGGTATCTCCTTGCGTGATAGCCACGCGAATTTTACTTTCTTGTTCCATAATTATGTCGTTATTTCGATATTTCGTTATTTCGTTATAACGGGATTACGTTATTTCGTTATTCTTTTTGGCTGTGGACAATAGTCCGCAGGCCGCGAAGATGTCCTGTCCGCGAGAGGCCCTGATGGTAGTGGTGATGCCGTGAGCAGTCAGGTAGTCGCGCAATGCCTCCATACGTTTCTCGTCTGATGCGGGTAGGTCGACATTGGGAATCTCGTGGAAACGAATCAGATTCACGCGACACTCCAGTCCCTCCAGCAGTTTCGCGATTTCGCGACCATAGAGCGGCGTATCGTTCAGTCCGCCAAAGCAGATGTATTCGAACGAGCATCGGCGCTGGTGTGTGAAGTCGTATTGCTTCAGCAGGGCGATGGTGTCGGCCAAGGGCATGGCTTTCTCGGCAGGCATCAGTTGGAGACGCTGTTCGTGCAGGGGTGAGTGCATGGAGATAGCCACGTGGCATTCGCTTTCGTCGAGGAATCGTTTCAGCTTATTTTTCACACCCACGCTGCTCACCGTGATCCGTTTGGGGCTCCACTGCCAACCCCATTCTGCCGTCATGATGTCACACGTCTGTAGTACGGCATCGAGGTTGTCCATAGGTTCGCCTTGTCCCATGAATACGATATTCGTCAGGCGATCCACCTCAGGCAAAGCATAGATTTGGTTGAGGATGTCCGCCGTTGTCAGATCGCCTTGCCATCCCTGCTTGCCCGTCTGACAGAACAGACAGTTCATCTTGCAACCCACCTGACACGATACACACAGCGTCGCACGGTCCTTATCAGGGATGAACACCGTCTCGACAAAGCGTCCTTCAGGGTGGGTTGCGACTGAGTCGCATTGCGTGCCACACTTCGACTTGTTAGTCGAAGAACATACAGGAAAGAGGTACTTGATGGTTCCGTCTTTCGAACGTTGGCAATCGATGGGAGCCATAGCACCGACCTCGTATTCCTCGTTCAGCCGTTCACGGTTCTGCTTCGAAATATTTGTCATCTCGTCGATGCTCTTCACGTGCTTCACGTAAAGCCACTGTGCTATCTGCCTCGCTGTAAAAGCAGGCATACCTAAACCGCCGACGATAGCCTTCAACTCCGTCGGTGTCAGCCCCAAAAGTCGTTTCTTTTGTGGTATCATGGGTGCAAAGGTACGAATAAGTGAGCGAAAAACCAAATTTATTTGGGTTTTTCCGAACGGAAGTGCCTTCTCCAAGGGAGAAAGGTACGAATAAGTGAGCGAAAAACCAAATTTATTTGGTGTTTCGTAGAAAAAATAGTATCTTTGCACCTAAAATTAGCAAAAGATAAAGTAATGATACAGAAAACAGATTGTTTTTTAGCCTGTCACGACGAGCAACAGACCGCATTTTGGGCCAGTCAGTTGCAGCAAAATGCGTCGGTGAAAGGTGTTTTCTTCCTTCAGGATATTCCCATGTTGAGCAGTGCCATGCTGATGCATATTGCCGAGAAGGCTACTGCCGACTATGTGTTACTCCAACTCAAGCCCGTTGCCATCACGCTTGGTGCGGGAGCTTTGGAGCGCATGATGGCTGCAGCTGCCGATACGGGTGCCGTGATGGTGTATGCAGACAGGTATGAGGTGAAAAATGGTGTCGTGGAGCGTCATCCCGTGATTGACTATCAGGAAGGTTCGTTGCGCGATGATTTCGATTTCGGCTCGTTGGTGCTTATCCGTACGTCGCTCATTCATAAGTATGCTACCACCGATCGTGATGCCGACTATCGCTATGCCGGTTTCTACGATTTCCGTCTGTTCCTCAGTCGCGAGGGCAGCCTCTTTCATCTGAATGAGTATCTTTATACCGAAGAGGAACTCGACCTTCGCGCCTCTGGCGAGAAACAGTTTGATTACGTAAATCCAGCCAATCGCGAGGTACAAATCGAGATGGAACAAGCCTGTACGGCCCATCTGCGTGAGGTGGGTGCGCTGGTGGATACAACTCAGTATCAGGAGATTGACTTCAACGAGCAGGAGTTCGATGTCGAGGCTTCCGTTGTCATTCCCGTCTTCAATCGTGCCAAGACCATCAAGGATGCTGTCGAGAGTGCCCTGTCGCAGAAAGCTTCGTTCAAGTATAATGTCATTGTGGTGGATAACCACTCTACGGACGGCACCTCCGACATCTTGTCCAGTATGTCGCTAAGCCATGGCGACAAGCTCCACGTCATTACCCCTGAGCGCACCGACCTTGGTATTGGCGGATGCTGGAACGAAGCCGTCTATAGCGAGCATTGTGGACGCTTTGCCGTTCAGCTCGATTCTGACGACCTCTATTCCTCGCCCAAGACATTGCAGACCGTTGTCGATGCCTTCTACAAACAGAAGGCTGCGATGGTTATCGGCTCTTACCGTATGTGCGATTTTGAATTGAACACCCTGCCTCCAGGACTCATTGCGCATAAGGAATGGACTGACGAGAACGGACCTAATAATGCGTTAAGAATCAATGGTTTGGGAGCTCCTCGTGCATTCTTTACTCCAATTCTGAGAAGCATCGGTTTTCCCAATACGTCGTATGGCGAGGACTATGCTTTGGGCTTGCAATTTTCGCGTCATTATCGCATCGGCCGTATCTTTACGGAGCTCTATCTCTGTCGCCGTTGGGGAGGCAATTCAGATGCAGCTTTGTCTGTCGAAAAGGTCAATGCCAACAACCTTTATAAAGACCGTCTGCGTACCATCGAACTGAAAGCTCGTCAGCGTGTACAGCAAGGGAAGGACGATTCCCTGGCGCTTTCGCCCATTGTCCGCTTCTTCCATCGTCAGTTGCAGACATGGCCTGAGGTACAACAGCGTTATCGCGACCTGCAACAGGTGGAGACGCGCGAACTCATGACTGATTCGATTACCCTACAGGTGCAGTGGAATCCTGCCCGTATAGGTTCTACGGGAGCAAAAATTGACCCCAAATCCATCGCCGAGCGTCCTTGTTTCCTGTGTGCCAAGAATCGACCTCAGGAGCAGATGCATCGTGTGGTTGACGGCAAATACGAACTGCTGGTCAATCCGTTCCCCATTCTGCCTGTTCATTTTACGGTGCCCACGCTGAAACACCAGCCCCAGCGCATCCTGCCCATGTTTGGCGAGATGCTCAATGTGGCAGAAAAGGAACCTGCTGTTACCATATTATATAATGGTCCGCATTGCGGCGCGTCGGCTCCTGATCATGCTCATCTGCAGTCTGTGAGTACGGGTCATCTGCCCTTACAGAAGGCTTGGCAACGGTTGAGCCGTAACCTTGTCGAAGTGGTAAAAGACGGCGACGATGATGGTATTTTCCAAGTTGTAGATTATCCTGCTGCAGCCTTCGTGATTGTCAGTCATAGCCAAAGTGTTGGTGAGCGTTTGTTCCGTCGTCTCTACGATGCGCTACCGCCTGCCGACGACGGTACAGAGCCCATGATGAATGTCATCGTATGGCGTTCTGACGATGTGTTGCTCAGCGTGGTGCTGCCTCGTCGCAAGCACCGTCCTGCGTGTTATACCGCCGAGGGTGACAACCAATACATCATCAGTCCAGGAGCAGTCGATATGGGTGGACTCATCATCACTCCTCGTGAACAGGATTTCCGTCGCGTGACTCCCGAACTGATTCTCGATATCTATCGCGAACTGTCGCTGACCCCAGAACAGATGCAGCAGGTCATTGAACGTGTAAAGAGTGAAGCCTTTAACGTTCAACGTTCAATGTTCAACGTTCAACGTCTCAAGGCCCAACCGAATGTCAGTGTTGGCATTGTCAGCGGTCAGAAGATTGAGTTCTCGCTCAATGCACCTTATACCGCTAAGGGCGAGACCCTTGAAGGAAGGCAGGTGGTGGAGTTTTCCGAGGGCGGCATCCTTTGGCGCGGCAATCAGTATCGTGAACTCACCTTTACGCCCTCCAGTAGTGACGCTTCGTTCTCGCTGTTCGACGTCACCATTGGCGTCAATTTCCATTGGGAACGTAAGGAAACGCAGACCTTCCTAGGTACCCTGCGACTTGTGGTAGAGTCCGACCAGATTACGGCCATCAATGAATTGCCCGTCGAGAAGTATCTCGCCTCCGTCATTTCCAGTGAGATGAAGGCTACGGCGGGTCTTGAACTGTTGAAGGCCCATGCCGTCATCAGTCGTTCGTGGCTTCTGGCACAGATGCGTCGTCGTGAACAGGCTAGTGAACATAAGGACGGTTTCTTCTCGTTTATCAAGAAGGATGACGAACTCATCCGCTGGTACGACCGCGAGGATCATACCATTTTTGATGTCTGTGCCGATGACCATTGCCAGCGCTATCAGGGTATTACCAAACAGACCAGCAAGAATGTGGAGCAGGCGTTGAAGGCCACGCGTGGACAGATTCTCTGCTATGGCGACGACATCTGTGACGCACGCTTTTCGAAGTGTTGTGGAGGCATCACCGAGGAGTTCCAGTATTGCTGGGAGGACACCCCCAAACCCTATCTCGTCAGTGTTGTCGACCCCTATTGCAACACCAATGACAAGGCCATTCTCTCGCAGGTGCTCAACGATTACGACCAGGAAACCAACGATTTCTATCGCTGGACGGTAGAATACACAGTGGACGAGATTTCCGATCTCATCAACGAAAAACTCAAGGACGACTTCGGACGTATCACTGACCTCATCCCGTTGGAGCGTGGCAAGAGCGGTCGCATCTGGAAACTGAAGATCGTGGGTACAAAAAAGACCTTCACCATCGGTAAGGAACTCGAAATCCGCCGTGCCCTCAGTGAGAGCCACCTCTACAGCTCCGCCTTCGACGTGGAGAAGACGGCTAATGGTTTCCGCCTTCATGGCAAGGGCTGGGGCCACGGTGTAGGTCTCTGCCAGATTGGTGCCGCCGTCATGGGCCA
>JAEEGL015351125.1_pt1 | contig 17239 bp, 13 predicted proteins | sample 9134231 | NCBI WGS metagenome assembly JAEEGL01 (sample SAMN16246548, study PRJNA631951) | gut metagenome | biome: gut microbiome; feature: rumen; material: fiber-attached | host: Bos | place: Iran: Karaj | collected 2018-10
CTATAGATTCAATAACATTACCATCTCTTTTAGCTCTTGAATCAGCTACTACTAAACGGTAATAAGGTCTTTTAGTTGCTCCCATTCTTTTAAGTCTAATTTTAACTGCCATTTTTTCCTCCTTAACGTTTAATAATATACAATAAAAAATAAAATATGTCAACCTTTTTTGGTTAACATATTATCTTTTGAATTTGTAATCCTTCTTATAAGGTATTAATTCATCATCTTCAACAACAAAAGCTCTTTTTGCATATTCTAACATTGGTATATCTACATGAGAATCACTATATGCACATTCTGCTTTTTCATTTGAAAATAATTTCTTAAATTCTTTAATCTTCTCTTCACCTTTACAATTTTTACCAATAATTTTTCCTTCTTTATTTGTTTTAGTAGCAATAACATTTTTAATGTTTAATTTTTTACAAAATTTAGATATCCATATTTCATATGATGCACTCATAATAGTGTCATTCTCTTTTTGTCTTTCATAATACCATGGCTTTATTCTATTCATATGTTTATCAACAAATCTATCTACGTAGTTGTCTAAATCTTTAATTTTGAAAAGAAATAATAACATTACTTCTTTAACATCTTGAAATGGTATTTCATTTCTTTTATACTTTCTATACAAAAAAATAGATTTTATAAGTGATTTTGATACTATAAATGGATGCCTAATAAAAGAATACTTAATTAAATCAGTATTAGTGTCTCCCTTATAAATTGTATTATCAAAATCATATATATTCATTTTATCCACCTTATTAAGTATAACATTTATTTCTTTACTTTAACACTACAAATATTAAATTTCATAATTAAATATCTAGTAAACTCTGTATACATAAACCATCTTTTAATTGTTTTTATAATCAATTTAGTTTTTAATTTAATAGTTTTATACTTATACTTTTTAGTAATTTTTGCAGTACTTACATATTTATTAAATATATTTGCTAGTATATCTGCACTAATAAAAGCACTACTTATTCCTTCAAGAGAACTAGGGCTTATAAATCCAGCGGCTTCTCCAATTAAATATGATCCATCTTTACCAGTTATAAAATCACAAAAATGTTTTGGTCTATAAACTAAACATGACTCTTTTTTGTATACATTAGATAAATCAAGATTAAGTCTTTTTTCTAATTTATTTTTTTGTAATTCAAATCTTTCTCTTGCATTTTTAATATCAAAAGCACCACCATATATTAAATATTTATCTTTATGAATCATCCACGAACAACTACTAGATGTTTCTTTATCAAATATACATGAATAATATGAATTGCTTATATCATTACACTTATACCATTCTTGTATGGCAATATATTTCATAGTTTTATCTTTATAGAATTTCTTTCTTACAATCGATGCACATCCATCAGCACCAACAACATATTTTGTTTTATATTTTTTTAACTTTTTATTAGATGAAACAGTAACTGTAAATATGTCATTTTCTTTTACAACATCTATACATCTTCCGTTTATTATATTTACATTTCTTGGTATTAATGAGATTAAATACTTATCAAATAAAAATCTATCCATATTTAAATAATATCTTTGATAATATTTAATTAAATTAGTATTTAAGTCAATAGTCTTAACGGAAAATATTTGAGGGCTTACTAATACTTCTTTTGGAAGTACTATATTATAGTGAGCAAATTCTTTTTGAGCATCAGGCGCAAGTAAGCCTCCACATGGCTTTTTATTGCCCTCACTTTGATTATCTATTACTAATACTCTTCTATTTTTAATTTCTCTTGCAAATGTACTACCCGCAGGTCCTGCTCCTATCACAATAATATCATAAATCATTTCTGTCACCTTTTAATTATATTATTATATTAATTATTAATTTACAATCAACTATACATTTCTTTACAAAAAAAATTACTTATTACTAAGTAATTTTTACGCTTCTTCTCTCATGAATTCTTCATACTTGGCCATTATTTCTTTAGGATCACCATCATCTTTAATTAATCCATCATTTAGCCAAATAACTCTATCACATAATTCAACTATTGTTTTAGTACTATGGGAAACTATTACAACAGTTCTTGTTTCATCACTTATTAATTCTTTCATCTTATTATAACTTTTTTCTTTAAAATGAATATCTCCAACACTTAACACTTCATCAATTAATATTATATCTGCCTCTAATATTGCAGTAATTGAGAAAGCAAGTTTTGAATACATTCCAGAAGAATAACTTCTTACTGGTCTATATATAAAGTCTCCAAGTTCAGAAAACTCTATAATTTCATCAACTTTTTTAGCAATCTCTTCTTTAGTATATCCAAGAAGCATACCAGATAGATAAATATTTTCATATCCTGTTAATTGTTTTTGAAATCCTACTCCAATTGACAATAATGAAACTGAATTCCCATGTAAATTAATACTTCCATGATCAGGTGAAAAAATACCAGATATTGCTCTTAATAAAGTCGATTTACCAGAACCATTCTTACCACAAATACCAAGTATTTGTCCTTTAGGTATTTCAAATGAAACACCTTTAATTGCCTTAAATATTTTGCCACTACCCTTGTCTTTAAATCCGTTTCTCTTTATTGAAAAACGTTTCATATCCCTATAGTATACGTGCAAATCATTTACTGTTATTGCTATTTCTTTTTTACTCATGATTTCATCACCTTAACATATGTATTCTCATATTTGTATATAAGTCTAATTCCTAATATTGAAAGTAATATTCCTACTAATAACCATAAAAATGTCCACATACCAACAATTGATTTTTGATATATTAATACATTTCTTAAATTGAAAATTATATTAGCAAGAGGATTAAATTCAAGTAATAATGTTCTATATACAACATTATGTATTTTAGTACTTATGTCATAGAAAATGCCAGTCATATAGAATAACATTCTAAGAGCAATATTAACTAAATTAACTAAATCTTCAGCAAACACTCCAAAATGCATCATTATCGTACATACACCAAATGTAAAGACAATTAATGCTATTACTATTGGGAAGAACCATAAGACATTCCATGTTACTGGTACTTTATAAATAATCATAAACACGATAACTAATGCAAAAGATATCACCATTTTAAATATATTTACTAACAATTTAATTAACAATAATACAAATTTTGGTAAATATACTTTTGTAATTGTTTCTTTATTTGCAGCAATTAATTTAACACTAGTAACAACCATTTTATTGAAAAAAGTCCAAGCAGTTAATCCAATAAAAACAAATATTGGGAAATAATCTACTTTAGTTTTAAATACTACTTCGGCAATAAACATGTATATAAACATAAATGCAAGAGGTTCCAGTACTAACCATAACCATCCTAAATATGAATTAATTATTTCAACTTTTAATTCTGCCCAAGCTGTATACCAGATATAACTATTATATCTTTTTAAATCTTTTATAAATTTTTTCATAATTTCTCCTCAAAGCCATATATATTTTAACATAAATCTTATTTCTTATCAATTATATACATATATGCTATTCATCTATTAAATTATATATTTTTTTAGCAGAATTGCCTTTATAATTAATATACTTATTTATAAATTTATTCATTTTACTAAAATCATATTTTTTATTTTCTATTGAGTCTATTATTTCATCTATGTTTTTTGTAACAACACCAGGTAATTCGTTAAAATAATCTATATTAAGACTTCTATTTTTGTTGTAATCATCATAATCAAATGCATCAAAATATAATGGTTTATTTATAAATCCTGCTTCATATAAAATACAAGAGTAATCTGTAATAACATAATCTGATATTATAACCATTTCCATTGAACTAAAATCATTTGCAACTATTACATTTTTATTTGTTATATTGATTTTACTTAATGGATGTAATTTAATTATTAAATTATATTTTTTAAAATCAATTAAACTTATTAGTTTATCAATATGTTTTTCAAACTCAGTTTCATCTTTTCTAAATGTTGGTACATATACTATGTTCTTTTTTAATTTAAGCTTTGGATATTTTTTAAATATTTTTAATTTAGTTTCATTTATATAGTTCTTATCTGATAATAAATCTAATCTGGGAAGAGGAATTATTTTAATAATCTTTTCATCACAATTAAATTGTCTTGCCAAATCGTGCCTATACCCTTCTCCAGCACATAATACATATGAATAGTTATTATGCATTTTTAATGTTTTAGCCATCTTACTACTGTTGCCTTCTTCTTGATCAAGAATATCATATCCAAATTTTTTCATAGTACCAACAGAGTGCCATATTTGAATTATCTTTAATCCTTTTTTATGATTTAATACACTTACAGCTATACAATATGAATCTAATATTACAGCTTTTGATGTTGCTATATGGTGCATCTGCTTTAATATGTGAAAACCATATTTGATTAAATCAAATAATTTTGCATTTTCTTTTCCTTCTATTTTTTTACATAGAATTATTACTTTATATTTTTTATTCTTTTCAATTTCTTTTTTTATTAAATTAAAATCTAATGACGACTTATTTGATTGCCTACTAATCATAGTTACTTTATTTTTAGTAGGAAGTAATTTCATAAAAAAATATATAATTTTTAGAACAAAAATAACAATTTTAATTAATATATATTTCACAAAGCACCTCTTTTATTAATTTTATCATATTTATAGCAAATAAAAAGTACATTATTGTACTTTTTTGAATAATTGTTGAGTTTCTTCCTTTTTCATTTCACTTTCTATATAATCAATTGTTCTTTTAAATCCTTCAGATATAGAATATTTAGGTCTCCATCCCAATTCTTTTCTAATTTTATCTGTTGATAAAATTCCAAGTGTAAAAGATGCACAACCCTTTTTATTAATATCTTCTTCTACATCGAATACTAAATTTAAATTTCTTTCTGGGTAAATTGAAACCATTGTTTCAGCAAGTTCACGTATAGAAGTCTTACAATTTTCATCTGCTATATTATATACCATATCTTTTCCATGCAAGAGTACACTAAACATTGCACTTACTGCATCACTTATATACGTATACGTTCTTACGGCTTCTCCTTTACTCTTTAGAACAATATTTTCACCATTAACAACATTTTTTAAAAAATCTGCTTGAACTCTTCCATCATATATTGACATACCAGGTCCATATGTATGAGCAAGTCTGACTGCCTTAGTGTTAAGACCATATTCATCTCTAAATCCAGCACACATATTTTCAGCGGCTTTCTTTCCTTCTGCATAACCATTTCTTGGAACTAATGGATCTACTTGACCTAAAGGGCCATCTTCGTAAAATAATTCCTGTCCTTCATTTGGTTGACCATATACTTCTCTAGATGAAATAAATAAATATCCTTTAACGTTTGATTTTTTAGCGAAAATCAATGTATTAGCTGTTCCTATTGTATTTGCAAAATTAGTTTCAACAGGTAACTTTTTCATAATAAGTGGACTTGCAGGACCAGCAGCATGAACTACATAATCAACATGTTTATCTAGATTAATTGAATTTATTACATCTTGTTCAACTACATGAACGTTTTCATTATCAAGTACATACTTTGGAAGTTTATTTTTATTTCTAACAAGTAAATTAATATCAATATTATATCCATAATCCTCATTTAAAGTTAGAAGTGTATTTACAAAATACATTCCGACCATTCCACTAGCACCCGTTATTAAGAAACTTGTATTCTTAAGTTCCTTTAAGCCACTATTTTCATTTATTATTTGTAGGGCATCCTCTTTTAATATATTATTCATTTCTTCTCCTTAATGATAGTTTTTCGTTATTATCAGAATATAATTCAAATATTTGTTTTTGATCTTCTGCAGATAATCTTGAAAGTAAATCTATGTAATCTTCAGGAGTAGTTACTTTAATATTTCCTCTATTACCTTCGATTAATCTAACATGGAAGCCATTTATTTGCATAAGTGTACAAGAATCGATAATATCAGTATAATTAGGATTTTCTTTTCTTACTTTTTCATGCATACTTAGAATATCTCCTAATAAAAAGCTTTGTGGTGCTTGCGCAGTATATACATATTTTCTCTTAGGAAGGCTTGCAACATTTTCACCATCATAACTTACAACAGGTGTTTCAAAGCATGGTGTACATGTTATAGCAGAACCATATTCTTTAACACTTGCTATATTTCTACTAATAACTTCAGGTGTTATCAAAGGTCTCACACCATCATGTATCAAAACAATGGAATCACCTGAGTTTTCTAATGAAGCAGCATATAATGCATTATATATAGAGTCTTGACCAGTTTTCCCACCAGCAACAATACCATGTTCAGGTATTTTAGTTATATTATATTTTTTTACCATTGTTTTAAATACTGGAATTAAATCTTCTTTACATGCTACATATATTTTATCTATTTCCTCATGATATTGAAATTTCTCAAGCGTATGTATAATAATTGGTTTACCATATACATTTAAAAATTGCTTTGGAATACTAGCACCCATTCTTTGTCCTACTCCACCAGCAAAAATAATTGCAATTTTTTCCATAATTAACCTCCATACAGGTAAAATATAGTATCATAAATACGCAAAAAAGTCAAATAAAGAGGGCTAATACAGCCCAAATTACTTACTTAATTCGATTAGTTTATCAACTATTTTTTTAGATGCATCTCCACTTTCATAACAGCCTCTTTCTTTTAAAAACTTATCTATTTCTTCTTGATATTCCTTATCATCAAATTCCATTATTCTTTTAACTAATTCATCGCTATTCTCTGCTACTTTAAATGGAGTTGATTTAAGTGGATAGTAAAAACCTCTTTCATCATCTACATATTCTTGTATATCACTTGCATATAAAAAACCAGGCCTTCTAGTTAAAACATAATCGCACATCCAACTAGAATAATCGGTAATTCCAACATCACTAGCACACAATAATTCTTGTATATCATTATAATCAGTTGCGTTTATTACATTATTTATATATTTTTCTGGTACTTTAAATTCTCTAAGTTTAAAGTGAAAACGAGCAAGTATACACCATTTCCCACCGAATCTTTTGACTAAGGCTTCATGCAATTTAGAATAATCTAAATTATATGATTCAAATGAATAATTGTCTCTAAATGTTGGTGCATACAAACAAATATGAGTATCTTTAGCTAGATTATAATATTTATGAACTTTATCAAGATAAGTTTTAAATTCATTATGCTTATTAAACAAACAATCATTTCGAGCATGACCATACTTTAAAAAATTAGTTTTAGGCCAATAACTTTCTCTAAATACATCTTCTTCAAACTTACTATTGGTTATACAAAAATCAGTAATATCACCCGTATATTTTGCTTTCTTTACCCACCTTTTATCGCTTACTGACTTTGGATCTAATCTTTTAAATCCCATTGAACCATGCCATGTTTGTAATAATAATTGTCCTTTTCTTTTATGTAAATTCATATAAGCAAAGTTAGTTGAATTTTCAAATATAAATTTTGATTGAGCAAGTGCTTTATAAAATTTAAATGATTCCCTTTTAACAATATTTAACTCTTTAGGATATTGATCTAAATCCTCTAAATTGACTTTACGAACAGCCCAATATAATTTATATGGTAATTTTCTTCTTATTATTTCATCTGCGATAGCTTTTTGATTACAATTATAATTTCCTTGGAAAGTAATAAACATTATTGTATTATTGTCTACTTTATTAAATAATCTTATAAATGGTACTATTGCTTTAGAAAAAATTGCCCATAATTTATTTTTTATCTTTTCAAAAAGTGTCCCTTCTTTTATAGCGACCTTAATTTTATTTATCATTATATACCTCTTTTCACGCTCTTTATAAGTTTAACATAAATTATTATACTTTTCTAATTTTTTTAGTTATTTTACCATTATTAACATTTACTTCACATCTATCTTGATTTCTATACATTCTAATAATATTTTTGAAATAGTAGTATATCTTCCTTAATTTTATACATCTATCTATGAATAAAATTTTATATTTTGTAAAACTAATCATTCGTTTATTAAGCATAACAAATCTTACTTTGTAATTGTGATTTTTAAAATCTTTAGACAAAGCATATGGAATGTTATCTTTACCTATCTTAAATTCTATCTTTTTTGTTTTATCAAAATCTATTTCTAATAAGCAAATTTTACCTTCATAAAATGGATTAAAAGAAAAATCTCTATATTTAAAGCATACAAAATCTGTATTTTTAGCATTTTTTATTTTAGTTTCTTTACCATCTACATATATTTTAATTTTATTTTTAAACAAATAATCATTCTCTTCAAAAAATATCTTTAATTTATTTCCATCTAAATCTAATTTCAATATTTTTATAAACTCATTTGCTTTAAAATCGTATCCTTTATCATTAAAAAATATTTTTTTATTTTTATATTCCACATTCAAATTATAGTTATCACCATTTTTATATTTGATTAAATAATATTTAATATTAAATCCAATTCTTCTTTGAAGCATAATAACATCTTCATCAATTTTATCCATAAAATAATCGATAAGTTTTAAATACTTTTTTAATTCTTCTTTAGTTAAAATATTATTATAATCTATTTCAAATCTTTCTACTAAACTATTGAAAATATAATATTGAAAATATTTAGTTATACAGCCATATTTTTTATATACTTCTTCAAAAATAAATTTAAATGATTCATTAAGTGTCTTTAAATAATAATCTTTATCGTTAAATTGTCTTTGTACTGCTGAAGTTTCTGCATTACGTTTTCTGTAATATAGAATTGATCTTTTTTCTTTACCAAAAACACCATTTTTTAATAAAACTTGCGTCATATATTTCATGTCTTCACCATATTTTATGTTTTTATCAAATGATATATCTTTTATAATACTTCTTCTTAAAAGTATTCCAGTACTATGGTATTGACAGTATGTAATATCTCTATTAATGTCTATAAATTTATTATCATCTTTAAATCTATAATCCATATAATGCCATTTATTTATCTTTTCAAACATTCTAACTCTAGAAATAACAAAATCAACATTACTATTATTATCTAGGAATCTACTTAAATACTTAATTGAATCTTTGCTAATTAAATCATCAGAATCTAAAAACATTATATAATTACCAGTTGATTCTTTGAAACCTAGATTTCTAGTTTCAGAAACACCAGAATTAACTTTATCTATGACTTTAATATTTTCATATTTGCTAGCATAATTGTGACATATTTCTAAACTATTATCTTTTGAACCATCATTAACTAATACTAATTCAATATTTTTAAATCCATATGATTGATTTATAACTGAAAGAATACAATCATCTAAATAATCACTTGCATTATATACAGGAACTATAATTGAAACTTTATATTTTTTCATTATTTCCTCCTAAAGGCGGTTATTAATTTTAATTTTGTCATTTCATAAAATAATTTATATTTATATTCTTTCATATTGTTAAGTGACCAATTAATCATTTTTAAATAGTTTCTAACACTTGGTCTTGAACCTTTGATAAAGTATTCTAAAGTTAATTTGTTTTGTTGATACCACCAATAATCTATATTAGCTATTGCATTAACTTTTTTCAAATTAAGATATACTTTTTTCTTTTCTTCCATGTTTTCAATAATAAACTCAGGCTTTAAATTCAATGTTATATTAGCACTATGTTGTCTATAAAAACCAATTGGATTATTTAATATTAACATTTTGTTTTTCTGCATAGCATTTAAAAATATAGAAGAATCATTCATCATTTTCATATCTTTAAAATTATTTTCATCTAATATGCTTCTTCTAAAGATTGTAAATGAAGGACATGGCTTAAAAAATTCAAGTTGAAAAGATACCAAATAATCTAAGCAATTACATACTTCATTATAATTAACATTATTAAATTTAAGCATCTTTTTATCTTCATAATAATGAAATGAATTATATCCTACAAAATTAATTAGTTTATCACTTTCTAATATTGAAACTGAATTACTGATAAATGAATAATCTATATAAAAATCATCATCGTCACAATAAATAATGTATTTTCCTTTTGAAATATTATATCCATTCTGTCTAGATATACCAGCTTTTGATTTAACTTTATTTTTTGTATAAATTACATTTTTATTGTTCTTATATTTTTTATCTATAACACTTTTTAAATTAGATTCAACATAATCATCGACTATAATTATTTCAATATTTTTATAATCTTGTTTTAATATTGAGTCAATACATTCAATTAAATAATCATTTCTTTTATATGTAGGTATAATTACAGATACTAATGGGCCATCGTTAATCATACTCTTCTTATTATTTTGCTTATCTAGATAACCCAAATAATACATACAATTATTATATGTTTCTTTATTTATTATTTGGCTATTTAAAGAATAAGTTAACAATTCTTTATTACTAGTAACTATATCTGAAGATTTTTTCTTCTTAACATTTTTTCTAGTTATTTTTCTATATGCTTTTAAAAATAGATTATTATAATTGAAATAGTTATTATAAAATTTATTATCATATGTATTTGTATCATTAAATAACTCATGTATTTTATTATCTAAGCATATATAATTATTAAAAGATAATTCTTTAATATTTTCTACATTATTACATTTTTTATATCTATTAATTTTAATTATTTCTTTACCTATTTTTTCATCTATTTTAATAAACTCACAATCAAAGTTATAATCTTTTATTACATTAGATACTTTATTACTATAACTACAAACAACTATTTTTTGATTAAAATATGCACTTAAAATCATAGAATGGAATCTTGTACATAACATATACTCCATCCTTGAATAGATATCTAAGAATTTTTTAATATTTCCATTATAATTAATTACCTTAATATTTTTATGATACTCTTCTTCTATAAAACTCAATAATGTTTTAATAGCAAGTTCATCTTTTTCATGTTTACAAAATGAAAATAAATATACTTTTTTACCATTATTAATATATTCTTTAATATTGTTCTTTAAAAAACTAATATAGCCAAAATTATACTTATTTATTTCAGGCCTTAAAATACTATATAGATTAATAACTGAAATTCCTACACTATTATTAATAGTCTCTTTTTTAGAATAATCCATTGAAAAAACTAAATCCGGAATATACTTTGCATTTTTTAATTTAAATAAATTATGAGAATATGTTTCTCTAAAATTAATTTGTTCAACATTTTTAAGAATATTTTTACATAAATTATAATATTTTTCTGTTTTATATGGTCCAAAATTAGAACTTATAAAATAGAATGGAATGCTTTTTGATTTACAACTTAAAACAAATTTATTTAACCATTCTTTATTTTCATAATCCTTCAAACTTTCTTTAAAAATTGAACCGCCCACATATATACACATAGAATAATTATCTATGTTTATATTATCATTTTTGAAAAAATCTTCATTTATTATATTTATATTTTTTGCTTTTCTAAATGGAGTTGAAAACCTATTTGGACAAAATAAATCAAATTGATACTTTTTATATCTATTTATCACTATATTCAAGAAAATATCATCACCTAAATTTTGTCTAGTATATCCAATTAATAATATTTTTTTCATATTTCACCCACTTAAATCATATTATTTATTTTTTTTCAATTAAAAACTTTAACATCTCTTCTTTAGATTTAGTCCCATTTATTATGTCATTAATTAAATTAATAATTGGCATTTTTACTTTCTTTTTTCTAACTAATTTATGAATAGATTTTAATGTATACATACCTTCAACGGTAGTATTCTTTAAATAATTATCTACTTCCTCTTGAGTTGCCCCTTTTCCAATTAAATAACCAAAACTAAAATTTCTTGAATTAGCACTAGTACAAGTCATAAGAATATCTCCAAATCCAGCAAAAGATAAAATTGATTTTTTCTTACCTCCTAATGCATCTATCAATTCTTTAATATCATTCATACTTTCTGTTAAAAATAATGCTCTTGTTGAATCAGTTACACCCATCCCTTCAAGCATTCCAGAAGCAATTGCCATAACATTCTTAATACTTCCACATATTTCAATTCCAATAATATCTCTTGTTCTTCTAAATTTAGTAGTGTTGTTCTCAAAACATTCTCTTATTAGCATCTCAGTCTTCTTACTCTTAGTAGCCATACTAAATCCAATAGGTACACCTTTAACAATATCTACTGCAAATGTGGGCCCGGATATGACAGCTATACTATTCTTTAGATATTTATGAAATACATCACTTAAGAATAAACAAGTGTCTTGTTGAATTCCTTTTGTTGCAATTAAAACTCTTTGAGACTTATAAATATATTTCTTAAGTTTAACAACTGTACTTTCAAATGCAAAAGCAGGAACTGATATAACAATTAAATCACTTCCTAAAACAGCTTTTTCCATGTCTGTCGTTATTTCAATATTTTTATCTATTTTATAACCTTTTAACTTTTCGCTCTCACGTTTTTCATTAAGAAATTTTGCTTCCTCTTCATTAATAGTCCACATAATAACTTCTTTTTTATTGCTAACTAATATGCTAGATAAAGCAATTCCATAGGCTCCACTACCAAGTATACATACTTTCATGTAATCTCACATCCTCTAATATTATTTTAATATATAAAAGAACTTATATCAACTAAAATAAAAAAACCTGAATATTAAATTCAAGTTTATTTTTTTGATCTATCAAATATAATATCAGTTTTTAATATTAAGAAAAGTACTATAAATATTAAAACAATATAACAAACAATTACTTCTGTTTCATATCCCAATACAGAAAATATTGTTGTTGCTGAGAATAGTAAGTTGATTCCATATATAACTAATAAAGAACTTTTCTTTGAAAAATGTTTCAATAATTGATGATGTAAATGCTCTTTATCAGCATGATCTATTGGTTGACCTTTTAATTTTCTTCTTATAATTGCAAATAATGTATCCATAATTGGAATAGCTAATATTAATAATGGAATAATTAATGAAGTTAATGTAGTAGTTTTAAACCCAAGTAAGAAAATTATAGATATCATAAATCCTAAAAATGTACTTCCTGCATCTCCTTGATATATTTTTGCAGGCGGGAAATTATGAACTAAATAACCTAGTGTTGAACCTAACATTATTAAAGATAAAATAATATCTAAACCACCAAATTTATTTAATATAAATCCAATTATTGCAATTGTTAAAAAGTATATTGAAGAAATACCTGCACATAAACCATCTAACCCATCTATTAAATTAATTGCATTTATTGTTGAAACAATTATTAACATTGTAAGTATTTCACTTAAGGCAGGAATACTTGCAAAATTAATATTAAGTCCAAATAATGTTACTTTTGTAAGTTTAAGTCCTCCATAAAATACAACTATTGCAGCCACTATTAACTGAACCACTACCTTATATTTATTTGGCATAGGAGTCTTACATTTAGTCATATCATCAAAAAGACCTAATAGCATTATTAAGAAAGAACCTATTAATACTGCAAGCATTAGATTATTCTGAGGAGCAAATAACATATATCCAAGTAAAAAAGCAGAGAATATTCCAATACCACCTAGAAGTGGAACCGGTTTCTTTTGAATCTTTCTTTTTTCATTCGGAACATCTAGTACTTTTAAAAATACTGCTACCCTTCTCATTATTTCAACAAATAATACAGATGCTATAAAACAAACACTTACTATAACAAATATATTATGACCATTAATAACAAAATCCATATTATCACGTCCTAAAATAATTATAAAACATATTGATTAATATTACTAGTTTTTTTATTATGTGTAAAATATGTAAAAAAAGCCTGACAATTAATGAAAAAAATGTAGTTTTTTGTTATAATGATATATGATAAATCATTAAGGAGGTATATATGAAAAAAAAGATTATATTAATTATTCTTTTTGTATTTATTTTATATGTACCTCATGTATATGCTTCCCTTGATGCTGTTATAACTTCTTCTTCTGTTAGAATAAGAAGTGGCGCTAGTACATCTAGTTCTATAATTGCTACAGTGACTAAGGGAACAAGCATTCAAGTTGTAGATAAAACTCTCTATGAAGGAGAAGGATGTCCTTCTAAATGGTATAAATTAACATATAAAGAAAAAGAAGCATACGTATGTAGTCAATATGTATCTTTTGTTGATAATTCTTTTAGTGGAATAAATGTTAGTGACTGGACTGCTCGTGTTAGTGGTAACAATGTAGCTGTAAGAAAAGGTGCTGGTTCAAATTACGGTGTTATTGAAAGATTAACTTTAGGAGCTAATGTTACTATACTAGACACTAAAGGTGACTGGTATAAAATCAGTTATTATAATGGATCTATTGGGTGGATGAGTAAAGACTATGTTGTTAAAAAATCAGATATAACCGCCACGGACGAAGAATATGCGGAAACTTTAAAAGCAGAAGGTTTTCCAGATGACTATATACCATACCTTACATATATGCATCAAAAACATCCTAACTGGATTTTTAGAGCAGGAAAAACTAATTTAAATTTTTCATCTTCTGTTTCTAGTGAATCTGGATTATGTTACATGCAAACAGATAATGATAATTATAGAACATCAACTAAACCTGCTGAAGGAAAAACTTGGTTTAAAGTTAATAAAGGTGTTATCGCATTTTATATGGACCCAAGAAACTGGCTTACTGAACAAAGAATATTTATGTTTGAAAACTTATCATATGAAGAAGCACTAGAAGAAACATATCCAACATTGACTAAATCAATATTTGGCTCTGGTAAACTTGGAGCAGATGAATACACAATTCCAATGTTCAATGCTGGTAAAACAAATAAAATTAGTCCAGTACACATTGCAAGTAGAATTAGACTTGAAGTAGGAGCAGATGGAAGTGGTTCTACTAGTGGTGGAGAATTTACATGGAAAGGTAAAAAATATAGTGGATATTATAACTTTTTCAATATTGGAGCATATGAAGTAACAATCGATGGAGTTCACTACTCTGCTGTTACAAGAGGACTTGCTTATGCAGCAAAATTAATTAATAGAGATGGAGAAAAATGGGATAATATCGAAACAGCAATTACTGAGGGAAGCTCATTTTTGGCAAATGGATACGTTAATAAAGGACAAGGTACTTTATACTATCAAAAATTTAATGTTGGACCAAATGCTCACTTTCCTAAATATACTCATCAATACATGACTAATATTCAAGCACCTGCGACTGAAGGAAATCAAACATATAATTCATATAAAAAAGCAACTGTGTTAGATCAAACATTTATATTTGAAATACCAGTTTACAACAGTATGCCAAGTTATACTTCTCTTCCAAGAAGTGGTAATACAAATAATAATTTAAAGAGTCTTAAAGTTGGTAACTATGAACTTTCTCCTTCATTTGATGAAGATATACTTGAATATGAAGTTTTTGTACCACTTGAAACAGAAAAAATAACAGTTGAAGCTGAAGTAAAAGCATCAACTTCTACTCTAACTGGAACTGGTGAATATGAACTAACTGATGATGAAACTCAAATAACAATTACAGTTACAAATGAAGTATTACAAGAAAAAAAATATACAGTTACAATTAAAAAAATTGAAATCAAATTAACAATAGAAGATATTATTACAAATAGCGGATATAAAATGGTTGATAATTTTATATACAGAATTAAAAATAGTACTAAAGTAAGTGATATTAAAAATGCACTAATAACTAATGGTGCTAAAACAGTAAACGTAAAAAAAGAAGACAATACCTTATTAAAAGATACTGACATTTTATCAACGAATAATAAAATCGAAATAAGTGATGGAACTAATACAAAAACATATATTCTTTCAATTATTGGAGATGTATCTGGAGATGGAAAAATAACTATTCTTGACTTATTACAAGTTCAAAAGCATATCAAGGGAGTTAAAAAATTAACTGGCGCTTCTCTACTTGCTGGGGATACATCACTAGATAATAAAGTTACAATACTAGATTTATTAAAGATACAAAAGCATATTAAAGGTGCTATTAAACTATAGGAGGCTTTATGAATAAGATTATTAGGAAAGCAATTGGTGTTATTCTACTATCAATTATGATATTTATATCAACCGATAGAATCTATGCGGCTGGTGCATCAATTTCAGTTTCTTCAAATAAAAGTCAAGTAATTGTTGGCGATACAGTTACAGTAACAGTAAGAGTATCTTCTTCGCAAGCACTAGGTAGTTGGAAATGGACACCTGACTATAATACTAGTAAATTTAAATTAATATCTGGTGATACTTCTGTTGCTGACTTTGGTGATGGTAAAATAAAAGCAAAATCATATACTTATAAATTCAAAGCCATCGCAACAGGAAGTTCAACTATTACAGTAAAAGGAGTAGATGTATATAACTGGTCAGAAAAAAATCTTTCTGTTTCAAAAGGATCTAAAACAATAAAAATTATTACTCATTCTGATTATGTAGCATCACTTTCAAAAAACAATAATTTATCAGCTTTATCAGTTAATGGTCTTACATTAAACCCTTCATTTAATAAAAATACAACAAGTTATAAAGTTAATGCCACTGCAAATACTACTAGTGTTAAAATTAGTGCTAAAGCAGAAGATTCTAGATCAGATGTAGATGGAACTGGTACATTTAAAGTATCTGAAGGAGATAATAAATTTGTAATTACTGTTACTGCTCAAAATGGTAGTACTAAAAAATATACTATTATTATAAGTGTAGTTGATCCTAATCCAATAAAAGTGACTATTGATGATAAAGAATATGTAATTGTAAAAAGAGAATCAAATTTAGAAGCACCTGACAATTATGAAAAGAAAGAAATAACAATTAATAATCAAAAAATACCAGCATTTTATAATGAAACCAATAAGTATACACTTGTAGGCTTAAAAGATGAAGAAGGAGACACTAGTTTATTTATTTATGACGAATTAATGAATAAATATACAAAATATACTGAAGTCGAATTAGATAAAATAAAACTTATGCCACTTAAAATGGACTTACTTATTAGAGACTATACTAAATCAACAGTGACAATTGATGAAACAGAATTTGAAGCACTAAGAAGAGCTAATAGCGACTATGCAATTATACATGCTACAAATATAGAAAATGGGGTAACTGATTATTATACTTATGATACCAAAACAAATTCGCTTGTAAGATA
>JAEEGL011155306.1_pt1 | contig 17238 bp, 7 predicted proteins | sample 9134231 | NCBI WGS metagenome assembly JAEEGL01 (sample SAMN16246548, study PRJNA631951) | gut metagenome | biome: gut microbiome; feature: rumen; material: fiber-attached | host: Bos | place: Iran: Karaj | collected 2018-10
GGGAGGGTTGGGATGAGGCTCTTAATACTCGTTCTGAACCAATGAGGGATCGGAGTCGAGCTCGCCCTGTGCGATGGGGATGTACTTCTTCGACTCAGTCCAGCGGTTGGTGCGGTAGCCATACTTATCGGGCACGAGCACGGTGGCAGCCTTGCCTGTGCGCACGAGGTCCCAGTAGCGCTTGCCCTCACCCATGAACTCGAGGTCGCGCTCGTCGATGATGTCGTCCTTCGTGACGCTTGTCACAGCATTCAAACCGGCACGCTGGCGCACCTGGCTCACGTATTGTGCTGCTGTGCTGGCATTGCCACCCGTCTCCAACAGTAGCTCGGCAGCATTCAGCAGGGCCTCGCTGTAGCGGTAGTAGCGGTAGTTGTTGTTGAAGTTCAGGTTGTTGTCGAAGGCAGCGTGCGAGTTTGTACCCGTTATCTTGCTGTACTTCTTCAGCCAGAGGAATGTGTTCTGATAGCGTGGATGGTAGGACTGACTCTCTTCAAGACCTTCGAGGAAACGGAAGTCAAGAATGGTTGCATCGCGGCGTAGGTCGCCCTCGCTGAACTTGTCGTATGCCTCTACGCGTACGGGCAGGAATCCCCAACCGTCGCCAGCCATTTCAGGCAGGTCGCCTACAGCCCAGTTGTTGGGCGAGATGAGTGTAGGCAGCACAGTTCCGCCGATGGCCAGCGGACTGCTCCAGCCGCGCTCGTTGCCACCGTCTTCGTAGTTGATCTCCCAGATGGACTCCTTCGTCCACTCACCCTCTACGTACCAGATGTTGGCGTAGTCAGGGTTCAGGGCATAGTCGTTGGAGGCTATGATTTCCTGCATGTACTGCAAAGCCTTCGGGTAGCGGCTGCTGTCCTTTTGATACATTACCATTTCGGCATACATCATGTAGCACATAGCCTGTGAAGCACGTCCGGCATTGGCATTGTCCCAGCGGAGAGGTAGCACTTTCGAATCGATGACTTCCTCAAGTTCGCGAATGAGTTCGGCATAAACCTCGTCGGCCTTCTTCTGCGGAGCTGTGTAGGGAGCGCTGAGATTCTCAAGATAGAAGGGGATGTTGCCGAAGTAGTGCCACAGCATATTATAGTAGAACACGCGCATGGCACGAGCCTGCATCTCGTAGTTCTTGGCATTGGCAGGAGTTACGTCGACACCCCAGGGAATGTAGCGAAGCACGTCGTTGCATCGCTTGATGCCTGAGTAGTCAACAGTCCAGAGTGAAGATAGCGTGTTGTTTTCATTGCCTTCGTAGTTGAAAAGCATATGCCAGTTCTGCATATCGTTCTTGGTCTCGCCGCCAACCCAGAAATTGTCGCCCTGGATTTCGGCGTCGATGTTCAGTGCATTGTACTGTCCCAGTCCCCAGTCAGGCCAGTGGATGGGATCGTAGGCAGCAATCAGGGCTTCCTGAATGTGCTCGTCGGTCTTGTAGTAGTCTTCCAGATAGTCGCGGTTGGGGTTGGTCACCTCAAGGAAGTCGTCGCTACAGCTGGTGAAAAGCATGGCACCGGCTGAAAGAAGACTCATTGCTATATATTTTGCTTTCATATTTGATAATCTGTTTAATTGTCAATTTTCAATTCTCAATTTTCATTTAGAATGTCAGGTTCAGACCAATCGTCCATGTGCGAGCTTGCGGATAGACACCCTTGTCGATGCCAAGCGACTTGCCACCGGAAGAGATTTCAGGATCGAATCCCCAGTATTTGGTCCAAGTGACGAGGTTTTCTGCCATGACGAAGAAGCGCAGACGCTCGATGGAAATCTGGCGTGTCAGACTGCGAGGCAGTGTGTAACCCAATGAGATGTTCTTCAGACGCAGGTACGAGCCGTCAACAATGTAGAGGTCGCTGACCTGCCAGTTGGTATTGTCGCCGGCACGAAGGATGGGGTACTTGTTGGAAGTGCCCTCGCCGGTCCAGCGATTGAGCATATAAGTAGGATAGTTACCAGCTGTCACGTCGGTACGATAGGTGGCATCAAAGATGTCGGCACCGGCAACGCCCTGGAAGAACATGTTGAAGTCGATTCCACGCCAGTCGGCATTGAAGTTCAGACCGAAGTTCCAGTCAGGAGTACCCTTACCAATCTTTGTGCGGTCGTCGCTCGAGATCTTGCCGTCGCCGTTGATGTCGACGAAGCGGGTGTCACCGGGACGTGCGTTGGGCTGGATGAGGCCGCCCTCAGCATTGGTGTAGGCGTTCACCTCGGCATAGTTCTGGAACACGCCATTGGTCTTGTAGCCGAAGAAGTAGGGGAAAGGCATTCCGTTCGAGCCGCGAGCCAGCGAACCGCCCGTGAAGCCCTGAACACCGTCGTAGTCGATGAAACCTGACTCGTTGCCAAGGTTCTTCAGCGTGTTCTTGGTATAGGTGGCGTTGGCCTTGACGGCGAAGCGGGCATCGCTGACGTGCCACTTGTAACCCAGTTCAAACTCAACACCCTTGTTTTCCATATCACCGACGTTACCGACAGGCTTGTTCTCACCTACGTACGAGGGGATAGGCATGGTCATCAGCATACCATTGGTCTTTTTGATGTAGTAGTCAACAGTGAACGTCAATGCTTGGTTGAAGAAACCGAAGTCCAGTCCAAAGTCGGTCTGCTCGCTCTCTTCCCACTTAATGCTCGGGTTGGCTGTCGTAGAGGCCTTCGAACCGATCTGTTTGATGGCGGGATTACCAAAGAGCACGTTGTTGCCCATCACGTTCTCTACCGTGTAGAGGAAGTTGTCGATGTTATCGCTACCGTTCTTACCCCAGCTGGCACGGAACTTCAAGTTCGACAGCCAGTCCTGAGTCTGCTCCATGAACTTCTCGTTCATGATGTTCCAACCCACGGATACTGAGGGGAATGTACCGTATTTGTTTTCCGGACCGAAGCGGCTTGAACCGTCGCGACGAACGGTGGCCTGCAACATGTACTTCTCGTCGTAGTTGTAGCTGATACGACCGAAGAGCGAGCTCAGACGATGCTCCACGTTCGGACCGCCCCAGCCGTTGTACTCAGCAAACGGAGTGCCGATGAGTTTGCCGTCGGCGTCAACCTCGTAGATTACATTGGCATTGGTATAACTCATGTAGGGTTTTTCCAGATTGATGATGTTCCAACGCTCAGCACCCAGATAGTCGCTCTTATTTCTCATGGCACTCTGACCCAGCACTACGCCGATGGAGTGCTTGCCGAACTGCTTGTCGTAGGTCAGTGTGTTTTCCACCTGCCAGTTGCAGCCCTTGTTCCACGACATGCTTGCAGAGGTATGCTCGCCCTTTGCATTACCCGAGTGGTAGTACTTCGACAGCGTAGCTGCGCTGTTGCCCCAAAATGAGAGGTCAACGGAGTAGTTGAAGTGGTACTTCAAGTTGTCCCACAACTGCAGATCGAACGAGAATTTGGGCACAAACTTGTGGCTCCAGTTCTTTGAGGGGTTCATGTTGAGCAGTGCCAGCGGGTTGTTCATCTCGGCATACGAACCGAACGTTCCAGGAATGGTGTAGTAGTTGCCTGCGGCGTCGCGCTGCAACTCGTAGCCCTGAGTCTCCTCATACTTAGCGTGCATTTCGTCGGCCAGTCCCTTATTGGTCACGGTCGGCGCAATGATGGGCGACATGTAGAGGGCCGAACCCAGCACCGAACCCCACTCAGAGTTCTCGCTGATGCCCGTGCTCTTGATGCGTGTATAGGCGAGATTCACCGTAACGTCGAGCTTGTTCAGGAAGTTGCGCTCGGCCGTTGCGTCGTATACGCTGTAAATATTATTGGAACGCAACGACAGACGCTGATAGTTAGACTGTCCGTAGTTACCGCCTACGATACCTTCCTGATCGTAGTATCCCATGGACAGATAATAGTTCAGTTTCTCGGAAGCTCCGCTGACTGATACCTCATGGTTCTGTACGGGAGCATTGTCGTTGAACACCAAGTCTTGCCAGTCGGTTCCGAAGCCCTTGATGGGATCGCCGTTGGTGTCCATCAGGTTGTAGGGATCAGCATAGATGGGAGCCTGACCACCATTCATACGCAGCTCGTTCTGCATGATGGCATAGTCGGTGGCACTGGTCACGTCGCGACGACGCCAGGCCGTCTGCCAGCCCTGCGAGAAGTTGTAGTTGATAGATGCTTTGCCAACCTTACCCTTCTTGGTGGTGACGAGTACGACACCATTGGCGGCACGTGCACCGTAGATAGCACCTGAAGCAGCATCCTTCAGGACTTCTATAGACTCGATATCGCTGGGGTTCAAGAAGTCGATGCCACCCTCAATGGGCATACCATCGACGATGTACAGCGGGTCACTATTGTTAATGGTACCCGTACCACGCACACGTACACGTGGAGAAGCACCAGGCTGACCCGAAGATGACGTTACGTTCACACCGGCAGCCAGACCCTTCAGTGCATTGTCGATACGTACAGGAGTCTTGCCTTCGAGGTCGTCGGCACTCACTTTTGCAATGGCTGCCGTGACGACACTCTTCTTCTGCACACCGTAGCCGATGACGACTACGTCCTGCAGTGTCTGCTGATCTTCTTTCAGCACGACGTTCATTTGATTGCGGGCTGTAACTTCCTGATTGGTGAAGCCAATGTAGGAGACAACCAGCATAGTACCCTCAGAAACATTCATGGTAAATTGACCATCGATGTTGGTAATTGTACCATTCTGAGGCTTTCCTTTCTCGACAACGGATGCTCCGATGACGGGCTCTCCGTTCTCGTCAGTCACTGTGCCCACAATTCCTGAGAACTGGGCAAAGGTCGCCGTTGACACCAACAGTGCCACCAGCAGAGATAGTAACCTTGTTCTTTTCATACTGTTTTGTTCGTAAATTGTTTAAGTTTGATTGTTTGTTTTTGAATCTGGTGGCAAAGTTAATATAAAAAACACGCGCGTCAACACGTGTATAAATAAAAAGTGGATAAATACAAAAGACTGATTTTTGTAAATCATTAAAATACAATGCTTTACAAAAATCAGTCAAATACTAAAAAGTGGACTTGATAAACCAGTTTTAACTCACTTTTTCCTGTATAAAAGGGATAGGGATGGGGTTTCCAAAGGGATGGATGGGGCTGCTTATTCCCCCTTGTTCATCAGTCCAAAGCCATAGAGGGCAACGATGATGTAGCCAACCAAAGGGATGATGAACGGCACAACGAGGTTAGTGGCATCGGCAACCATACCCATAAGCAGGAAGCCGCAGCCTCCGACGGGTGTCATCATTAGTACCGATGAGGCACTCTTGGTGAGTGATCCCAGACCACGTACGGCCAGTGAGAAGATGGTGGGGAACATGATGGCCTCAAACATGTAGTTGGCCACTAAGGCATAAAGCGAGAAACGGCCTAGGTTGAGCAACACGAGCATGGTGCATACAACAGTTCCGCAACCGCAGATGAACAGCATTCGCTCAGCAGGAATCTTCGTCATGATCCATGAACCGATGAAACGCCCTACCATGAAGAAGGCCAATGCACACGTAAGCACTACAGATGCAGTGCGGTCGGTCATCCAACCCTGACCTGTGGTAAAGTTGATGAAGTAACTGTTGATGGAGATTTCGGAAACCTCGTAGGCTAACAGGGCAATGAGTCCGTAGACGAAATACTTGTGTTTCCAAATCTTCAAGAGTGGTTCACGACCGTATTTAGCCTTTTCGGCTAAACCGTCGTTGTGGCTGATTTCGGGTAACTTGACTTTTGCAAATACGGCAGCGATGGCTAATACCAACACGCCAAGTACGGCATAAGGGACGGCCACATTACCTCCACCGTCACTGAAGAGGAACTGTCCGACGGCGAAGGTTGCAAACAACGAACCTAATCCGTTGAACGATTGCGACAGGTTCAGTCGGCTGGTGGCGGTTTCTTTGTCGCCAAGTTCCGTTACGTAAGGGTTGGCGGCTGTCTCCAGGAATGTCAAGCCGCAACCGATGATGAACAGGGCTCCCAAAAAGGCGTAGAATGTGCCTGCCTCAGCTCCAGGGATGAACAACAGGGCACCTAACCCAAACAGTAACAGCCCGAAAACCACACCTCTGCGATAGCCAAAGCGGTTGATAAACAGGCCTGCCGGTATGGCTAGCAAGAAATAGCCCAGGTAGGTAGTTACCTGAATGAGCGACGATTGTGTGATGGAAATGTGCAACTCATTCTGAAAATGCTTGTTCAGCACATCCAGAATGGCACGTGAAAAACCCCATAAAAAAAACAATGTGGTGATCAGTACGAATGGCACCACATATTCTTTCGTTGTTAATTTTGCTTTCATATCAGTTAAGATTAAGGATGAAGGATGAAGAATAAAGCCACTTGCGTGTCGCTTTCATCCTTCATCTTTCATCCTTCATCTTTCATCAAAAGTTTATTCAGCGGGTTGGATGCACTTCCAAACACAGGCTGCCAGAGCACCACCTACGAGCGGACCAACAATGAATACCCACAGGTCGGCAAGTGCCTTTCCTCCCTCGAACAGGGCGGGACCGATGGAACGGGCAGGATTAACGCTCGTGCCGGTGAAGTGGATGCCTACGAGGTGAATCAGGATCAGCGACAGACCAATTGCCAAACCGGCGAAGTTGTTGGTAGCACCATTCGTCTTCGATGTGGCACCGAGTACTACCAGCACAAACAGGCAGGTAAGTACAATCTCAACAATCAAACCGTTAGTAGCTCCATAGGTGCAGGCATTGGCACCCGTAGCAGTGGTAATCACCAAACTGGGGTCGGTAGCAACGATGCCGGCAAGCACAGCAGCAGCAAGTACGGCACCAATCACCTGGAACAGCATGTACATGCCGCAATCCTTAGCCGAGATACCGCCATTCAAGAATACGCCCAGTGTGATGGCAGGGTTGATGTGGCAACCCGAAATGCCACCGATGGTATAAGCCATGGCTACAACAGCCAGACCGAAGGCAATGGCTGTTCCGACAATCGATGCAGTATCTGCACCACAACCCAGGGCAACAGCTGCGCCGCAACCCAAGAACGTAAGCACGAATGTGCCAACCATTTCTGCTAAATACTTTTTCATAAGCGTTTCGTTTTTAAGTTGTTAAAAATGAATATGTTGGTTTTCTGTTCGCAAAAATAACACTTTTTGTTGAATGTGCCAAATAAAAATGGCAAAAAAAATGGGCGCCGCTGCGCCCTACCTTGTTAACCTTAAATCTAATACTATGAAAAACACATTGCAAAGATAGTATATTCTCTGCCTTATTCCAAATGTTTTGGCAGAAAAAGTGTGCATTTTACATTTTATTTACAATTCAAAAGGGTTCTTTAATAGATTTTAATAAATTGTGTTAGAAATGTTTACCAAAAACTTTCGATTCAAAGTTTTTTCATCTGTTTTACTGTTAAACTGTAAGAAAATGTGCCTTATGTACGTCGGGAATCATTACTGTCTGGATAGATCATGTTAAAACGTTCCCTATACATATGGTTTGTGCTCCGAATACCTATGGTTTTTATTCCGAAAACCTATGGCTTGGATGGTGTATAGATGGCATATATACGGAGCGCTTATGGCCGATACGGCCTTTTGCAGGGCGCCTATAGAAGTCAAAGCGATGGGAGATAGATGCTGTCATAAAGCATGACCCCCAAAAGTTTGCACAACTTTTGGGGGTCAAAGCTATATATGTAAGATAACTTGCTTAGTTGGTCTTGCCCAGAATGATGTTAACCAGGGAAGTCACGTCAGCAATAGTAATGCTACCGTCCTCATTCACGTCGGCTACCTTACTATCATAGTTTTCACTCTTGCCCAGGATGATATTAACCAAAGCGGTTACGTCGGCAATCGTCACACTACCGTCGTTGTTCACATCGCCCTTCTTGTTCTCGCTCTCAGCAACCTTGCGATAGAGCTGTGGGAGGGAGCCGGTTTCAGAGGTAGGTAAGTAGCAGCTGAAGATAGGACTACCGTTGTTAGGATTGAAGCGCATTAAGTTGCGAGTGTTGCTGCCTTGGAATTGGATTGTAACCTCTACGGCTTCAGTCGTCTCATTCTTTGCGATGGCGATTGTTGCCTTAGCATTGTCATCGGCTTCGGTCTCTGTCTTTAAGTAGTTCTTTTCGTTGTCGGCAGCATAGAGATAGCCGTTTCCCACATTGAAGTACCAAGCGTCGGTTTCGCCTTCAAGCGTGATGACCTGTGCATCGCTGTTAGGCGTAATGGTCATGTCGGCATTTAAGGTTGCTGCTACACCGGCACGGTTGTTGGTCTTCTGTACACCCATAACGGTTGCACTTTCAGCACCGACATAGGCTATCAATATCTCGTCGCCAGCCTTCAGTGTCGTAGCATCGGTTACGAGTTCGTACTTGTCAGTTCCGGGAACAACAGCAGCCTTCACGGTAATGGTATAAGAAACTGTAGCAGCTTTGTAAGTCTCATCGCCCTCGAAAGAAGCAGTGATAGTTGCAGTTCCTTCTTTCTCGCCAATTGTCACTGCACCAGTTGTCTCGTTGACAGCAGCGATTTCAGCGTCTGAAGTGCTGTAAGCCACAGTAACTTCATATGGGTTGACCAGCACGGGAGCTGTGAACTCGGCGTTGGGCTCTACGTTGAATGCTGTAGTTTCAAACGAAAGTTCGGGATCTACCTTAGAAGCAATGGGTTCTTGATCGGTCAACTTGTAAAGGCAAACAGCTTTCTGGCCTGTATAGCTATCTGACTTATAGTAGCGGAAACGAGTCTGGTTGCTTGCTGCATTGTAGCGCAGGTAAGCACCGCCAGAAACGATATCAGCCTCACCATCAGTACCGATGGAAATGGTGTTGTAGAGAGCCTCTTCTTGAGCTTTCAGACCGTTAGCATTAGAAGTTTGTCCAATATAAAGACCGCTTGCCGACAGAAGCGTATATCCATCCTCAGTGCTTGCGAGTGTGAATACAGCAGCCTTGTTGTCGTCGTTGGCCGCAATTGTGTTCTCGACGATGTCCACACCAATAGTGTTGCCAATGGCATCCAGTGTTTCAAGGCCGCCGTTGAATGCAAGACCACCTTCTTCATAAACAATCAGGTAATTGCCATCAGTCAGTTCGCTTTCAGACGTTACCTTTACGAAACTCTTACCCTCAACAACAGGTTGTTGTTCCTTTACAACGACTGTCAGGGTTGCAGTAGCAGCATTGTAAGTGTCGTTGCCGGCAAAATTAGCGGTAATGGTGGTCGTACCAGCAGCAAGAGTTGTAATGGTTCCGTTCTCCCATGTGGCTACGGTCTCGTCGCTGTTGGTGAATGTCATCTCGAGATCCTCTGGCAGCACGGTAAGCGTTGTGCTCTCACCGACATGCAGTGTCACCTTTGTGACAGCTTCGCCAGCCTCATTTTGGAACAGAATTTCTGGTGTTTCTTTCTGTTCTGGACGGTTGAGACTCACGATGTAGTTGCCTGTAGCGAACTCGTTAGTTCCACTATAGGTGGTCAATTTACCATACACAACAACTTCGTCGCCAACCATAATCTGGTCGTTGGCTGTAAAGTCAGCGCCATCCAGATATTTGCCATTGTAAACATAGAATTCGCCATTCTCGCTACCGTCATCGGAGATGTAGTAACGGGCATTGCTATAAGTCGGAGGATTGAGGGAAGTGATACGCGAAATGATACCTTTCACATAGACCTCGTTTGCGGGAACCTCGTTGTTCTCATACAGAGCTAATACATTGGCTACGGTGAAGGGATTGTCAGCCGTCATGCCAGGAGCATTAGGATCAACAACGGACAGAACGTAGGAAGCCTCGCCAGCATAATAGTTGTCGTCTTCTGCTGTGGTTGCCTTGATCGTTGTTGTACCAGCTGCGACGATTGTCACATTGCCTTCAGCGCTGACAGTGGCAACGTCAGTGTTACTTGATGTGTAAGTAACGGTGAGGTTGTTGGGATTGGCCAGTGTGGGGAATTCATTTGCTTCACCCATGGTTGCAGTATAAGAAGAAGCACTGTAGCTGATACCTGCACTCACTTTTGGGTTTTCGCGCTCAAGTGAAACAACGTAGTTACCTGCTTCGAGTTCGTAGGTGGAATTATATGTTGTCAAATTACCAAAAAGGACAACCTTGTCGCCAACCATCACGTCGTCTGCAGACTCGAAAGGCACATTGTTGGCACCCTTGAAGCAACGGAAAGCCTCAAGTTGTTCAGCCTCAGTTGTTCCGTCCTCGGAAATGTTGAAAGAAATGTTTCCATATTGCGCATTGAAAGCTGTTACTATTTCAGAAACAATACCAGAAACGTAAACGCCTGTCACACCCGTACCTGCGTCAATAGCTGCGCGAGCCTGAGCAACGGTGTAGGGATTGTTCTCTGTGCCAGGGCCGTTGGGGTCAATAACAGTCACGTCAAAAGACTTTGAACCTGCAGCAAAGAGAACATTGTCCACAGTACCTTCTGCCCAAGTGGCTGTAATGGTTGCCGTACCTGCAGCAACACCAGTAACAGTTGTATTTGCAACGGAGGCAATGGCAGCATCAGAGGTCGTTAATGTCAGGGCTGGACCATTTGTCGTCACATCGGTTGTCTCCCCAATGTTCATCGAAGTTTTGCCAATAGTCACGGTTGCCTCTCTTGCTGCACCTTCTTCTGTATGATAGAATGTGGCCTTTTTGAACTCAACAAATCTATTGCTACCACTCTCGTTGGTTACGTTAAACGTAATTTTGTAATAAGAACCTGCAGCCCATTCCGTTGTGTTGGTTGGCGTAAAGGTTAATATACTATTTGCTGCAAAGTTTACGGATACTTCATCAGTCGTGTTTTCAAAAGTTGCATCGCTGGCAACTGTCAATTTTAATGAATTAACCGTGATGTTAGAGGCGCCGCCAACTTCAATGCTTAGTTTTGTGATAGTAGCCTCTATTGGAGCTGTGTTGTAGACAGTACGATTTTCGTTGGTAATACTTTTGCCTCCAATACGCCAAGGACTCATAGTTGTATTACCCATTACGTGCCATGTAACATCGTTTTGGGTAATTTCACTTTCAGTGGCATAGCCATTAGTGCCTCCTGTGGAGGTGCCGTCGAGTACATAGTACTCGGTTTCTTGGCCCCACGCCATGCTCGCCACTGCTAATAGTAGTAGCGTGCTGAATAAACGTAATTGTTTGATCATAAATGTTTGTTTTTTGTTATTATGTTATTTGTTAAAATTCTATTTCCAGATTGTTCTTTGTGGGTTGGAGGGGATGAGGATTATGCCCACACCAACAACACGCACGGGCGCGCCCATGCGTAATCGGTTGCAAAGTTAATAAAAAAAAACATCACAGAGGTAATCAATAACGTTAAATAAGCGTAACACGTTGTTATTTAACGATTATCTTCTTATTACCAATGATGTAGATGCCGGGTTGCAAAAGGCTTTGGTTGAAGGTTGAAGGTGAAATTTTTCGGCCTTGCAAATCGCTGATGGCATGAGGAGTGGTGTCCTCTGAAGTGATAGTAGCGATGCCACTAAATATTTCTCCACCTATTGAGAAACCTCTGATGTCGCCGGCAATATCTTCAGGTACGGCCAGAAAAGCCTTGTGAGCAGCATTCTTCAGACTAGAACCGTCGCCAGGATTACGGCTCCAATAGAAACCGATGGTTCCTGGTGCGTTGTTGTTCAGCGTGAGCAAGTAGTATTTGTAGCCAGCATCGCTGACGACCTCTTCGATATCAGTTCCTCGAAGCATATTGGCATCGTCTTTCTCACCCTGACGCGTAGTTGCTGCTAACTCATAGGTTTTCGCTTCTCTGGCTTTCAGCACGACACCCGTGGCTGCGGGAATGACATCGCGGGTTGTGTAGCGATGCCCGGCAACGAGTCTGCACTCGCTTACATGGTAGGTGTATGCCTCTAAATCGTCAGGTACCACCAACGACTTGTCGCCATAATAAAGTGTTGCGTAGTAGTGACCATCGTAGGCGGTCTTCTCTGAGAATTCCACGCTGACGTGTTCGGCTGCTACTACACTTATAGTATAGCTTGCCGTGCCTTCTCGGAAGACATCGTCACCAGGATAGTTGGCATATACTCTCACCATACCTTCCAGTTCGCCTATCGTTACCTCGCCCGTGGATGTGTTGACAGCGGCTACCTCCGTACTGCCCACCTGGCTATAACTGATGCGTGTTGGATCGATGCCATCGGCATAGGTCAGTTGTGGCGGTGTGAAGTCGCTGAGAGGTTCCACGGTGAAGTTGATTTTGCTGAATGCCAACTGTGGACTTTTCAGTTCTACACTTCCATTGGGAACATAAGTGACGGTGATACTGGCAAATCGCAATTGATGGCCATCTGCAAGAATCTCCACTTTCTTAGCTCTACCGGTCCATGTTCCTGTGCTGCCATTGCTGGTGTATTTCCCTTCGGTAATCTTTGCGTTCTCAGGTCCACCCTCTTTGCGCTCAATCCTTGTGCAGTTGAGCGTGATATTGGTAATGACACCCACGGAAGTAGAGATGGTTAGCGTCTGGTTTGCGAATAGTCGCAAATGGTCAGAATAGACAGATCCACCGGAAAAGTCGGCTGTGATACTGTCCTTCTTGAGCATGTAAGGTTCGCCGGTAATGCTTGGGTCGGCATCTTCGACCGTGAACGTTACCTCATCGGCCATACCGATGGCAGGCCAAACGAGAATCAGCAGACAGAAGAGTATGCGGAACGTATGTTTCATGATGCAGTTAGATTCTATTCTGACTGCAAAAATACAATAATTCTTTGAAATAGCCCTTCAAATGAGAAGATTTTATCTTCAGTTTCTTTTTGTTTTTCCAATTTTGGGAAACTATTAGCTCTGTAATATCTTTGCTATTTGCATGTTCCATAGTTTCCATAAAAACAAAAAAGGGGCTCCGCTGAGTCCCAATCTACTTAACCTTAAATCTAATACCATGAAAAACACGATGCAAAGGTACTGTTTTCCCTTCACACCGTGTACGGTTTCAGGCTGTAAATGAGGCAAATAGCCAGATTTCTTGACCTAAATCAAGGCAGTTCAATCACACCTTTTTGCTTCTTTCCGTCCATTAAGATTCGCAGCGGTCGGGCGAAGCGGACGTGACGCAGATAGTCGGTTTCCATTACAGCAGGCATTTGGTCGAGTACGTCCTTCCTGAACACATCTCCTCTTCCCTCTGATGACGGGGTGGGTGCTATATTGAAATAACCGACACCAAACGACGTTAGGTTTTGGAAGAAATGGGTTCCTTGTGAGGGGTCTATACGATAGTTTTTCAATTCTACCTCTATTATAATACGCGCGCACGCGATGTGCGGCCACTTCACAGGTATGCCTAACCAAGGGTCGCTAGATCCCCATCGGCCTGGTCCGATGAGTACGTAGCCAGATCCCATATCCATGAATTGTCTGTTCACTTCGTCTATTTCAGCTGCAATAGCATGGTTGTTAACTGCCGAGAAATCATCGCCTGCTTTCACATAGACCACGTCGACGACATCGTCGATGATGCCATGTCCCAGCGCATTCGTTGAGCGCACTAAAAGATGGTCGTCGTTGATGGCATCAAGGTCTTCGTCAAGCATAAGCATTGAGTCAACAATGGGACGTATCTGCAGCAGGTAGAAGTCGGCTATATGTTCGTCGTCACTTCCTTGTGCGCCTTTGTTCAGAAGGTTGCAGGCAAACTCAATCTCCACGGGTCGCTTCATGGCATCAGCACCATAGCGCATCGACATCTGCAACAACTCCGGTAATGGCATGATGCCGTGCTGAAGTACGCCACTGAAGCTGATTACCTTGCGGCCACCCTCGTAGAGACCGTCGCGAATAATCTGGTCGTAAGGGTCGTAAGTTGATGCGATGCCACGCAGTGCCTGATCCTTGTCGGCATCTTTCACCTTTAGGTTCAGTATGTTGAATCCATCGTCCACCTTGAAGTCTGTACCCACATGTTTCATGTCCAGCGCATAGAAGCGTGTCTGCGTCTCGCGCAGCGCTATCTCCATGTCGCTCATCTGTAACACCTGTGTGGGATGATAAGGCGAAACACGCAACGTCTGTCCGCCGTCTACGATGTACTTACCTAGTCCTAACGCCAGCGAGGCGATGCCTTCTTCGGCCAGTTCATCGCCGATGGGGTAGTAGTTCAGCGATCGCAGTACACCTGAGAAAGTCGGATAGTAACGGTCTCCGTATTCCTGTCCCACCACTTCTTGCAGGATGACGGCCATCTTCTCTTGGTCAATGACGTTCGAAGTAGCTGCCATGTAAGCCTTTGAGTCGCGGTAGTAGACAGATGCATAGACGCTCTTGATGGCTGCTGCCAGCATTTGCAGCATCTCGTATTTATCTTCCAGCCATGGAATCATGTAGGTGGCGTATACACCAGCGAATGGCTGGTAGTGGGCATCTTCCAGCAACGAACTCGAACGGATGGCGATAGGTGCGTGTGTGGCTTCGAAGAAAGCGAAGAAGTCGGCAATGAATGCATCGGGCAGTTGTGCCTTGAGAAAGTGTTGCAGAATCTCATCGTCAGGAGCGTCGCTCAGTGCAATAGGGTAGAGGTTGTTCTGTTCCATAAACTGGTCGAACACGTCTGTGCATAGAACAACGGTCTTCGGTATCTGTACCCGTACGCCTGGCACCTCGCGAAACTCTGGATGGCGCTTGATGACACTGTCCAGGAATGCCAGTCCACGTCCCTTTCCGCCAAGTGAACCGTCACCGATACGTGCAAAGTGGGCATAGCGGTCGAAGCGGCCACGGTCGAATACGGCTACGATACCTAGGTTTTTCATGTGGCGATATTGCACGATGGCATCGAAGATGATTTGCCGGTGGGCATCTACGTCCTGTAATTTATGCCATGTCACTGTCTTCAGGAACCGCGATACGGGGAAGATGGCTCTCGCGGTAAGCCATCGGCTCATGTGGTTGCGAGAGATGTGGTAGAGCATGGAGTCGTTCGGAATCTTGAAGATGATGTCCTGCAGTTCCTTCAGGTTGCTCACGCGGGCAATTTCCTGCCTCGTCTTAGGGTCACGGAAGATGAAGTCGCCGAAGCCCATGTGTTCTTCAAGGATGTGACGCAGGTCAAGGCTCATCTTCTTTGAGTTCTTGTCAACGAAATGAAAGCCCTCGGCCTCTGCCTTCTCACGGTTACTGCTCTCGGAACTCTCCATAATCAGGGGCACATACTCGTCTTGTTGACGGATGGCACGCAACAGTTTGAGACCAGCTTCAGCATCATTTTCAATGCCAGAGAGCCCTTCACCAGAACGCGATAGTGCCGATGCCGCACGCAGGGGGAACCGCACGTCGCTGATTACGCCCAATACATTGTCGTGGAACTGCTCGTAGACAGTCCATGCTTCCTCATAGCTTCGTGCCAGTACCACCTTGGGACGGCCTCGCATTCGCATAGTGGCAGCATGGCGGTTCAGTGCCTCTGTCGAGAAGCGCTGACTCTGTTGCAGCAGGTAGTTGTAGAGGTGGGGTAGGATAGAGGAGTAGAAGCGCACCGAGTCTTCTACCAACAAAATGAGTTGTACGCCTGCCTCCTGAATGTCGTGCTCCAGGTTCATGCGGTCCTCTATCAGCTTGATGATGGAAAGGATTAGATTGGTGTTGCCCAACCAGCAGAAAACGTAGTCAAAGATTGACAGGTCTTCGTCCTGCATGCGGCGGGTAATGCCATGGGAGAAAGGCGTCAGGACCACGCAACGCACGTCAGGGTGTTCAGCCTTGATCTGGCGTGCCACTGAGAAAGCATCGTTATCTGCATTACCAGGCATAGCAATTACCAGGTCAATGTTCATGGTTTCCATTACCTCATGTGCCTCCTCGATGGTCGAAACCTGTGTGAACGAAGGCGGATAGCGTAGGCCAAGCTCCATATACTCATTGTAGATCTTCTCGTCCACACGTCCATCTTCCTCCAACATGAATGCATCGTAGGGGTTAGCCACGATCAACACGTTGTAGATGCGTCGCATCATCAGGTTTACGAACGTAACGTCTTTCAGCAGAAACTTGCTCCAGGGTTGCGGGTTATTTGACTCCATAGACAGTTTGTTTACAATAATGCTTGCAAATTTAATCAAAATTCTCCACATTTCCGCTCTGCCGATGCAAGAAATCTTCCTCTGCAGGAAAGAATTCTTTGCAAATAGGTTATAACGTGGCTCGTTAAATCACATCTTCGCATACGATTTGTCTCACGTCTGGCCTGTTCAAGCATGTGATAATGATAAACTTAACCTTGAAATAATCATAAAAAAGTGGCGGAATGCTTTGTAATGCGAAAAGAAATGAGTAATTTTGCAATCGCAAATGAATTTTTTAGGTATTAATTCTTATACAATTATGGTAAACTACAAAGATTTAGGTCTCGTCAACACACGAGAAATGTTCAAGAGAGCCGTTGCTGGAGGTTATGCTATTCCCGCATTCAACTTTAACACAATGGAACAGATGCAAGCCATCGTTCAGGCTGCAGTGGAAACTAAGTCGCCTGTGATCATGCAGGTGTCGAAGGGCGCACGCAACTATGCCAACGCCACCATCCTTCGCTATATGGCTGAGGGCGCTGTGGCTTATGCCAAGGAGTTGGGCTGCGAGCATCCTGAAATTGTGCTCCATCTGGATCATGGCGATAGCTTTGAACTCTGCAAGGACTGCATTGACATGGGCTTCTCGTCAGTGATGTACGACGGCAGTTCACTGCCTTACGAGGAGAATATCAAGATTTCTCGTCAGGTGGTAGAGTATGCTCACAAGTTTGATGTTACCGTAGAGTGTGAACTTGGCGTGCTTGCAGGTGTTGAAGACGAGGTGGTAGCTGAGGAAAGCCACTACACCAAGCCTGAGGAAGTCATCGACTTCGCTACTCGTACTGGTTGTGACTCGCTGGCCATCAGTATCGGTACCAGCCATGGCGCTTATAAGTTCAAGCCCGAGCAGTGCACCCGTGACCCGAAGACTGGTAAGCTGGTGCCGCCGCCACTGGCCTTCGACGTGCTGGCTGAGATTGAGAAGAAACTGCCCGGATTCCCCATCGTGCTGCATGGCTCGAGCTCGGTGCCCCAGGACGAGGTGGACACCATCAACAAGTATGGCGGCAACCTGCCCGACGCCGTGGGTATTCCCGAGGAGCAGCTGCGCAAGGCCTCGAAGAGCGCCGTCTGCAAGATCAACATCGACTCCGACAGTCGTCTTGCCATGACCGCAGCCATCCGCAAGGTATTCGATGAGAAACCCGGCGAATTCGAC
>JAEEGL011275986.1_pt1 | contig 17238 bp, 13 predicted proteins | sample 9134231 | NCBI WGS metagenome assembly JAEEGL01 (sample SAMN16246548, study PRJNA631951) | gut metagenome | biome: gut microbiome; feature: rumen; material: fiber-attached | host: Bos | place: Iran: Karaj | collected 2018-10
CGTCTGAGTCATTGCACAATTAGTTAACGCCGAATCTGTACACCAACCGGCAAAAACTTTATTGGATTTTGTTGGCACTCCATCAATTGTTACACCAACACCCATAACATAACTGGTTGGGGCATTCGCGTAATTTGTTCCGCCATTCATAACATAGCTAATCGTAGCTGTGGAGGATTGTCCGGCAACCGGTCCTGCAATAAACGGACTTGAAGTCGAACTGGCAAAGAAGGTATTACTAACCGTATCGTACATTCCGATTGCATTATCACTATTGCGCTTTGCCGGTACCAAGTTGCGCACCATGGTATTACCAGAATAAAATACCACAGATTCACACGCAAGATGTGGGATACCTTTGATAACGCCAGCATAATTCAAAGCGAAAAGAGTCACAGGATAGGAATTGTTTAATGTTCCTGCGGTTTGTGAATTTGAACCATAGGTTGTCCCATCGATCTTAATCCATTGCTCACCACTGGCAATTTTAACATCTACATCAATCGGGGTATTTAATGGGGTGGTTTTGCATAACGCCGTATTGGACCATGAACCAACCCAAAGGTTGTTATATCCCGCCGTCATTCCACCACGATTACTGCAAGAACTTGGATCATATAACTTAAAAACCTTACCTTGTTGAGATCCAGCCGTGGTCGATGTAGAAGAACCAAATAAAACAGCGTGCCCATTACCCGCGACATCCGAAGTATTATCATACATGGTTAATCGCGATGTAATACGATCAAAATCGTTTACCATTAAATCAGTGATTATATATGCGTCATTGTTTGTAACAATATATTGTAATTCGGTATAGCCGGAGGGCAGGGCATACGACGCAGTGGCGCCAAATGATACGATGCCAAAAATCAGCGCGATTGCGACAAAAAAACGTCTCATAACATTCCCCCCACAAGACATTTGATGAACACTTTATGCTGGAAATCCGAAAGCAACGCACCGTCAAAACATGCGGATTTCTGTGCTTTTGGTCGAATTTCCTCCCTTTCACTAGGAAAGATTAGCAAATTTTAGGAATTTAGGTCAAGGAACATTTTAAGAGTTTTTTCAAATATTTTATTTTGCGCAAAAAATACGGGGCTTTCGCCCCGTATTTTAAGTATTAAACACTGATTATTTCTTTTCAGAAAAATCAGCATCGCGTGCGCCATCGGATTTGTTGTCGTCCGCATTATTTGCACCGGCGGCATTTTGTGCCTCTTGCTGTGCTTTATACACGGCTTCGCCCAACTTCATTGCGCGTTCGGACAATGCTTCGGTTTTGGCTTTCAAACTTTCGGCCGTTGCGTCTGATTTAGCCAATTCATCCGCCAAATCTTTCTTGGCCGATTCAATGGCCGCACGTTCTTCGGCGCTTACTTTATCGCCATGTTCTTTTAACGACTTTTCAATTGCAAAGATTGCTGTTTCCGCCGTATTTTTCGCCTCGGCCAATTCACGTTTTTTCTTATCGGCTTCGGCATTCTGGGCGGCTTCATCAACCATGCGTTTGATTTCATCTTCGGAAAGTCCACCATCAGATTTAATTGAAATCGCCTGTTCTTTACCGGTGCCTTTATCTTTGGCGGATACATGAACAATACCGTTTGCGTCAATATCAAAAGATACTTCAATTTGCGGCATACCACGCGGAGCAGGGGCAATACCTTCCAAATTAAACTGACCCAACAATTTGTTGTCTGCGGCCATATCGCGTTCGCCTTGGAACACGCGAATTGTTACGGCCGATTGGTTATCCTCGGCGGTTGAGAACACCTGGGATTTCTTGGTTGGAATTGTGGTATTGCGGTCAATCAGACGCGTGAACACGCCACCCAATGTTTCAATACCCAATGACAACGGTGTAACATCCAACAACAATACATCTTTAACATCGCCTTTTAACACACCACCTTGAATAGCAGCACCCATTGCGACCACTTCGTCCGGATTCACGCCCTTGTGCGGTTCGCGTCCAAAGAATTCTTTAACAGTTTCTACAACCTTGGGCATACGGGTTTGACCACCAACCAAGATAACTTCATTGATTTGTGATTTTTCGATACCCGCATCTTTTAATGCCTTTTTGCACGGTTCAATGGTGCGTTCAATTAAATCAGCAACCAAAGATTCCAATTTTGCACGCGTCAAAGTTGTGTTGAAATGTTTCGGACCAGACGCATCCGCGGTAAGGAAGGGCAGGTTAATATCTGTTGATGTCTTGGACGACAATTCAATCTTTGCCTTTTCCGCGGCCTCTTTCAGACGTTGTAATGCCAATTTATCGTTCGACAAATCGATGCCGGTCTGAGATTTGAATTCTTCAATCAGATATTTCAAAACGCGCGCATCAAAGTCCGAACCACCCAGTGCTGTATCGCCATTGGTAGATTTTACTTCGAACACACCGTCCACAATTTCCAACACGGACACATCGAATGTTCCACCCCCAAGGTCGTACACAACGATTGTTCCGTCTTTGTTTTTATCCAAACCGTATGCCAATGCCGCGGCGGTTGGTTCGTTAACGATACGCAACACGTTCAACCCCGCAATACGACCTGCATCCTTGGTTGCCTGGCGTTGGGAATCGTTAAAGTATGCCGGAACAGTAATAACTGCATCGCTTACCGTTTCGCCAAGGTAACTTTCTGCATCCTTTTTCAATTTTGCCAAAATCATCGCAGAAATCTGGGATGGGGCATATTTTTTGCCATCTATTTCAACCCAAGCATCACCATTATCGCCGGCAACAATTTTATATGGAACACGGCCCATAATTTCTTTGACCGCCGGGCTGTCAAAACGCAGACCCATAAGACGTTTAATTTCATAAATAGTATTTTCTGGATTGGTTACCGCCTGGTTCTTGGCGGTAATACCGACCAATTGTTCGCCGTTCGATGTAATCGCCACAACAGATGGTGTTGTACGACCACCTTCGGCGTTTTCAATGATTTTTGGATCCGAACCATCCATAAATGCCATTGCAGAATTGGTGGTTCCCAAATCGATACCTAATACTTTTGCCATAATGTTCACTCCTATTTGAATCTTTCTTGGTATGACACAAATATAGTGAGCCATAACCCCATTTCAAGCCCATAGGAATAAAAATAAGTGGTTAATATCAGTGGGTAGCGGTTAGTGACAAAAAACGCGGGGCATTTGCCCCGCGCACTAACCACTAACCAATTACTACTATTTCTTGGCCGGTGCCGCAGCAGCAGGTGCCGCCGCCGGTTTTTTCACATCGGCTTCTTCTGGCATTTTACCGCCAATTGTGGCAAATGCCAATTCCGCCTGGTGCAGACCCAAAGACACACCGTCCGGCAATTTCAAATCGGAACCGTGAACCGTGTCGCCAATGGTCAAATCGGCCAAATCCAAAACGATTTTTTCCGGTAATTTATCAACCAACGCAACAACCGAAACTTTACGAACCGCAAAGTTCAAAACACCGCCCAATTTCAAACCTTTGGAAATGTCGGCGTTAACAATTTCGACCGGGACAGACACACAAACCGGCTTTTTCACATCGATGCGTTTAAAATCAACATGAACGATTTTGTCGGATACCGGATGATATTGAATATCCATCAACATTGCGTCTTCTTTACCGTTTTTGGTTGTAATGTTAAACAATTTTGTTCGTAATGCCGGAATCTGAACAATAGGCGCAAAATCGCGACCGGAAATTTCAATTGCGACCGGGTCTTTCTTTTCACCATATATAACGGCGGGGATATTTTTGTTATTACGAATTGCACGTGCGGCCCCCTTGCCAGCAACATTGCGAATTTCTGCTTTTAATTCAATTGCCATTTTTTATCCTTTTTATTTGCAATTTTTAACTCTACACAACCTCCAAGGGTGTTGTGCGCGGCATATTATGTAATAAAATAAAAGAAAAATCAAGTTATTTATCACCAATCCGGCGCAAAATTACGAAACGCGCACGACCGTATGTTTTGTCGCGCAAAACTTCCCATTTTGTTTCATCCGGCGTATATGACACTGTTTTTTCAATTTCTTGAACCACAATCGTGCCAGGACGAGCAGATTCCGCCAGTTTTTTGACAAACCGCACACCCAAATCCGCATTTTCGTATGGCGGGTCAACAAAGATTATATTGGATTCTGCGCCATATTTCTTGATTGCGGCAACCGCATCCATATTTACGACGGTTGCCCTTGCGCCAAAAGTTGCAACATTTTTTCGCACCGCTCCAAGCGATTCATCCGCCGTATCCGTAAAAATCGCCGTTGAATTTGGATAACGGGACAATACCTCTATGCCCAATGCCCCAGATCCGGCAAACGCATCCCAAACGGACAATTTTTCCGTGCCAATTTGCGATGCCAACATATTAAATATCGCACCGCGTGCCAGATTTTGTGTTGGACGCGCGCCAGCGGGCAATATCAATTTGCGCCCGCGATATGTCCCAGAAATAATTTGCAATTTAGAATCCATGTGGTAAATTCTACAATCATGAACATAATGAAGCAAGTTTTAAATTTAGCGGCACGCGCAGGCGCGGCGGGCGATGTTCCAATTGGGGCGGCGATTGTTCGTAACGGAAAAATCATCGCACGTGGCGAAAACCTGGTTCAACGAAAACAAAACCCGACACTGCACGCAGAAATTGTTGCGATAAACCGCGCATGCAAAAAACTGGGAACAAAATTTCTTGATGATTGCGACATCTATGTTTCATTGGAACCGTGCGCGATGTGCGCAACTGCAATTTCCTTTGCGCGTATCCGCAACATATACTTTGCGGCAACTGATGAAAAGGGTGGGGGCATCACCGCAAACGCGCGCGTGTTCGAAAACGATAAACACCTGTGGCACCCAAATATAGTGCAATTACCGGAATACGCGGATGAATCCGCCGAATTACTGCGCAAATTCTTTGCCGGCCGGCGCAAAAAAGATTAAAAACTAAAAAAAGGAATATTAAATGGAATACACACCCGATGAAAAACGTATGTTTAACGAATATATTGTCGCAGACTATAACTGTCGCAATAAAGGCACTGTTACCGTGACATTGATTCCAACATATACAACCGCAGCCCCAAAACAAATTACATTAGATAATCATTGGGGTGCCCGCAAAAAAATGTTAGATGCAGACAGTTGTATATGGAACATTGGTTCTTTGGTCACTTTAACCAAAGACGGTAAAATCAAACCGGTTAAATATGATATGCGCAAATGCGACACTATGTTGGTCACCGGTGCATATAACACATTTAACACATCGCGAATATTATCGTTGATGGGCAAAAAGTTTGGTCAGACAATACTGTGTATTTCCCCGGAACCAATACATATTTGGCATCAAAAATTCTATTCAACTGAACGGGGCGATATCGTATTGGTTCGCCCAACCAATTCAAAATTGGAATCGGACAACGAATATCAAATCCTGCGTAATTTCACAATGGAAGAAAAAATACGCAAGTTTTTTGAATCACAACGCCAAAGATAATACCACGGTGCATTACAAGTGCCGGAATATGTGGGGGTGTTTGTCAAACGGCGAAAAAAAAAATAAAATAAAAAGATTAAAAATGTTAAAGAACAGATGGATTATTACCAAAAAGATTTCTGTGGCAAATTGTCCCGGCAGATTCAATTATACCATAGTCCCGGTTGACGGATGGGCCGACAAGGATGATTATGAATTATATGATAAAGACATTTTATCAAAACGAAATCTTGATATTGGCACATATACCGATGATGAATTGAACCCAGTATACGAACACTATAAATACCTGAACACCGATACCGCCACCGTAGAATCAACCACAGTCCAGGTGTATAAACCTGGCATGACCCGGTTAAATGTTTTTGGAGACCGTTTTGGTGAATTTTCCTTTTTGGTTGATGACCAAGGCATACCGTTCAGAATAGAACGTGGCGATAACATTTTGGTTCAGCGCAAATATGACGTGGCGGACTTTGTGTGGCCCCAAGAACCCGATGATGATGACGATGAATACAGCGACCCATTATTGCAGAATATTATGGGGACACGCCGTGAAATGCAAAGATGCCAAGAACCGGAAGAATTGGTTGGGCCTTACTTTCACATACTGTATAATGTGACCACAAAACGCAAAGCAAAAAGTTTTCCAAAAACCAAAAAAACGCACTCAAAAAGTAATTTCGGCGATTGTGACCGTGTGGTCGTATTGGGTGTTTCACCCACATGTCTTGAATACGATATGCAAAAGCACCTGATTATACACAGTGACAAATTCGGGTTAATAAGTTGTTTGGCCGATGAATATCAATCCGAATTCCATGCCTATACCCAAGATAAACTTTTAATTCAGCAATACTATGATTACAACGCGGGCGAAATTGCATACAGAATACTGGCCAACAAAACCATCGATGACATGCGCAGTTTGATGTTAAGACGGAATATTCAATTCCGTCATCGGTAACAAACTAAATCAAACTTTTACCGGTCATATCCGACGGTTTTTCTAAACCTAACAACTTCAGAATTGTCGGTGCCACATCCGCCAATCCACCATTTCTGATCTTTTTATATTTTGGCTCGCTTACCATAATAGCGCGCACTTTGTTGTTCGTGTGCGCCGTCCACGGCGCATCCGCCTTGTCATCCCACATTTTTTCGGCGTTACCGTGGTCGGCAATAATCAGCATTTTCCCACCCAATTTCAATACCGCCGGCACAATCTGAGCCAATTGCGCGTCCAAACATTCCATTGCTTTTATGGTTGCAGCCTCGTTTCCGGTATGTCCAACCATATCGCCATTGGCAAAATTCATCAAAACCACATCGAATTTTGACAGTCGTGGCAACAGTGCATTGGTAATTTCCGGAGCAGACATTTCCGGCTTCATATCAAAAGTCGCAACGGATGGAGAATCTATTAAAACTTTTTCTTCGCCCTTGAAATCCACAGTGCGTTCGGCATCCATAAAGTATGTTACATGATTATATTTTTCCGTTTCAGCAATGCGTAATTGTGATAACCCCGCCGCCGCAATCACATCACCCAAAGTGTTTTCAACCGGAATATCAACCAATAAAGCAGGGCATTTCTCATTTAATCCTTCGCCATATTGCGAAAAACACAAAATATGCGCCCCTGTATCCAACATAGCACGCACAATTTGCCGTGCACGGTCGCTGCGATAATTTCCAAATATAAATCCATCGCGCCGTGTAATTGGTGTTGGTTTTATGACAGTTGGCTTGAAAAATTCATCTGTAACCCCTGCCACATAAGAATCTTTGATTGCACTTTCAATAGAATCTGCGGTATGTTCAGATTTTGCCCGCGCCAGTGCGTTAAACGCCAATTCTGTACGATCCATATTCTTGTTACGGTCCATCGTCCAATACCGTCCCGACAGTGTTCCAAAAAACGCCCGGCCATCGGCAAAATATGGTGCTAACATGCGTTTAATTGTGCGAACATATTTCATTGCGGATTTTGGCGGCGTATCGCGCCCATCGCCAATAAAGTGTATACATACACGCAAACCCGAATCCAAAATATACTTTGCAATTTTCATTTCGTCCCGAACATCAGAATGAACACGGCCATCGGACATTAAACCCGCAAAATGAACAATTCCACCATCGCGCTTAACATCGGCAACAAATTTGTTCAGCGGTTTATTTTTTGACCAATCTTCGCGCGCAAAACGCAACAAATATTGCATAACAACACGTCCCGCACCGATACAAATATGACCAACTTCGGAATTTCCCATAAGGTTTCCCGGCAAACCTACGGCGGTACCACTTGCCCGCAAAAGCGAATTTGGATATTTTTTTATTAAACTACGAAAAAACGGCATCTTTGCCAATTCCACCGCATTATGCGCACGGCTTTCACTGTATCCAACACCATCCAATATACACAAAACAACCGGATTTTTCATATTTTTCCCCCTTTAAAATAACTTAAATGTAAACAAAGCATATCACAATGCTTTTTTGATTGCAAAACAAAAAGAAAAATTGTATAAAACCAACTAGGAAACGCATCCTTTTATACCAAGGGAGAAAAATTATGGCGGGCAAAACATATGTTCCAACCACAGTAGACCGACACATTGGTAAACGCATGCAATTGCGGCGCAATATGTTGGGATTGTCTTTAAAAGATTTGGCCAACACATGTGGGGTAACATTTCAACAGATACAAAAATACGAAAGCGCAGACAATCGCATATCGGCATCACGCCTTTTTGAAATTGGTACGGCCATGCAAACCCCGGTTTCGTTCTTTTTTGTGGGATTGCCAGGTAATATGCCGGATGAAAACAAAAGCACGCGTTCAATTCATGTCCAATCGCCTAATTCAGATGATCCATTGGTTCGTACGGAAAGCTTGGAATTGGTTTATTTATATTGGAAACTTTCCAGCGACAAACAACGTCAATCTGTTATGAACCTGTTAAAAACATTGGTTGACGGGGAATAGGCGCCCAAGGTAAAAATTCAACACCGCCAAATGATGGCGGTGTATTTTTGTTTATTGCACATAAAACACCGACCAGCCGGCCGGTGTATTATTTGGGTCACCTATTGATCGGCCTTTGGTGCCGAACAACTCGAACAAGCCTCCATAGCGGTTACACGACTTTGCAACGCCGTGTAATTTGCGGACAATGTACTATAATTATTCTGCAACGTGGTATAACTATTCCGCAAATCGGTAAGTTGCGCCTGCAATCCCTGTGTACAATTACCACCATCAGAAACACTGGTGCCACTGCATGTGCCATTAACAGTTGTTTCAACGGTACCTAAACGCCCCAGAACACTGTTTGCACCGGCCGTACCTATACCAACCGTAGTGTTCAAAGTGTTAATCTGTGACGTATGACCACTGGCTGTGGTTTGTGCGCTTTGTGCTGTGCTTAACGCACTGGATGCGTTGTTGGCCGCATTGTTCGCGGTGGTCTCGACGGTTGTCAACGCCGACTTGGTCGCATAGGTGCTTGATGCGTTGTTTTGTGTTAAATACGTACTGCTGGCATCAGTCTGTTTTAGATACGTGCTGGTTGCATCGGTTTTGCTAAGGTACGTACTTTGCGCGTCTGTTTTATTCAACTTGTCATCCAAACCATTTAATGCGCTGGCTGCATCTTGCTTTGCCAGGGTTGCGTTGGTTGATGCCGTATTCGCGGTACTTACCGCATTTGCCGCACTTGTCTTGGCATCTGCAACATCTTTGACTAGGCCACCGGACGCATTGCCAATGGTACTGGTGTTTGTTGCCACCTGTTTAACCAGACCGCTATTCGAATCACCAACCGTTGCTTCCAACGCAGTAATTTTGCCATCTGCGGTATTCAACGCCGTTTGTGTTGCGTACGTTGATGACGCATCCGCACTGGTAAGGTATCCGGTTAACGCACCGGAACCCGCAACTGCATCCGCCAAATCTGTCTTCACAGAATTGTCCTTTAACGCGGTTCCCAAATCATTGGTCTTAAGATAGGCATCCAATTCGGTCTTGTCTGCCTTGCCTGCAACGGCCGATGTAACAGAAGTGTTTGTTGCATAACCACTCAACGCACCGGAACCCGCAACTGCATCCGCCAAATCTGTTTTCACAGAATTATCCTTCAACGCGGTTCCCAAATTCGCCGTTTGCAGATAAGAACTTAATGCACTGGTATCTGCTTTGTTGGCAAGGGCAGTGTTCATCTGCGCGGTCGTGCTGTAACCACTCAACGCACCGGAACCCGCAACTGCATCCGCCAAATCTGTTTTCACAGAATTATCCTTCAACGCGGTTCCCAAATCGGTTGTATTCAATTTTTTATTGATTTCGGTCTGCAACTGATCTTTGTTCGCCTCCATCATCGCACCCAACGGCACAACACCCGCCTCAGAATCAGCAATCTTCTGACAAATATAGTATTTGGTTTGGTTCGTTTGATCTGTACAACCCATAACCGCATTACCGTCCGTCAAATTACAGTTGGGTACAGTCGATGTCACAGTCTCTGCATGCACTTCACCACATGGATCATATTCATATGTGGTGTTTGTGACATTATTACAGTTAACAGTAGTTACTTCCTTATACCCTTGCTGACCTTCTGGACGCTTGTATACCGATGAAGTCTTTATGATCTGGCTTGCCTTATCTGCGGCACTCAGCCCTTCGCACTGGTCGGGTGCATCGTCACCATCATAGGTATAAACAACACCGTCCACGGTTGTTCCGTCACATTTATACTTTGTGGTCTTGATACCTTTCTTGGTTGCAATTTCACAAAGTTCTGACGCGCCACTGGCGGCCGGACCGCACGGAACACTTACTTCGTGTGATTCACATTCAAGTGGGCAAACCACTTCTGTGTCGGCCGCGCCATCGTTTTCGCACGCCGTGCCGGCGGCATTTGCCTTGCGTTTTTGTGTAGAATATGTCACACACTTGGTCGATGCGTCTTTGGTGGTGGATATAACCGGTTCACACACCTTTGGCTCACACACCTTTTGACTTTCCGTTGTGCCGGGCGTGCAGGTACCATTTACCAAAGAATAGGGCGTTTTGGTAATGGTAATGCATTCATTGGCATCTTTCTCACTAACGGTCACTTCGTCCGCGCAACCCGGCGCACCATCTTGACCCGCGGCACCGTCTGTACCGTCCTGAACAGTTTCCGTCCATAGGGTGTTATTGTTACAATCTTTTGCTGTAACAGTTACTGTTTTCTTACCTGTTGTTGCGTCTGTACTGGTTGCTTTGCTAAGCGTTGTCGCACAACCATTTGTTCCATTAGTCCCCGGGGTTCCGTCTTTACCAACCAGCGATGCCAAGAAATCGGCCTCGCTTCCGGTATTGCCGGCATCCTTCCAAATATCATAGGCCGATTTACCGTCGGTGCCCGCCGCCCCGGTGGCCCCACGCCGGACCGTGAACGATCCGACCGGGTCCAACGCGGCACTGGCCACATTTGTTCCGACGAACAATGCCACCAACGCACCACAGCCCAAAAATAAAGTTTTTCTTGTATTCATGCTTATTCCTTTTGTTTATACACTCCAACCCCAAGGAAATTTAGTTTTTCTCTGTATTGCAATACACGGTGTATGTATCCGCATCCTCACTTGTTCCGGTTTTTGTCATTGTAAACCCACCTGGACACGGTGATTCACCCTGAATATCGCTTAACGCGACAACATTTTTGGTTGTATCACCATCGTTCAAAACAATATATCCATTCTCTGTGCTAAATGTCGCATCTTTTGATATCACATTATCCTTGTTTGCATAGGTCGCCGCCGCATCGGTCTTGTTCAGGTATGTGGTTTCTGCATCAGTCTTGTTCAGGTATGTTGACGCCGCTTCGGTCGCATCCAATTTTTTATTGATTTCGGTCGTGTTCGCCTGAATCAAGGTTTTGTTTGCATCTGCTTTATTACCCGCATTTGTTGCATCTTCTTGTGCCTGTTGAATCGATGAATACAATCCTTCCCCGGCTTCACAGAAAGAATACGGCTGATTTGTACTTTTGTTTGTGCAATTCATATACCGTTGGCCGGTCGGGCAACTGGTCTGCACAGAATCATATGGGGTTTCATCGCATTTGTCCCAATCACGAGTTTCGGTGGTATTTCCGTCACAATATTCAGTTGTTATATTGTAATACCCGCGCGTTGTTCCGCTTCGCTCAACATATACTTCTTTTTTGGTTTTTGGGGTTGTTGCCCGATCAGCCTCAGGGACAATCTCACATGTATTCTGCCCATTATATGCCGCATCGTATGTTTGCGGATTCGCACCACTACAATCTGTTATTGTGACCTGGGTCCCGGAACGCGTGGCAGCTTTACATTTTGCGGTTTTATCCGGTCCACATTCCGCCAATGTCACCGTGGTTTGACATGCCGGCGCATCTTCGCCTTTACAAACTTCTTGGGTAATAGTGTCCCCAACGTCCGCGCATTGACCATTTATATTACGATCTTGCACGGTCACACTGATATTAAAACAGCCCTCTGAATTTTTTTCCGAAACATTAATACGTGGGGCACAACCATTTAAACCCTGAATTTGAATACCGTTATCTGGACAATTAAATGATTCACCGTCCCAAATATAGCCCAAATTATCACCATTGCCCTTGACGATATAAATATCACCAACAGTATTCCCGGTTGATGGCAACGCCGCACAATTTTCTTTGGTTCCCTTGATTGTCACACTGGTTCCATCTTTACCATCTTTACCATCGCGTCCGCGTTGGACCGTAAAAGTTCCAATTTCCCGTAATTCCGCGTATGCCGCACCCGCGCCAATCAACATGGCAACCGCCGCACAGATTCCACCAAAAATTTTTACTTGTTTCATTTTTCCCTTCCTTTTTTTATTTTAATTGTTTTTTTATTGCTTTATTAAAAAATCCCTTATTTTGCCGTTTCATCGTCACAGTATAACTGGTATGTCACAGAGTCTTCGTCTGTGCTGATTTGTCTCATTTTTATACCACCTGGGCATGGTGTTGCGCCATCCGAGCCCTTAGATACATTATATTGCCCAAGAATTTTATTCGGATCGTCTTTACATCTTATCGTAACTTGGGTATCACCAGTTGCGGTGAACTCTGACAGATATTCCGGTTCGCACGCATCATTACCACGTGGACCTTGTTCGCCCTGAAGTCCTTGAATACCTTGGGGACCTTGGGCACCGTCATCCCCCTTATCACCTTTATCCCCCTTATCACCTTTATCTCCCTTGACACCATCGGAGATAGTTATCGTACGGGGATCACCACATCCACTAATTGTAAGTATTGTAGCATTGTCATCGGTATTACGTGCGGTACTGAATTCAGAAGTACATCCATCATCACCCCTAAGTCCTTCTATTTCTAAATCGTGTGCATCACCATTTTCATCTTTGTACCACAATTTGTTAGCTTCAGAGTTGTATCCTATTTCAATATGCGGTCGGGCAGCCCCGATCGCGCTATCTACCTCGGCTTTGGTATATGTGGTCGATTTGTCCGCTTTATTTTCCGATAAAGAAGCGATATTTCCTTCGGCCGTTTGAACACGGGAACCAAGTTCGGTTAAATCGCCTTTGGCCGCATAATAACCATCTGCGGTTTCTTTGTTCAATTTACTGGATGCCGCATTTTCAGCCGCGGTTATTCGATTATTTATAACATTTTTATCTGCGTTATATGTATCGGTTTTAACATAATCGGCCAATTCATTTTTATCCGCCTTGTTGGTAATATTTGTTTCGTTTACGGTAACACGTTGTGCCAATGTTGTCAGGTCGGAATTTTTTGCAAAATCTTCACCATCAATTGCGGCATCCACAGCATCTTTTAACTGTTGCGCATCAACGGAACCATCCGCACCTTTTATCTCGTCCAAACCAACCAATCTGGTCCAAGATGAATCAGGGGCACCTTGGGTCCGCCATTGAATTTCTGTTGATGTCTTTTGCAGTTCTATGCTTTTACCATCATTACCGTCTGCGCCTTTGAAATCATCCCTGGTGGCAAATGTATGCCAATCACCCTCGGAATCCTTGTATTGCAAATTGCTACCTTCATACCGAATTTCCGTGGTAGGATTTATTCCATCAATCAATTGGTCAACAATTTCTTTGTTATATTTGGCATTATCGACCACATCCAATTCTGGATGGGTTACATAATTTCGGGCATCCAATTCGGCTGCGACAATATCTCGAACAGCCCCTTCATCAACACCGCCGCCATTTCCGGACGGCAAATTCGGCATTTTAGGTTTGCCGCCGACACTGTTCATGCCAGGCATAGTCATCATACGTGAACCACCAGTCGCCGCAACGGAGGCTGTCGTATTTGATTGCGCGGCCACTTTGACCCCGGACGCTCCTGGTTGAACACGTAACGTTCCACCGCGATTTACCGCCCCAAAAGCACCGCAACATGCCGCAGTTAGTGCGACAATACTTACCAATATTTTTTTACCAAACATTACCCTTCCTTTTCTTTTTCATTTTTTACCATTCTGCGATATAACAAACACCGCCCGAATAATAACCTTGACCCAACTCGCTGCATTTATGTTTATACCAAGCTTCGTGTAAAATGCATGTTTGTGTTTCAGAATCCCATGTAACCACCTTTTCGTCTTCATCCGGCCACATATCTTCATACATCTGGCATGCCGAACTTGCGCTGTTTCGATAGCACCAACCCCATTCAGTCCTGCTGGTATCACCACCAAAAGCCCTGCTATAAAACGAACTTAATAAATCCCCGTTTGGATCTTCGGTCCGCGTCCACAACCCACCGGCGGTTCGACACGCATCTGCCAAAGTCTCTGATACATCTTCTCGAATCTCTCTAATCATGGCATCAACGCTGGTTTGTATTTGCGAATCCAGTCCAGTATAATATCTTTCGGCATTTGGCGTTGTATCTGACGGATCCCAGCAATTTTGGACGGCAAAACGTTTAACAACACCTTTCAGATTCATATTGTCGTTCTCGTTACCTGTGAAACTCATATTACGGCAATTATACGGATAAGAATATGTAGAATCATCCGGCGTGCAAAGTTTGGTCAGGTATTCTTTAACCGCCTTTTGACATTTATCAACAACACTTAAAGAATCAACAGCTTTGACATAATTTAACAAAGATGCCAAACCACATGACGCAGATGAATTTTTTAAATGTCCACGATTATCAAATTCACATCCTGTACCGGTATTATCACCATACAACGCCGCACATGCTATTACCTTTTCGCGACACATATCGCGCGCAGTATAACGTCCCAATGCCACCGCCGTTGTCGCTGTATTTTTATCCATATTTTTCAACGCATTCTCTTGCGTATCATAACATTCCGCCATTGTATCCACACAAGAAGATTTAACTTCTTCTATTTTCTCTGATTGGGCCTGGGCAATTTCAATGATTGCGTTACGTTTAAACTCGTTCCAAACAAAGTCCGCAATATCGCGACATGTATCCAATTCACGCGTTACATAATTCCGATAGCCTTCTAAAAATTTATTATACGCGGCATTTTGAGACAGAATATCTTTGCCCATTGCGTCAACGCCGCCCAGATTTATCGTTTTTTCTAATTCAAACAGTCGCGGACTGTAAATAGGTGCACCCGTAGCACCGTTTATGTATGCCCCGGTTGGGTCCAGACAACGTTTGTAGTTTTCGCCACATGCGGTATCTGCAAAGATTGCATTGCGAACCTTGGCGATGCATTCATTAACATCCGCCGAATTATGTGAACGATATTCTTCCAAACGTGCCTCGCGCAGGTATTTTTCTGCCATACGAACCGCCTGGGCCACGGTTTCGCGTTTTTTATTTAGATTCTTTTCATATATATTACAATCCTGGGTAATCAAAATATTGTAAGAACTGCGCGACATTGAAAACAGAGCATCACTGGAACACATATTTTGACTTAAACGCACACATTGTTTCTGGGCAGCATTAAACAATGCCGTTCCTTCCAATGACGACATGTCCGTTCCCGAAGAAAAGATAGAATCTATACTCGTTGACCAAACATCGTCCAAATCAGTTGAAAAATTCAAATCCAGTATTCCCAGTGAATTTGATGTACCCGAATACGCGGACTTAGACGATTTGCCAGATAACAAATTACTAATCTCGTCCAATGCCTTGGACGCGGCACTGGTATCCCGTTTAATTGCCAATTCGCCAACCGTTGGGGAATACATAGCCTTAACCTCATCCTCGGTCTTATCAACTACATTCAAATTATTGTCCTGAAATTTTTGCAACAGAATCATTGCCTGGTCCAAGGACTCTTCAATACTACGAAACTTTGTGAAACGATCACTGCAAAAACAGCGACGATATTCATCATTGGCATTTGCGCACACCTGATCCATACATGTTGCGTACGATTCACGACATGCCGCATATCCAGAACCAATTTTGGTAACATCTGTAAATACTGCCGTTGCACGTGCAGTTGCGCTGCGCGCCATACCATTTATACCCGAAACAGTATTTTTACCGGCCCGTGCACTAACCGCCGTGTTTTTCGCATTACGGGCACGCGCAACCGGTATAGCATTGCGGGTAGAAATCGCACGTCCACCTGGGGCGGCGGCACGCACCGCGGTCAAGACCGTCGCAACACGTTCACCATTTGCTTTGACTTTTGTTGGCCCTATGACACGTATACGCGTTGGACCGGCACTTATTACACGGCGTGATTGAATCTCTGGTGACGCGCTACGCGATGACGCATCCGAATCGGATGCCCGCGGATTTATCGGGGCATCTGCACATGCGTTTCCTATCAAAAACGCACAAAACCAAGAAAAAATCCCTTTTTTCCTAAACACCTTACTCCCTTCGGTTGTGATTATAGTAAAAATTCAAAATTTGAATCAACCATAAAATCACACTCCTGCATTTATTCTATGCAACAATTCACCGCTTTTTTAACCCAATCGCCCAATTTGTGCACCGTTGACTTGGACTCAGACATCTGTTTTTGGACATCAGGTTTGCTTTTTGATTTTTTGTCCATAACAGAGTCATAGAACTTTGGTTCCATTTCTTGAACACCGCTAAGGTCTATCATTTTCATATTCAGGCCCCAAAACAAAGAATATAACTCATATGCGCGTTCAAACATTTTATAAGCATCTTTTTTGTTTCCTGCGCCCATTGCTTTGGTACCAACTTCATACAAACGCATAGATGCCGCCAACAAATGTTTTGATATACACCAAACTTCGTTTCCCTGTTTGCCGGATTTATCTACAATTTTTTCCATCAATTCTTTACGCATATTACGCACAACATTTATCAGGTCATAGAATCCGGGCTGTTTCGTTTTTGCACCACTGAAAAAGAAATGTTCTTCCAACGAAACCAAGTTCATCAAAGCGATGGATAAATCCTGGTCAGACGACAAATCCAACGGATTTACCTTCTTAGATTCATCGATTTTCTGAACCATTTCTTCTAAAGACATCTTACGCATTATTTTCTCCTTTATTAATATTCTAGCAAATAACTATCCCGATTTTAGGCAACCAACGTATCATTACCCAAAATATACCCGTTGCCACCAACAGCCCCACAAATGGCATTACAACTTTCTGAAAAGGAAACATTGCGTGCCCACCATGATTACGCTTAATCCGCATATACCATAACTCCATCAACAAAAAGACCAGTGCGCC
>JAEEGL012598964.1_pt1 | contig 17238 bp, 14 predicted proteins | sample 9134231 | NCBI WGS metagenome assembly JAEEGL01 (sample SAMN16246548, study PRJNA631951) | gut metagenome | biome: gut microbiome; feature: rumen; material: fiber-attached | host: Bos | place: Iran: Karaj | collected 2018-10
CTGGGTGATGCAGCAGGTACTAGATAATGCACTGGTAGCCGAAGAACGACACAGTCCTTTGTGTGATGACACAGGTATTCCACATCTGTTCCTCGAGATTGGCCCCAGCCGTCAGGCAACCGGCGAATTGCTACAGCAGATTCAAGAAGGTGTAGCAGAAGGGTTACGTAGGCTGCCTGGTCGCCCGATGGCAATCATGGGCGATGATAGTCAACGCATCGACCAAAGTGGTGGTTTGAACCCCGACTCTGGTGCTTTGGCACCTTCACCCATCCTCATTAAGCCTGTGGATGAAGATGTGCTTCGCCTGACTATCCTTATGCTGGGCGGAGGTCCCGCTATTCGAGGCATCACTCAACGTGTGTTCCATAAGCACAGTGTCGAGGTAGTGATTGATGAGATTGTCAATCGTGCTATTCCTGCAGTTTCTCAGCTTGGCTGTTCTCCTTGCACATTAGCTATTGGCATTGGTCGTAGTCAATTTGAAGCTACTAGTTTGATGATGGAAGCAATGGTGAAGGGCAACTATAATATCCAGACGGAGTTCGAGAAGACTATCACCATTCGAGTGAACGAGTCAAATACTGGAGCGTTAGGCCTAGGTGGCAAGACTAGTGTATTGGCCACCTTCGCTTTAGTAGGCCCTCAACGTGCAAGTGGCGTGCGCATCGTCGCTCTTCGTCCTTGTTGTTGTTTTGAACCACGTAGAGCAAGTGTAGAATTATAGGAAATGGCAGAATCGCTTAAGAATAAAACTGTCAAAGGTGTTGGCTGGAGTGCCGTCGATAATTTTTCACAATATGTTGTGACTTTTGTTGTCGGTATTGTTCTGGCTCGATTGCTTTCTCCTGATGACTATGGGCTGATAGGTATTGTAACTATCTTCACTTTAGTCAGTCAGGCGTTGATTAATGCGGGTTTTACATCAGCTCTTATTCGCAAGAAGGATGCTTCAGACGATGACTATAATACTGTATTCATCATTAATTTTGGCATGAGTCTTTTACTCTATGTCATCATTTTCATTGCGTCACCTGTTATAGCCGAATTCTTCAATCGTCAGGAACTCATATCTTTGGTCCGTGTTACCTCACTTGGCATGATTATTGGAGCGTTGGCTCTCGTTCAGCAAACCATATTAACTAAAAGGATTGATTTCAAGAACCAAACCGTCATAACATTGGTTGCTTCAATTTTTAGTGGCGTTATTGGTATCGTAATGGCTTTTCTTGGATTTGGTGTCTGGGCGTTGGTCACACAACAATTATCCCTTCAAGCTATTAAAACCATTGGTCTATGGATTGTAAACAAATGGATTCCAGAACTCCGTTTTTCTACTAAAAGTTTCAAGGAATTGTTTGGCTTTGGTTGGAAGATAATGGTAAGTAGTGTACTAGATACGGTATGGAAAGAATTATACCAAGTAGTGGTCGGCAAGTTCTACAGTCCGGCAACTTTAGGTCAATATACTCGAGCCAAACAATTCTCAAATTTGTTTTCGAGTAATTTAACAGGAGTAATTCAGCGTGTCACATATCCTGTTTTGAGTAATATTCAGGATGAAAAGGAACGAATGATTGTCGCATATCGTCGTATCATCAAAACGACAATGTTCATTACTGCAATAAGTATGTTCTTCCTTGGAGCAATATCTGAACCTTTGATTTATTGTTTGATTGGTCCTAAATGGCAAGAAGCAGCCACGTATCTCCCCCTAATATGTATCAGTGGTTCTCTCTACCCCCTTCATGCTATCAATCTCAATATGCTTCAAGTCCAGGGGAGAAGCGATCTTTTTCTAGGGCTAGAAATCGCAAAAAAATTCATTGGTCTTTTACCTATATCTGTTTGTATCTTCTTTGGTGTAATGCCAATGCTTTATGTAAATCTTTTAACTAGTGTAATATATTATTTCCTTAATTCCTATTATCCTGGCAAACTATTAGGTTATAGTTCATGGATGCAATTACGAGATGTTGCCCCTTCATATGGCTTGGCATCCTTTTTATCAATACTGGTATTTTTCCTAAAATATCTGCCTATGTCTTATTGGCTTATTCTTCCTATTCAGATAATTGTAGGTTTTTTATTATTACTACTTTTATGCACTCAAACCAATAATTATGAATATAAGGAAATGATGGTAATCGTTAAACAAATAGCTAATAAAATCAAAAAAACTAAGATATGAATGATCAAGATGACTATAAATGGAAAGTGCGTGTTAGTTGTTTGACTTATAATCATTCAAAATATATATTGGATACAATGAATGGTTTCTGTATTCAAAAAACTAACTTCCCTTATGTATGCACTATTGTAGATGATGCTAGTACTGATGGTGAGCCTGATGTTATCAAACGATACTTAGAGGAACACTTTAATTTAAATGATCAAAATGTGACAAGGAACGAAGAGAACAATGATTATTATTTTATTTTTGCACAAAATATAATAAATCCAAATTGTTATTTTGCAGTTTATTTTCTCAAATATAATCATTATCAAATTAAGAAACCGAAATATCAATATCAAAAAGAATTCAGAGATTATGCAAAATATTTTGCTACTTGTGAAGGAGATGATTATTGGATAGATTCTAACAAACTTCAATATCAGTCTGATTTTCTTGATGCACATCCTGATTATGGTTTAGTTTTCACTAAAGCGAAAACATTAATTCAGGATACAGATAGTTTCGGTAAAGTATTTGGTAAGAATACTTGCGATTTCTATTCTTTATTATTTGATAATGGAATACCAACTTTAACAGTACTATATAGGAAAAAATCATTAGAAGGTTACAATGATTTTATTAAAGATGAGAAATGGCCTTTAGGTGATAAGCCGGTGTGGCTTTACATATCTATGCATTATAAATTGCATTTTGAAAATAGGGTATCTGCAGTCTATCGAGTATTAAAGAATTCTGCAATGAGCCGTTTTTCCTATGAGGCAAGATCAAACTTTTATAAATCCAGTTATGATATCTCTGTATTCTTTGCAGAAAGAGTATGCCCTGAATTATTGCCTGATCTTCTTAATATTATTAATATTACTCAGTTGAAGGTTGCTTATAATTATCGAGAATATGATAAAGTTTTATACTTTTATAAAAAAATCATTAATCCAGATATTAAAGTGAGATCAAAATATTATCTTTCTTTGTTAAAAAGAAATTTCCAATAATTTTATTTTAGAAATAGGTTTATTATTCTTTTATTCGTTTAATTAGAATTTTGATAATATACGATATATTTTGATATAGTTTATATTTATTGAGAATTTATTATTCATTACTTTTGAATATTTTTAATAATGATTATTATTAGGACAATACTATTTGGGATTCGTATATTTCTATTTTCCCCATTATATCTTTTATTTTTATTCTCTCAGAAAAAAGAAATTATTCTTTTAGATATACAGAGAATGTACGATAAAGGACGAACTCCTTATAAGGGAATACTCGGCCTTTTATATTTACTGATTAATAATACCTTCTTCAGACGTGTATATTATACTAGAGTCGGTGAAATATCTTTGCTTCTTAGCTGGTTATATCCTGCTGAACCCACTTTTAAAATGTGTAGTAATATTGGACCCGGTATTTATGTCGCCCATCCTTTTGCAACAATTATAAATGCGAAGTCTGTAGGTGTAAATTTGTCAATAAGAAATAATACAACGATAGGAAACAAGAGAGAAGGAGATATGAACTCACGCCCCATTATTGGAGACAATGTTTCAATTGGAGCAAACGTTGTCATTATTGGCGATATTGTAATTGGTAATAATGTAATGATTGGGGCAGGCAGTGTTGTTGTCAAAGATATTCCAGATAATTCTGTAGTAGCAGGGAACCCTGCAAAAATAATTAAAATACGAATGTAGAGTTATGCGTACTTTTCGTGATTTCTTTTTGCTTTTGGTCTTCTGTTTTTGCATAATAGAAAATTTGCCTAGAATAGCAATGGTAACAGGTCTTGTTTATGTCACATTGTTTGTATTTTGTTATAATCTTGATATTAAACAAATTCGTTGCCCAGAATTCAGACCTATTGGGATTCTATGGTGGGTTCTTTTTGTATATCTGACTACGATTACATTACTTAATCCCTCTTTTTTTTATAATATTTCAATTGATATTAAGTGGCTAAGGGCTATAATACTTTTTTGTTTTGTATTCTATAATACTATAGATAGACCAAGGTTTCAATCTTCTATTCTATATTTATATAGTTTTTCAGTTATTATCGGATGTCTCCTCGCTTTAGCAGGAATAGGAATTGGCGTGGATGAAGAAGATCTTGGTCAGTCTAGATTGACCTTTTTTGGGATGAATACAAATAAATTTGCAATTATTCTCGTATATTGTATTGTTTGTTTATTATCATTTATTGAAGATAAAACATATATAAAGAATGATTTATTACGCTATATTATTGTTGGCGTATCAACTGTGATGGTCATATCAATAATTGCTATGACTGGTTCTAGAGGTGCTTTGATAATTATTTTTGTTCTGTTTACATATTATTTCCTTATTTATTCCCAAAAGAAGAATAAAATTAGGTCATTTTTAATCGTAATTATTGGTCTGATAGTAATTGTTTATTTGTTCAATTATATGATGTCGTTTGACGTTCTTTCTAATCGTATTATTGCGACAGAAGAAGGAAATTATGGAGAAAGAGATATCTTACTAAAAGCAGGCTTTGATATTTTTATGCAGAGCCCTATTTTTGGTGTTGGAATGGAAAAATTGCTAGAACTTATTCAAGGTATGGTAGGTCAAGCTAAAACAACACATAATTTATATATTTATATACTTGCTACTGGTGGCATCATTGGTTTTTCAATTTTCTCTATTATTTTGATCAAAATAGTAAAGATTGTTTATAATATTGGTTTCAAGAATCATTTGTTTTTACCTGTAGCTTTCTGTATTGTAGCATTATTGGATTTTGCAAAGAATGGAGGTGCTTTAAGTTTTAATTCTAACTATTTGTTTTTGTCATTAGCATTATCTATGAGTTTGAGTAAGCAAATGAAAATAGTTAGCTGAATAAATAATTATCCTTTTATTTGTAGAAACTAATGAATTATCAGAATGCCTGATAATACAATTTAAAATAATAATATAAATGAATATCCTTTTTTTTGCAGGTCGGATTATTTATGGTGGTGGCGAGAAAGTGCGCAATTGGTTGGCAAAGGAATTGGTAAAAGCTGGTCACCACGTTGTTTACGCAACACCAAGACTAGACGAGGACTACATAACAGCATTGAACAAAGTGGGTCTATCTAGTGTTGTTGAAGCAGTTGAGTACCCGTTTCACATCAAGAAAAAACGGCCTATTGAGTATTGCAAGGCTATCTCGCGCTTGTACAAAAATAATAGTATAGATTTGCTTATTATATTTGGGGGCAGTCTGGTAGAACAAGTAATAGCAAGGAAACTTGGAGTAAAGATACTACTTTCTGAAAGGTTTTATAATGGCTTTAGACCACTTCCAAGCCGTATTTTGAAACATTTGCAATATAGGATTGCTGACGGATATGTTTTCCAGACTCCAGAGGCAACACGAATGTATAATCGGCGAGCTACAAGGATTGGATGTGTCATTGCAAATCCGATTATAGATCAATTGCCCGATCCCCAGTTCGATAATCTTAGGAAGGAAATCGTCAATACAGGAAGATTGTGTGAGCAGAAGGATCAGGCTACCCTTATCCATGCTTTCAATCTCTTTCACAAAGAGCATCCTGATTATAAATTGATTATTTATGGTTCTGGTAATTTTAAAGACAAATTATTGACTCTAATTGATGAACTCGGTCTTACTGATTGTGCTCAGATTATCTCTGGGTTGACAGATATATCTCGACGCATAAATGGGGCTTCTATGTTCGTATTGAGTTCTAAGGCGGAGGGTATGCCCAATGCACTTATTGAAGCCATGAGTATGGGTGTTCTTAGTATCTCTACAGATTGTCCTGCTTATGGTTCGAGAATGTTGGTCGAAAACAACGTGAATGCAGTTTTAGTTCCTATTGGCGATGTGAAGAAGATGGCTGAAGAGATGTCTCGACTAATTGAAGATGAATCCCTTGCCAATAAGATTCGCCATAATGCGATAGCAATCAGGCAACGGTTGAATCCTGAAAAAACAGCTATGGCTTGGTTGGATTACATTAATACTATAGTAAAATAATAAAACTTAATTTTTTATTTTGATTGTGATTATGACATACAAAGAAATTTATGATATAGCTGTACCTCCTAAGAAAAGAAGGGAAGAAAGATGGAACTTATTTGCAGGTCATATTGGTAGACCTATTTCTGTCTTGATGACAGTTCCTTTAACCAGAACTACAATTAAACCAACAACTGTGACTGGTTGGTCTTTGATAGCATTAATGATTGGATCAGTTTTAGTGTCTATTCAATTTAGTATGACTCTATCTATTATTGGTTGGTTTTTCTTCTTTGTTTGGAATCTTTTGGATGGAGTAGACGGCAATTTGGCAAGAAGCACTGGACAGTGTTCAAACCTTGGAGATCTATGGGATACAATGGGAGGCTATGCAGCTATGGTATTAACATACTTTTCTGCAGGAATAGCATCATATTTTGACAATAGTTTATTAGATTTTTGTGATAAATACTTGCTACTAATAATTGGAGGAGCAACAGCCATCATGTCAATATTTCCTAGATTGATTATGCAGAAGAAAAAGACCTATGGAGTAGTGTCTGATGCCATCAATAAATTAACTGATAAGACTAATTTCGGCATCAAGCAAATTATATCTATGAATTTGATCTCTCCTTCTGGCTTTTTGCAAGTAATTTTTCTTCTTTGTATAATTTTTCATTGTTTAAATTTCTTTATTACGGTTTATTTCCTAATTAATTTAGTTATAATGATAATTAGCTTGTATAATCTTTTAAAACAATAGTAATTATGACAATAGCAATTATTATCGCAGGCGGGTCTGGACATAGAATGGGGCAAGATATTCCTAAACAATTTATTAATGTTTATGATAAACCCATTTTGATTTATACCCTTCAGGGGTTTCAGAATCACCCAATGGTTGATGCAATTGAGGTTGTGTGTATCGAAGGGTGGGAGAATGTTGTATGGGCATATGCAAAACAATTCGGTATAGATAAATTAAAATGGATAACAAAGGGTGGAAATACCGGACAAGAGTCGATACGTAATGGTGTTTATAATCTTGAAGATAAGGCTAGTGAAGATGATATTATCGTTATTCACGATGGAATACGCCCTTTAGTTGAGCCAGCAGTTTTAACAGATGTTATTAATAAAGCAAAAGAGTTCGGTAATGCAGTAACGTCTATGCCTTATAATGAACAAATCTTTGTAGTTAGTAAAGATGACGAGACTACTACTACACAGTTTATTCCGAGAGAAACATTAAGGAGAGTATCAACTCCTCAAGCATATAATTTTGGTTTAATTGATAGTAAATACCATGAGGCTTTTGAGAAAGAAATAGGTATTTATGGTTCAAGTTATACCAACACAATGATGGTCGATCTAGGAGTTAGACTTCATTTTGCTGCAGGTAGTGATAAGAATATAAAGCTAACAACTAAAGATGATTTAGATCTTTTTAAAAGTTATTTAAAGAAAGAAAACGATACTTGGTTAAAATAAATAATTAATATAATGGCCTTAAATAAAAAACATCCTTTATATCAAGAAGATATTAAGAACATCCTTTCTGTTAAGGGCATAGAGAAGCTTCATGGTAAGAGATTCTTGATTACTGGAGCGACTGGAATGGTCGGAGTTATGCTTATCGATGCATTAATGGCGATGGGTGATGTGAAAGTAATTGCTGTAGGTCGATCTAAAGAAAAGGCGATGAATAGATTAGGGGATTATTTTGAAAACCCTAATTTTATGTTTTTAGAGCATGATGTATGTAAGGCATTCAACAATGATATAGAGGTTGATTATGTAATACCTGCTGCAAGTAATACTCACCCCCTTGCATACTCTCAATATCCAATTGAGACTATATTAATAAATGTAAAAGGTGCAGAAAATGCCTTGGATTTAGCATCAAGATGTGGTGCTACACTTATTTATACTTCGACAAATGAAGTGTATGGAAACGCCAGGGATAACGAGGATTTTACAGAAGATAGTAATGGTTATTTGGACCTAACAAATGCTCGTTCCTGCTATAATGAATCAAAACGAACAAGTGAGGCAATGTGCCAGTCATTTTTGGCAGAGAAGGGCACTAAAGTTAAAATAGCTCGTTTATGTAGAATATTTGGTCCGACCATGCTTGAGAGTGATTCGAAAGCATCTTCGCAGTTCATAAAAAAAGCTATTGGAGGAGAGGATATCATTCTAAAAAGTGAAGGTAATCAGTATTTTTCATATACGTATGTAGCAGATGCTGTTGCTGGGCTACTGACAGTATTGTTGTTCGGGCAAATTGGAAAGGCATATAATGTGAGCAGCGAGAAAACAAATGTATGCCTTAAGGATTTTGCACAAGTTTGTGCTAGTTACAATAATAAGAAAGTTGTCTATGACTTGCCTTCTGAGACTGAACGTAAAGGGTACAGTGTCGCAACGAAAGCGATATTATTAAATGAAAGAATTAAGAGTATTGGTTTCAATCCAATGTATGATTTAAAAGAATCGGTATTTAGAACAATTGAAATCCTGAAATCGTAACGGTTACTATATCGTAGACTTATTTCCTTTATTGTTATTTCGGCCTATTTATGCTTTTTAATACCATCGACTTTGTCATATTCCTGATAGTGGTAGTGATAGTTTATTATTCTATCCCTGCTAATAAGAATCGGAAGCTGTTTCTGCTTGTAGCCTCTTATTATTTCTATGCTTGTTGGAAAGTGGCGTTCTTGGTATTGCTGTTATTCGATACGATAGTCGCCTTCGCGGCAGGCAAAATGATGGTTGGCAAAGAAAAGACATATCAGAGACGGGTGTTGTGGACGTCGGTTGTCTTGATATTGACTCCATTGTTCTGCTTCAAGTATCTGAACTTTTTCTTGACAGCGGTACAAGATGGAATGAATGCATTGGGGCTTGCTATGCAAGTGCCAGAGTTTGAGATGCTTTTGCCAATAGGTATCTCATTCTATACATTTATGTCTTTGGGCTATGTGGCAGATGTCTATTTGAAGAAGATTCCAGCAGAGCATAATGTGCTAGACTTCTTTTTGTTCATCGGCTTTTTCCCTCAAATTGCCTCAGGTCCTATTGGCAGAGCGCCGAGTATGTTGCCACAATTCAAGGAGAAGCATCCATTCTTGTTTGACAACTTGTCCGTTGGCGCCAAGATGATGCTATGGGGATTCTTTATGAAACTAGTCGTCGGTGACAGAGCGGGTATCTATGTCGATACGGTGTTTGGCAACTATGCGAATCATAATGGTGGGTCATTGCTTTTAGCGACATTTATGTACACCATCCAGATCTATTGCGATTTTGCGGGTTATTCATTGATAGCCATTGGATCTGCACGCATTATGGGATATGAGTTGATGACCAACTTCCGAAGGCCTTATTTCGCAATCAGCGTAACTGATTTCTGGCGAAGATGGCATATCTCTCTTTCTACTTGGTTCCGTGATTATGTTTACATTCCTTGCGGTGGAAGCCGAGTTGGGGAGAAAAAACTATATCGGAACATTATGATCACCTTCCTTACGTCGGGTCTATGGCATGGTGCAGCTTATAATTTCATTGTGTGGGGTGCGTATCATGGCATTGCGCAGATTATTGGAAAGATGACAAATAACAGAAAAATTGCATTTTGGAAGGCTTTGAATGTAAATCTTAATGGTGAATTTAAAAAGTTTGTTGACATTGCGTTAACTTTTATCATTGTCAGTTATGGCTGGATGATATTCTATGTTTCAGACTTTAGTTCTGCCATAGAGATAACAAAAGGCTATTTCCATTTGGGAATGCCATATATGCATCAGACTACACTCTTCTTCTTCGCTATCGGTTTTCTGATCCTTTTCATCAAGGATTTTAAGGATGAGTTTATGCCTGACAAGCACTTTTTGTTGGAAAGCAAGTACGAACCGGTTAGATATGTGTCTTTCGCAGTACTCTCTGTGCTGATAGTACTGATAGGTGTTTTAGGCGGTGGTCAGTTTATCTACTTCAAATTCTAGAGAAGATGATTGTAAATAAGAACAAACTGATAGGTGCTTTATTATACATTGCGGCTGCAATTCTCCTTATAATTCTGATGGATTTATGCCTTGGTGGGGCTAGTGCGTGGCTATATCATCGCTCAAAGTATGGCATCTTTCATCGTCAGCAATATATATTGAACGAATCGAAAGAAGATATTATCATCCTCGGTTCATCTCGCGCATGTCATCATAATGTGCCAAGTATTATATCTGATAGTTTGGGTATGAGTTGCTATAATGCGGGCAGTGAGGGCATGTGCATCTATTATCATTATGCTATGTTGGCATCTATGATTGAGCGAGGTCATTGTCCGAAAGTAGTCATTTATGATGTAATGAGTCTCGATACTAAAGAACATCCTGGTCCGACTTTTACACTGGATGCTGCTCTCGACAGGTTAGCGCCTCATTATGGCGAGTTTTTGTCCATAGACAGTTTGTTTTTGTACAATGGATGGAAGGAGAGACTTAAATTATTGTCATTGTCGTATAGATACAACTCTAAGTTAGTTCAATCCATAAAGTGCAATTTCATTCCCTCGCCAGAGAATAATGGCTATGAAAAAGCGGATGGAAAGCTTCCAGATAATGTGGAGTTCCAATACAATGATTATGATGAATGCGAACTTGATACCTTAAAGATCTATTATATACATAAGCTGGTTCAATTAGGGATTGATAATAAAATCAAGATGTTTTTCGTGCTGTCTCCATATTTTGCAGAAAAACCTTCAAAAGCTTACGATGTAATCAAGGAGATAGCAAGAAAATATGGTGTGGAAGTCATTGACTGCTACAATGATCCAGCTATGATGAAACGAGAACTGTTCAGAGATGTGATGCATCTGAATGATGAGGGAGCACATATTTGGTCTGCCTATTTGGCACACATCTTAAAAGAAAAGCTAGATAAGAGATGAAGAATATACTATATATCGGTGGATTTGAAATGCCTGACAAAAATGCTGCGGCCCAGAGAGTCCTCTCTATAGCCAAGGCCTTAAGATTGTTAGGATATGATATACAGTTCTATGGTATAACTAATTCAGACGATACAGAGGGTATGGTTGATGGTTTCCGTTATGAAGCATATCCTCACCCTGTTGGAACAGTTGCCTGGTTTAAGTATGCTTTGGGCATAAGTGTGATAGATTACATAAAACAGAAATCTCCCGATTTTGTATTTTTATATAATTACCCAGCAATAGCTCAGGAGAGGGTTATATCATATTGTAAAAGACATGGTATCAAAACTGTAGGGGATATAACAGAATGGTATCGTTCTTCATCAATTCCAAAACAAATTGACACTTGGTACAGAATGCACCATAGCAATAGGATTTTGGATGGTATTATCGCTATAAGCAGATTCCTTGCAAATTACTATCAAGGGATGAAGCTTATACAGTTACCTCCATTAGTTGATAAGCAGGAAGAGAAGTGGCAAATACAGCCAATGCAGTACTTGGATGATAAGATTCATTTAGTCTATATTGGTACTGGATCGGTTAAGGATCGGTTGGATAAAATCATTAATGGCATTCAACAGGTTGGAGTGGAACGATTTCATCTGGATGTGATAGGAATTAATGTGGAACAGTATAACAAAATATATCAAAAATCTTTAGATTTGTCTTCATTGGATGTCGATTTTCATGGCCGTTTGCCCCATCAAGAGGCGTTGAAATATCTTAAGAGTGCCGACTTCCAGATCTTCTTCCGCGATTACATACGAGTAAACAATGCGGGATTCCCCACAATATATGTGGAATCTATGTCGGCAGGTATCCCTGTCATTACTAACCGCATAAGTAATATTGATGATTATGTAAAAGATGGGGTAAATAGTTTTATGATAGAGCATCCAACCGATGAGGAAATTCTTGAGGTATTGAAGAGGGTTTCAATGTTGGATAAGGCAGAGATAAAGGTTATTAAAGATAATTGCCTCAAAGAGGAATTTGACTTTAGAAATTATTGTGATATTATAGGCTCTTTTATGAATGGCCTTTAGTTAAGCTGCTAATAAGGATAATATATATGAAAGAAAGAAAAATAATAGCACTTCTGACAAACAATGACGATGACGTGTATTGTTTCCGCAAGGAACTTATTGAAGCGTTGATAGAAGAGGGTTATGAGATGTTGATTTCGTGTCCAGATGGGCCGAAGTTTGAGTTGATGCAGGGAATTCCATATATCTATGACAATCCTGATATTGACCGTCGTGGAACAAATCCTGTCAAGGACTTCGGACTATTGATGCACTATAGGAAACTTTTTAAGCACTTTAATCCTGCCGTTGTTCTAACCTATACCGCTAAACCCAATGTGTATGCTAGCTTGGCTGCACATCAATTAGGTATTCCTGTTATAAATAATCTGACTGGACTGGGTAGTGTTATTAATGAGAGTGGTGCAAAGAAAGCACTTATCATGTGGCTTTTCAAACTGGCTTATCGCAAGTCATCTTGCATGATGTTCCAGAATGAAACAAACATGAAGATAGCAATTAAGCAAGGAATGGTAAAGGGCAAGTATAGGTTGATACCTGGTTCGGGTGTTGATACGAATCGATATCCTTTGCAACCCTACCCTGAAGGAGGAAATGGGAAAACAGGTGAGCCTGTAGTTTTTAACTATATTGGACGAATACTACATGATAAAGGTGTTGACGATTATATAGAGGCAGCAAAGCGAATAAAGAGGGAATACCCGCAGACGGAGTTTAATATGCTTGGTTTTATTGAACCGACTGAGATCCATTATGAGAAGGATCTCAAGGAACTAGAAACGCAGGGCATTGTCTTATATCGTGGAAGCCAAAAGGATGTAAAACCTTTCATCGCACGGTCTCATGCTACGATTCATCCATCTACCTATGGTGAAGGAATGAGCAATGTGCTACAGGAAAGTGCTTCGTCGGGTAGATTCCTTATTACTACGAACAATCCAGGTTGCCAAGAAACTGTGGAGGATGGAAAGACTGGTTTTATCTACCAAGGTGGTGATGTAGATGCGTTAATAGAGACTATAGAGAAATTCCTAGCATTGCCAAATGAGCAAAGAAAAATTGCGGGTGAATTTGGAAGAAAAAGGATGGAAAGACTATTTTCTAGGAAGATAGTAATCGATGCTTATAAAGAAGAGATAAGCAGAATACTACAGTGATTATTGGATAATGTAGTCATATAACTAGATGAAAAGATTATTTGATATAGTAGCAAGTTTTTTGGGCCTCTTGGTTTTGAGTCCTCTCTTTTTGATTTTGGCTATTTGGATTAAACTGGATAGCAAGGGGCCGGTATTCTATCGTCAAGTGCGTGTTGGACGTTTTAACAAAGACTTCCGTATCTTTAAGTTCCGTTCGATGCGTGTTGGTGCGGATAAGGGTAGTCTCGTAACTATTGGTGGACATGATTCTCGTATTACACGTTCAGGGTATTTCATTCGTAAGTATAAGTTTGATGAATTGCCACAATTGATAAACGTACTTATTGGCGATATGAGCCTTGTTGGCCCTCGTCCTGAGGTGCGTCACTATGTGAACTATTGGACACCAGAACAGATGCATGTGCTTGATGTTCGACCTGGAATCACGGATCCAGCTTCCATAAAATTTCGTAATGAGAATGAAATGATGGAGAAGGCTGAAGACCCCGAGGATTACTATATTAATGTCATTATGCAAGAAAAGATAAAGCTTTATCTTGAGTATGTCAAGAATGCTTCATTCTGGTATGACATTAAATTGATATTCGAAACGTTCAAGGTGATTGTGACGGAGTAAAAGACCCCCTCGGTCCCCCTGCTTAGGGGGAGGACTGGTGGGGCAATAAGACCCTCCGTAGGGGAACATTTAATTCGGGTCGATATTAAAAACATTAAACACTAATAATAAGATTATAACCAAGATAAGTAACAAAATTATTAACCAGGACTCAGTTCTTCCCCCTAAGCAGGGGGATTAGAGGGGGTCTTTTAATTAAGTGATATGTTAGAAAGAAGAAATGTGCCATTTTCGCCTCCAGATATGACGGTGGCAGAGGCAAATGAGGTGAAGGAAGCCATACTTAGTGGATGGATAACTACTGGACCTCGTACAAAAAAACTTGAGTCGCTGATTTCTGAGTATGTAAATACTGATAAGACGGTGTGCTTGGACTCCGCTACTGCAGCAATGGCGATGGTACTTCATCTGCTGGGCGTAGGCCCAGGGGATGAGGTGATTGTGCCTGCCTATACCTATACTGCAACGGCCAGTGTGGTTTGCCACGTGGGCGCTACACTGAAGATGGTAGATGTGCAGACGAACTGCCTGGAGATGGACTACGACAAGTTAGCGGATGCTATCACTGAGAAGACGAAGGTTGTTGTGCCGGTCGATTTGGGAGGTATTGTCTGCGACTATGATCGCATCTTTGAGGTCGTAGAGGCAAAGAAGCATCTGTTCCACCCTTCGAATGAACTGCAGAGAAAGATTGGGCGTGTGATTGTATCGGCTGACTGTGCGCACGCCTTTGGTGCACAGAGGCATGGCAAGATGGCAGGAGAGATAGCGGATTTTAGTTCGTTCAGCTTCCATGCGGTGAAGAACTTCACAACGGCTGAAGGTGGCGCTATGACATGGAATTTGCCATTCGGAAACGAAACCGTTGACCTCAATGTTGACTATTTCTCTGGAGTGCCAAAGAAGGAAGGGGAAACGTGGAATGAGCTGCTGTATCGCATCGCACAGCTCTTCTCGCTTCATGGACAGAATAAGGATGCCTTGGCAAAGACCCAAATCGGCGCCTGGGAGTACGACATCATTGGTCCATGGTACAAGTGCAATATGACTGATATCATGGCAGCCCTTGGCCTTGTTCAATTTGCACGTTATCCTGGTATGCTGGCTCGTAGAAAGGAGATGATTGAGCGCTATGACGAGGCTTTCAAGGACTTGAATGTCGCTCTGCTGAACCACTACGGAGAAGATCATCAGGCGAGTGGACACCTCTATATCGTGCGTCTGCTTGGCATGACACGAGAGGAAGTGAATGAAGTTATCCACGAAATGGGTGAGCGTGGCATCGCATGCAATGTGCATTACAAGCCACTTCCTATGATGACAGCATACAAGCAACTGGGCTTCGACATCAAGGACTACCCGAATGCCTACAATATGTTCGTCAACGAGATCACGTTGCCGCTCAACACGAGGATGACCGACCTCGACCAGCAGTATGTGATTGAGAACTTCGTCGCTATACTCAAAGGAGATAATTAAAACACGAATATTCAAAAATTTATCACGAATTGATCATAAATTAGGGTTGGTCTTTTAACGTTAATGCCCATTAATTTACCGTTAATGAATCGTTAATGATTATTGTCGGGCTGAACTTATTAATTTTTGAAAAATTCGTGAATAATTTATGATAATTTATGTTCAAAAAAAAGAAAACACGAATATTCACGAATTGATCACGAATTATCATAAATTGTTGAGGCTCTATTTTCCCGTATTTAGAGGAAACACTTAGTCTATGATTAAATTTTAACTTGAAAAATATCGACCCGTTAGGAAGTCCCCCTTTAAGGGGGATTTAGAGGGTCTCCTAATAAAATGAATATACGTACAATTTTTCCACGCAGATATTTCTCGAAAGGAGCACTACCGTATTGGTTGATTGTCTTCTGGGACTGCGTTGTGATTATTCTTGCCGGTTTGCTATCGGTGTATTTGACCTTGGGTGGTGCAGAGCTAGTACATAATTTCTGGAATTATATCCAGATTTGGTGCTTCTCTCTCTTCTTTTTCATTGTTCCGATGTTTATGTTCAGGACATACGGAGGTGTTATTGCGAGGTCCTTGTCAGAGAATCTGATTCGTGTATGTATCGCTACGGTTATCGGAGGCTTCCTGCTACAGTTTATGAGTTTTATACTGTCGGATGTTGTGTTCCCCTTCCGACCTGCAGCACGTGCCACTTTCCTGACGGTGATAATTTCGATGGCACTGCTTTGCCTGTATCGATATGTGGCTAAGCTGATAATTCCTGTGGATGAGAATGGAAGATTTAAGGCGTTTATCCCATTCCGTCGTTCCAAATATCAGGGAGAGAAGGAAGATATATCGATTCGGTCACGCAGAAAGATCAATCTCTGCCTGGCGCACATGAGTGAGTCGGGTTGGGAGAAGAAATATGTGAATGAGGCTTTTGACACCAACTGGGTAGTGCCGTTGGGACCCAATGTCAATGCGTTTGAAGATGACCTTGAGAAGTTCGTGAATAAAGTTCAGGGTTTAGGGTTTAGTGTTCAGGGATCAAGGGATTTTGAACTGGATGGCAAGGTAGCTGCCTTGGCAAGTGGTACGGCTGCGGTGCATTTGGCCTTGATTGCCTGCGGAGTAAGGCCTGGTGACGAGGTATGCGTGCAGAGCTTTACATTCTGTGCTTCGTCGAATCCAATCGCTTATCTGGGAGCATACCCCGTCTTCATCGATTCGGAGCCTCATACATGGAATATGGATCCCGTCCTTCTGGAGAAAGCCATCAAGGATCGAATCGAGGAGACCGGTAAGAAACCGAAGGCCATTGTACCTGTAGCTTTGTATGGTATGCCATATCAGATTGATAAGATCATGAAAGTGGCAGAGAAATATGGTATCCCTGTCATCGAGGATGCAGCCGAAGGTTTCGGTTCGCGTTTCATGGGGCAGGTACTCGGCACCTTCGGGCGTTTTGGCGTGCTCTCGTTCAATGGCAATAAGATGATTACAACTTCAGGTGGCGGTGCCCTGATCTGCAATGGGGAGAAGAAATCCCCTGTTGCTGCTCACAAGCCTAAAGACCAATTGCTCACGCCTGCAGATTGCAAGAACAATATCCTCTGGTATGCTACCCAGGCACGTGAAGCCTATCCCTATTACCAGCATGAGGCCATCGGCTATAACTACCGCTTGAGCAACGTGTGTGCAGGTATCGGACGTGGTCAGATGACAGTGCTTGATGATC